>JAABVA010001314.1_pt1 | contig 27036 bp, 28 predicted proteins | sample 5560331 | NCBI WGS metagenome assembly JAABVA01 (sample SAMN12812661, study PRJNA571458) | rock metagenome | isolation source: Antarctica rocks | place: Antarctica: Victoria Land, Mt New Zealand sud | collected 2016-01-07 | reverse complement strand
GCAACCGTGGCTTCCAGAGGGAGGACGAGGATCACTGCAAACATCTCTCATACGCGCAGAGCGTCGCTTCGGCAATTCCGGTGCCCTGTTGCCCCTTATTCCCCCAATTCCTCGAGGGTGAGATCGATGATCGGCACTCTGAGTGGTCCCGGTGTCATTCCATGCACCAGAAGCAACGCGCGTGTCGCCCGTAGGCGCACCTGGGGAGAGGGATCTGACCCAGACAGTTCTTGCAAGGAAGGATAGAGCGAGGAGGGGACGCGCTCGCCCATGAGAGCCAGTGTTTCAAGGGCCGCGCACCGCACGTAGAACGTCGAATCCGTGAGGGCTGCGGCAACAGGCTCGACAGGAATATGCAAGGGGACTTTGCTAAGAGCATCCAACAGGTTCTCGCGCACCAGAGGATACTCGTCACTCAGGGCTTGCAACAGCGGTTCAAGCGGAACCTGGTCTCCAAACCGTTCCAACAAAGAAATGCATCCATACGAAGCAGCAGCGCGTACTTCTGACTCAGAATCGTGAAGGGCCGCGAGAATGGGATCGATGGGAACACGTTGTTCAGTTGCGAGCAGTGTTTTGATCGCTGCTTCCCGCACATACTTCCTCTCATGCGTACAGTAAGGCAACACGACCTCAAGAGGAATGGTCTGAGAGGGTCGCTCACGCAGCACCTCCAGCGTGGCCGCACAAACCGCCGGTTCAGAATCGGCAAGGAGCGTCAAGAGTAGCTCGTCGGGAACACGTTCCCCCCAGCTGCCCAGGTATCCAGTCAACGCCTCACGCAACCAGGGATGTTCGCGCGCGTCCTGAAGGAGGCGGAGGATGAGAGCCAGTCCTGCTTCTGCTTTCACCACGGAGAGTGTATGTGCGACCTCCATGCGGAGAAAGACGGAGGTCTCCTGATCGGCGAGGATCGCCAGCAACGCATCAACAGGCAACGGTTTCTTGATCTCACACATGAGGCTCAGCAGCAACGACTGCTCCTGGTCATGAGAGGTCGAGTTGAGTCGATCCAGCAAAAATTGAGCTTCAACCAGGTCCAAGTATCCGTGCTTCCGCACCTCGTTGAGCGCATCCAAACGATGCTGAAGATCAGCCGACTGGCATTCGTGAAGCACCTGAAGATAGAACCAATCGTTCTTTTGCACGCGTCTCTCCTTTTCTGCCTGTCACACCCCTCTTCCCACTACCGTTACGCTTCTAGTATACCATAGTTGCCAGTAAGAGGAATACTCACTGCCTCCCTGTCTTGCTCGATCCACAGTCACATGGCGCGCCTGGACCGGAGGATGTGACCACTTCATCGTGTCACATGTGGAGATCGTCGGCGCGTCCTTCAGGAAAAAGAGGTAGGTCCGCCTCACTGACCTATCCCTTCATCCCTCTCCAACGACACGATTGGAGGGGGTATAACGGTATGGATGCTGCGTCAACGCATCCCTGTTCTGAGAGAAAGAGTCATGGTGCCAAACGGGTGAGGAGGGTGCGAGCAATATCCTTTTGTGCTGTTCCTCTTCATCCCACTTGCCCTCCATGGTGATTGCCCGTATACTGAGGGAAAACAGGCCAGAAGGGGGACACCATGCCACAACCACAACCACAATGGCAACCGATCAGCCAACTTGCCCTCATTGCCTCGCACATCGACGGCATGCTCGAAGCGGCCCAAGAGCAATACCAGACACTCCAACCCGCACGGGCTAAGCCGCACGTCCTCGATAACTATACCGTTGGACGCGTGACCGAGGTGTTCACGGTTCAAAAGAACGATCTCTGGCTCTTTGAGGAACAACTGAAACGCTGGACCGGACAGACCTTGACCACTCGACAACGAGCAGAAGTGCAGCGACTCACCACCCAAATGTCGCGGCTGCGGCAGGTCATCGGCGACATTCTGGCACTGGCGGACGAGTTGAAGAAGGGGACGATTGAGCAGGTGCTTGGCACAAGTGACGAGGAGCTGGGCCTCGACTTCTTACTTCGCCATATGACAGAGAACTAGTAATAGCATCATTCTGTGAAAAGAAGCACCGTTGCTAATGAGGGCAACAAGCATGTGAAAAGATGAAAATCTATGACACCACTCAACGTTACCTTGGATACCAATTGTCTGTTCGCACTGGAGAAGCAAGAGGCAGAAGCTGACGACCTAAAAGCTCTGCTTGCATTTCACAACGATGGACGCATCGCGTTGTCTGTAGGACTCAGTAGCGCATTAGAAAATCCAGGAGGAGAGGAGCCAGAAGAGTTTCCAGCGTTGTATGCGCGAATGGAAGCTATCGGTCTAGGACACATTTCGCTCTTCACCCATCCTGAATTTATGCCATTTCTGGTCAATAACACCTGGACCTATGATTTAGGGCTTGATACCCTCTACCGACACGCTCTTCACCTTGCGCTCTCTCCTATGGTTGATTACATGAGCCAAGACTACCAAAAGCAGTATTGCAAGCTTCGACGATGGAATCCAGACGACGTAGACCAGAAACAGCAAGCGCGGATCAGAAAAGAACGACTGAACAAACTGGCTGACGCTCTTGGACTGCATAGCCACGTCACTCGACTCGGCGACCTGTTTGTCACCATCGACAGCGACTTCCACAATCAGCAGAGTAAGCCCAAGCTGAATGCCCTGGTTCCAGGTCATATCCTGAAACCAGCGGAGGCCACTCGTGTTATCTGTCAGTCTCACCTCCTTCCAGAGAAACCGTGGGATGACAAAATCAAGCCGCGAGTACGAGTCGAGAGAAGCAACAAGGGAATAATAACCTTTCAAGCTCTCGATAAGCTGGTGAACAGAGAAAAATGACGCGGTACTTGGTTATGTTGTGAGCAAATAGAAAAAGTAATGCTCACAACAAAGGTTTATTGTCATGATGATGCGTTGTTATGCGCGGTCCCGTAGAAAATGGATACCTACCACGCATGGGCATTATGTGGGCAGTCGTCGCACTCCCGAAACGTCGGGAAGCGTTCAAACAGTTCGACGAACTGCTTTCGACCACCATAATCTGGAGTAGTGCTACGTAAACTGTCATCAAGGGCAGAGTAGCGGGCAAAAACAGTAGAAAGAGCGTAAATGCCCCACTACTGGATCGGAAAGCACTCTACCCCAAGCGAGAACGGGCTTCACCAAAAGTGGTGTAGTTCCATATCCTGTTCCAGATTGCCATCTATTGATTCACATTGCGCCTCTCTCGCTCAACATTTTTTTGAAGTAGTGAATCACGAACTCACGAAACTGCTGTGCTACCAGCGAAAGGTAATGGTCCTTGCGCCAAGCTAACCCAATACTACGTTGACAACACGGCTCTTTAATGTGCAATGCAACGCTGATAGTGGGATGAGGGATACCACGTAACATTAGGTCTGAGGCAAAGCCTACGCCTATGCCAGCAGTAATAAGGCTGCGAATCGTCGAGGAATCGTCGCCCTCAAAGGCCACTTTCGGCGTAAAACCTGCCTGCTGACAGAAGCTGTCGGTCAGGCTACGCATCGTATGACCGGGTTTCAAACTAATAAATGGTTCATGTTCGACTTCGTGCAAGTCAATGCTTTTGCACTTGGCGAGGGGATGTTCTGGGGGCACCATGAGATAAATTTCATCCCTCATCAATGGTATCCAGCCGATGTTCGGCTGCTCAATCGGGGGTGACGTAATACACAGGTCGATCTCTCCCTGCTCCAATTGCTGGAGCACTGTCTGAGAGGAGTGCTGATGGAAGAGGCGAAAGGTGACATGTGGATGGTCAGAGAGGAATGTATACAACAGATCAGGCAAGATATGAGGAATAACGATTGCCAGCGCGACACAGCCACGTTCCGTACCCGCCATGTCGGCGATCTCCTGCTTCGCCTCTTCCAGTTCGCTCAAAATACGCTCCACATGCCACAACAATGCTCTGCCAAATTGATTGAGCCGAAGCTGCCGCCCGTGTCGATCAAAGAGCGAGACTCCCAGTTCTTCTTCCAAACGTGCAATCATCTGGCTGAGCGACGGCTGTGCAATCGAGAGTTGGCGAGCAGCTTGTGTCATATGCTCCAGCCTCGCCACCGTTTGAAAATACTTCAACTGTAAGAGGTCCATCGTCCTTTTCCTCCCTCTTCTCTTATTTTCTCTTCATAGGTTCTCTCCTATAGACTTATAGATAATTATATATTGGACATTATGGTCAAGCAAGGATAAGATGGAGAGCAAGTCACATGATCATTTTTTGACAAGAGGATACAACAGGAGCGAAGGTATGACATTGGAGGGAAGATACATTCTGGCTGGTCACGACGCGAGCGGCAAAGCCATCATCAAGACCGATGAGCTGCTCACCACAGTCCCTCGGCAGAGCAGGTTTTCACTTGTGTCTCTCTCCTCAGCATGTTGGAATCACAGAACGTGTGGGAGAGCCTGAGAATGACGGTCGCTTTCGTGAGCATGGTGTGAGTAGACACAAGAAACGAGGTGCAGACAATGTTTCAGAAGAACCGAATCCTACAAATGCTCGAGCAGAACCAGATTCCATTAGGGATGCAGTGCTTCACAGGAGACCCGATTCTGATCGAGATCATGGGGCTTACCGGGTTCGATTGGGTGATGCTCGATAGCGAGCACTCGGGCAACAACCCACGGGCAATGGAACCGCTCATCCGAGCGGCTGAATGCGTCGGCCTGGTGCCATTTGTTAGGGTAACGCAGGCAACCGATGAGGTGGATATTCATCGTGCTTTGGAGGCTGGTGCCAAAGGCATCTTTCTTCCCCAGATCAACTCGGTTGAGGATGTGAAGAAGGCAGCCGACGCAGCCTTTTACCCTCCCAAAGGGAACCGGGGCGTCTGTCCTGCCGTGCGTGCCGCGCACTACAACGCCAAGACATTTGTTGACTACACGGTGTGGAACAATGCAGAAATCCTCTTGGTTCCTATGATCGAGAATCCACATGCACTCGCGGATATAGAAGCTATCTGTGTGCATCCTGATGTCCACATGATCGTCTTCGCCGCCGGTGACTTCGGCTTTTCGGTCGGTGAGGGGATGGGCATGCTCACCAGTCCGAAGGTGAGCGCAGCCTATAAGCAGGTGCTCGAAACGGCGAAGCGCCATCACGTCGCCGTCATCGGTGGTCCCATTCTGAGTGCGGACGCAGAAGGTTGCAAAAAGGCTCTCGAAGACGGTATTACAATGTTCTCCCTAGGGCTAGATGCACTAGGATTTCGCAACTATTGCCAGCAGATGGTGAACGCGTTAGATCAGGGCGTTGCTGGTAGCAAGTATACACGGCCTCCAAAGCACGATTGGAGCTTAAAAGCCTGATCTGTATCGGGAAATACCCTTCCGGCTCAGCTCAGCATTCTGGTAAGCGAAGCGCAGTAAACACAACTCGGACGAAGAACGAAAGGAACGAACGATGCCACACGTCAACCGTATTGTGATCGGAGTCAATGATGATAAGAAATCTGCGGTGATCTTGCGTGACTCGCACAACCATCAGGAAGTACACGGGGTCTTTTGGCGATCCACACTTTGGGCTACCACAGAGCTTCCCGTGAACAACCAGGTTCTGGGAGATCGCGGCGCGGACGTCACCGCCCGTGAACCCGCCGAGAACGGCCTGATCTTCCGCGCCTTGGAGATTCCGCCCGACAGCAAGGACACCAAGAAGCACATCGAGAGCTTGCAGGAACTGCACAAGCAAGTGAAACAAAAGTATCCGCCAACCGAGAAGGATCTCGCGCGTCACCCCAGCATGCATCGCACAGACACTTGTGACCTGTTCGTCATCGCATATGGCGAGGTTTACCTTGTGACCGACACGGACAAGACGCTCTTGAAGGCTGGTGACACAGCAATCGTGAAGGGAGTCAACCACGCCTGGAGCAACACGTCGGACAAGCCGTGCATGATTATCGGCGTCATGGTTCATGCCAATCCGTGGCCCAGAGACCAGTATCCAGCAGATGATCTTTGAGAGCGAGCTGCTCCTGCTGTCGAAACGGGAGCAGCTGGTGCCACGTCGGCAGCCTCTCATGAAACTTTCATAGACAGGATGACCAGTTAGTTGTTGCTCTGCACTATTCACACACTATGGAGGACAGGATGCACGGTCTCAACCTTGTACAAGCAACTGAAATCGCCAACGGTGCGTTGGCAAAAGCGCGAGAGATCGGCTGTAAGCCGATGACGGTCGCCGTTGTTGATGCTGGTGGCTGTCTCATGGTCCTGATGCGAGAGGATGGAAGCGGCATTCTGCGCCCTGACATCACCTTTGCCAAAGCCTGGGGAGCAGTGGGAATGGGCATCGGCGGTAGAGCAATGGCAAAGCGAGCCAGCGATTCTCCCCAGTTCTGGGCTGCTCTCAACACCATCTCCGGTGGACGCATCGCTCCAGTAGCTGGAGGAGTGCTCATCCTTCAGGCTGGGCAGGTGGTTGGAGGCGTCGGAATGAGTGGCGACCTCCCCGACAATGATGAAGCTTGCTCCGTCGCAGGTATCCAACAGGCGAGCTTCGAGAGCGAGGTTGGCGAGGCGGCCTTGGGCAAACAGTAACAACGTGAAAGAGCCACTGTATTTCACCATGGACAGCACTACTGAACAGAAAGGTCATACCATGAAGAACGTTCGTATCGAACAAGGACTCGTTAGCGGTACCGAGCAGGACGGTATTTATCGGGTCCTTGGCATGCCCTATGCTGCCCCGCCAGTCGGTGAGCGGCGTTGGCAACCGCCGTCACCCCCGGCCTCGTGGGAGGGCGTGCGCGATGCCACCACGTTTGGCAACGCTCCAATCCAGACACGGAGCACCGGTTTCGATCCTGGAGCAAGGGAGAGCGAAGACTGTCTCTACCTCAACGTCTGGTCCTCCACCCTGGACCCGGATGCGAGCCTTCCGGTGATGCTCTGGATTCACGGTGGTGGATTTCTCAATGGTGCGGCCTCCATGAAGGAATGGCTCGGTGAAGACCTGGCTCGACGGAATGTAACGGTGGTGTCATGCAACTATCGACTGGGGGCGTTTGGGTTCCTGGCTCATCCACAGGCCGGGGCCAACTTCGCCGTGCTAGATTGGGTAGCTGCGTTGGCTTGGGTGTCAAAAAACATCCGCGCGTTCGGCGGCGACCCACACAATGTGACGATCTTCGGACAGTCCGCGGGCGGTGCTGCTGTACGTGCCCTGCTCTCCACACCCTCAGCCCGTGGCCTCTTCCATCGCGCAATCATCCAGAGTGCTGGCTACGAGCCATATGCGGCGGTTCCCTCGCCATCCTACCAGCGCATCACTGCGTACAGCCAGAAACTGTGTGACCACCTGGGGAGCCATGACATCGAGGTGCTGCGCCAGGTGCCCGCAGAGCAGGTGCGTGAAGCATCGCTGCTGCTGTCAGGGAGCTTTCCTCCTCCTGGTCAGGTCCATACACCCGCAAACCTCGTCTGGTACCCGACCGTTGATGGTGTGGTCATCGATGAGGACTTCTCCGGCTGGCCCACAGATGTCCCCGTGCTGTTTGGTTGCACCCAGAACGAGGCCCGGTTCTTCCTCAAGCCTACTGGCCTGTACGGTCAGCCCGAAAGCGACCCGGCCCAGATATATACCCATAGCACGCTCGAACACATGGCGAAGGCCCTGGGCGGAGAGCATGCTGCCGATATTCTGGCCTACTTCGCCAGCACCAGTCTTACCCCCTACGAGGCTCTGACCGAACTCATCACGACTGCGATCTGGCTGGAGCCTGCCTTAGCGACTTTTCAACGCTTCGCCCAGCTGGGCCGCACATCCTACGCGTATCGCTTCGCCAGAGTATCACCCGCCGCACGTCGATTGGGTCTGCTCGCCTACCACAGTGTGGAAATCCCCTACCTCTTCGGCACGCTCACGCCGACGGAGAACTACGACGAGATCGATACCGAGGTGGCTCATGCTATTCAGCACGCCTGGACGGAGTTCGCTCACACTGGCATCCCCCACAGTCCAGATGGCACTGCGTGGCCCAATGTCACCAGCTCAAACCCACAGTTCACAGTGATTGCGGACCACACACAAGGGCGACCACTGGACATCAGCCCGGTCACACAGATGATCAACACACTACGCGTCAAAGATGACACGAGATAGACAAACTGCTCGGCACCAGGGAGGTAGCTCACGAATGCACTGGCGGCTTCCTGGTGCCGAGCGAAATTCGTCCGGTAACGGGCCAACCATGAGCAGTGTCTTTCGTTCTATTCATCCTTGAGGGCTTATTACCTGCTACTCTGCCCTTGATGACAGTTTACGTGTGCGCCATGTCGCGCTTGATGATATTCCTGGCACAGTTAGGAAACACTCAGAAGGAGGTGTTTGGGCCATTCAACCTACCTAGAGTCGAAAGGCAAAGGGGAAAGTAGCATGTTGAAAACGCGGCGATCAACGGAAGACATGTACGTAGATGCGCTGCAAGACCCGCATCCTATGGCAAGAGCTAGACTGCCCGAACTCCAATTCCCAGTCGGAGTAGCTGTCCTCCCATCGGTACCATGTCTGAAACCGATGCCCTGTTGAGCCTTGATTACTACGTGAGATCGAGTCTCCTTCTGCAACGGGAACGTGACCAATGAGGTCTTTCAAGGAATGAGTGGAGTGCCTACGGGATGCTAGAACGTATCATCAGGACGAAACGTGGGATGCCCTAAAAGGCGCGAGCCTCATGGGTACGGAACTGCCATAGTAGTCCGTGCTGGAGAGGGTCCAGTACATGGCGAAGGGCAGGAGGATTGATGGAAGCCCGACGGAGAGGCGTGCGAGATGCACATGGGCCACACCCGAAGAACTTCCAACCGCAGTCATGCGGAAGTCAATCTGGAAAGCCACGTGCATGGAAAGCGTGCATGCGTGGTTTGGGGAAGGGCGGATGGAAAAGGCCCGGCAACGGGACCTCGTCAGCCGCCTATTCGACAGCTCTACCCCTTGCTCGTGCGCTTCTTCGCCGATGTTCTCGATGCCGCTGCGCCACCTTGCTTTTTCAACTGCTCAATCATGCGCTCGGCCTTTTCGAGTCGAATATCCAACGCTTCTAGTTCAATGGTCAGGTGGATCATCGTGTTGTGCAGCTCGTCGTAGCTCAAGCGGCGTTTCTTGGGTGTCGCGGCTGCGCGTTCGGTCAGAGGGAGCGACAATTCTACGAGATCGAATGGATTGACGCGGTACTTTCCATGAGGCAGTACCTCGGCCTTGAGCTTGCCGCTTTTGAGCCAGCGTTGGACCGTGCGAACCGTCACCTCGGCCTGCGTTGCCATTTCTTGTGTTGTGAGGTCTTCTCGTTCTTCATCCATATCTCTAGAACGGGCGACAGGTCGCGACACCCACTCCGCTAAGACGATTGTGCTAGGTGGTGAAAGAAGCCCTTAGCGGCGTCATGGTCGCGACCTGTCGCGGTCCCCCTATTATTTCAGTATTTCGGGAGAAACGTTTCATCATATTGAAACGAGACGCAAAGGGACAGCAGAGGGAGGCGAGGGAAAGAGGAAGGCATACCCCGCGACGATGCTCTAGGCGAGGGGCTTCTCGCGCGATCCGAAGCGAAGGGTCTTGGAGGCTGGTGGGAGACTCGGAGCAGAGAAACGACAGGCCGAAGGAGGCGGTAGCATCGGTCGGGTCGATGTGAAGTATCGCTCCACCTGCCGAAAAGACAAGCCCAGCAAACAGGGACAAAATAAGGGAAAAATGCCCAAGATCGTCATAAGAGAAAAAAATATCCTCTCTGAGAAGATCAGAACATGCTGCACCTATTCACCTGTTGTCGCTCTTCTTCCTCTTACTGCATCGGTGGCATGCACTGCGGGCAGGGGGTATAAGGAATCTGGTGTCGCTCGCAGTAGTCCGCTAGTGCTTGATGCTGCATCGGGGTGATCCACCATTCCTGTTTATTGCGGATGGTGGGTGCTTCACGTTGATACACGGCGAGATCAATCTCCTGCGACATATACAGCTTTTTCACTTCCGAAAGGTTCGTTGCATGTCTCTGGGCAAAGTCCACCAAGCGCACCGTTCCTGGTGGGAAGCCTCGTCTCTCCTCTGATACATTCACCTTCTTCAAATGACGCTGGGTGAGGTGGGTGAGCAGTTCTGCCAGTGCCAGAGATGGCTCACTCTTCTGTCCATCCTCGCTTGGCGTCATGTGCGCGAACACCTGCATCTGTGTAGTCACGAACTGCTGGATATGCTCCACCGTGGTTCGCAGTTCGTGGTACTGCTGTGCCTGAACTGCTTGGTCGCTTTCCAGTGCCTCGACGCGCTCACGCAGCAGCTCGATCTGGTAATGCAGCGATGGAACGACTCTGCCTCGCGCCTGAGCGATCTGCTCGACCTCCTCAAGGTCCAGACGCACAAAGCCAGATGCGTCACGCATGATATGGCGAAACTTCTTCTTGTGGTCATCGGTTTCCTCGATCCAGCGGCGCAGCGTGCGTTCTGCTACCCCAAGACGCTCCACGGCATCCTGAACGGTGACATAGCGTGCTATCGGTGCTGGAACGGGTTTCTGTGTTGCCATGTGGTACCTCCTGGTTCTACTCTTTTCCGGCATGGGTGATTCTCCCTCCCTCGTTCTCTGTTTCCATACCCTTCCTCATCTGCCCATAGCAATGCCCGGTCCAAAGGTGAGCATGCTGAAGGTGACGATGAGGGGAATGGGTGCGTCACAACAGACGCAAGAAAACCGGGGACTGCTTCCTCTCAGGAAACGCTCCTCGGCGGTATGGGTCATAGGAAAGCTTCTCTCTCTACTCCTACTTATCTTCTATTATACACGATATGTGGCGATTTGTCAAGTGGTCTAGCCCGTCAACTCGCTCTACAAGCGGCTTCACACTATCAATTCGTCTGAAAGGAGTGCTGGATAAGGGAAAGTACCCCATTGCCCCAAAAAAACGACTTTTTTGCAGTTCAAAAAGTGACATGATGTGTCCGAGGTCAGGGCGTTGCCTCTCTCGTTGCCCTGACATGATCTGTCTAAGAGAAAGAAAGAGTGCGTGTCGTTTCCTAGCATGACATGCCTGACGCACCTCTCCGTCTGCTCTGCATCCTCTGACATGACGTGTCTCTCTGAGAAGGATGCACTGACCACAAGAGGCGCGTCTCGCTGTCGTGCGATGCCAGAAATGTGTCATGACATGCGTCATGAAGAGGCGTGTTGTTCGTTCCGTGTGGCTGTACACGCGATTTCAGTCCATCATGATCTGTCGGTAGCTTCTGTCATGAGGCGCCTGTCGCAGAAACGATTTCTCTGCTCACGCTGTCATGATCTGTCCACTCAGCAGAGGCGTATCGAAAGAGAGGCATGTCATGAGGTGTCCGCGTTCATGTAGTGCAAGTGTCACCTCTCTGTCATGATCTGTCATACCTCTTGCTGTTCTCCCACCTCCTTTTTTGTCATGACATGCCCGAAAAGGAAAGGAAAAGAGGCATATTTCCACTTCTGCTCTGAGAACGAGATTATGAGTGTGTTATACTACCATCCTCACCTGCTTCTTCCTGGATAACACCAGAAGAGCACTGTCCAACGCTGGGACCTTTCAGCGAGCCTTGGGGTGTTGTGGCTTGACAATACCTTCGGGAATCGTTCACTCGGGTATGTGGTTCAAGCAGGGCTACGTGGCATGCTACGTAGAACTCTCCCGCGCTTCGGCGAGGATCAAGCAGGGCATCCTTCAGTGGATGAACTCACCACAACGAACGGAATCCTCCTCGGATTCTTCACTGTCGCGAGACAAGCGGACATGAATGAGGGGTGTGGCTCACCTGACGAGCGTGGCCTGGTTCACCAGAACGAACTGGTTCGCAGAGCACCTGGCTCCTGCCTGAATACCTCAGCAGTCTCTGAGATGCCGTTCCGATTGACCGTTGTTCTTTGTAGGTTCGCCACTGTGGAGTGCGTACCTGCCGATGGGGAAGCGTCCAAAGGCAGGAGTGGAAAGCGTTCGTGAAGTGCGTCTCGCCGATGCCTTTTGTGTGTGTGTGGGGTCGGATTTTTCCGCCGCATAAACAGAAAAGGGAATGGATTCAGCAGTCTCGGAGCGCACTGAGACCTTCCGGCCTAGCAGAGCTTCGTACACGACTTACCCTTCTTATCGTCTCTGGATCATCACTATGCTACAGAAAGAAGTGGAGAAGAAGCAAACGGGCAACCGCAAAGGCATCATTTACGCAGCACTCGAACGCCTCGATGCCAAAATGAGCATCGGCGAGAGTCGCTATGCCGCCAAAAAAGCACGCAGAGAAGCTGGTGAGAAAATCTGGGCCTATTCCGACGAGAAGCTGCATTCCCACGGCAGCCGCAATGCGTACCAACAACACATTCTGGCTTTTATCCAGTGGGCCAGGTCTCAGTGTGGAGTGCGTCGCCTGAATGTCCTCGATCAGCGGGCCGACGAACTGGCGACGGAGTACCTCAACGAACGGCTGGATACCGCGAAGAGTCCCGATACGCTGCTAGCAGAGCGCTCCGCCTTGCGCCACTTCTTTGAGCAACGAGACCTGGCCGAACGCGTCGCCATTCCTGAGCGCAAGCGCGAGAACATTACGCGCTCTCGTAAGCCCACGGTGCGTTCACGAGAATTTCAACCCGCCCACTGGCAACCCCTCATTCGCTTCCTGGATGCCACCGGACTCCGCGATGCCGAGGTCAAACGGCTGCAAACCGAGGATATCCTTGCTGTTGGCCCAGAAACGGGTGGGCCGGAGATTACCGTCAAACGAGGGCATGGCAAAGGGGGCCGCCCACGTCAGGTGCCGATATTACCAGGGCATGAAGCCGAGGTGCTGGCCTTGCGCGAAGGACGCGATCCACACGACCTCGTGTTCCCACGCGTCCCGTCACGCATTCATGCCCAATCGCATCGCCGCAACTACGCCCAGACGTACTATATCCATCTCTCGGGCCGCGCCCTGCCATCGGCGCACGGACGCTTAAAGCGGTCTGATTACGACGAGCCTGCCGTCCTCAAGGTCAGTCGGGCCTTGGGCCACAACCGCAAGGATATCGTGCTGCGGAATTATCTGAGGTAACAGCAATCTCCTCAGTGACCCCACGAAGAAACCCAGGCAGAGAAACACTCCATCGTTTGGAAGGAAGCTCTTGCTCCGTTCTGAAACATCCAGTATCTTCCTAGAATATTGAACCTCATCATACACCAACAAGGAGTTTCCTCAACCGTCACACGTCTCCAGTAGAAGTCGTTGCCTCTTCAGAAACATTCAAGACCTTCCTATTTAAGGAGACGCACAAGCTGTCCTGCCTTTAGTAAAGCAAACCACCTATTATACATATAGATCGTACATTTTTGTGGTTGTGCTCTTTATTGCCCAACGCTTGCATCTGGCACCTGAATGAAAGGTGGGATAGTGATGCTTATATCACTTATATTTATTTCTGGTATAACACCCCCAGAATGAACATACATTGGAGTATAACACGCAGGAGCATTGTCACTATTATCAATATACACAATGCGAGGTCTATCAAATGGAGGGGGAAAAGCGAAACGGTCATGAAGAGATACAAGATTGCGTGGTTTTAATTGCTGTGGCTCTGTGCTAATAACTGGGTCTTCCAAAAACATACCGCCGAGATGCAAGCTGATACTGCCATCATTAATGAACTCTCTTGGTACAAATGTACACATGATGTTCTTTCCAATACACTCATCTGTTTCTGCAGCGTTCAGAATCTCTCTTGCAAGGAACCTTCCAATCGTTTCCGGCCTTTGTGCTCTCTTGTTTCGCAAGCACCATCTAAGAATTTTGTTGAGTGCATTCTGTCTTTCCTTAGAAAGTGGTCTACCCGAAACGAATAACCTGTGTTTCTGTCCTGCTTGAAGTGGTTCATAGTCAACTTTGAATTCTTTAACTGGCACCCACATACCATTCTTTTCTGTAAAGTTCGAGATCATAATGCGGAGCGGCTTAAGGAACCACCTTCCGCGTTCTTTCATTTCTGCAAATCCAGCACCGACAAACCCAACCATTACTTCACCTAAGCTACGATTAGAGTACCAATTTTTCATAACATCATTTGCTCGGTCTTTCAAGTGGTATACAGCATTTTCTAGCGCATCTTTCTCAGATAACTTTTGTGCAGCCCAATCAATCGTAGGTGTAAGTCCTAGTTGTGCTTTTCCAGTATAGGCAAATACAAAGTGGTTTGCGTAGACAAGTGCTTTGTTACTTTGATCTTTGAACAACTCTACCTTTCCATCCATTATTCTCGTCAGTCGTCGGTCGCTCGCCTGCACAACATAGTCCTTTGTCAGGCACGTCAGTATCATCGTCATATATAAATCCTCAAACACTTCTTCTTGATAAAATCTCTTGAATTATTCGGCCTATTATAACATAAATAACTCTCTATAAATAGGCCAAAGCAGGATACCCTGCTTTTCTCTTACTACTAAACGCATTTTCTATATTGCCTATTCTTTATTGAGCTGATTATGTTTATTATTTGATACTGCCTCATGTCCTAGAACTGGCTCTCACAAAAAGTATGTGACACTATAGAGGAAGGGAGACGCACTCGTGCCCACAACGTTCTCCGTGTGAGTACTCGTAAAAGTTGTGAGCAGTCTATACAAACTGTTCTTAACTCATAGGACACTAGAACGGTATCGGCGGATAATCGGTGTCCAGGCCGAGCGAGACGGTATAGGTACGCTTGTTCTCGCGCCACCGATATTTCGCATACGGGCCGTGTTCGGTGAAATCGAAGATAAGAGGTACCAGTTCTCGTGGGATATCCGGCTCACCCTCCTGACGGAAGAATCGCGCCACGTCGGGATGCACCTCACGCTCCACCTGAGGTAGGACGAAGATGCTGACGAAAATGTGCAGGAAGGTGATTGCGTTTCCCCATAGTGTCTTCGCCAAGCAAAGATGAAGAAGACAAAAACAACAAACAGAGTTTTTCCTGTATTCTCTGGCTTCGTTTTTTTCTTTATCCAATCTCTCTCGATGAGCCTCTAGAGCCGATGTATCTCCTTCTTGCACATTTTCGTCAGCATCTTCGTCCTACCTCAACTACGTGCAGTGATTCATGAGGAGCACTCGAACCAGGCGCACCATGCAGTCATGGTCAAGCCCCTTTCGATCAGGTGTGGGGGCTCGTGACTGGACGAACCAGCCCAGGCGTACACAAGCTCGTGGGGAAACTGGTCGCCCGCATGACGCTTGCGGAAGCCGTGGAGACGTTTGGTTCCCTCTTGCCGCTTCCTCTGTCCGAGAGACAAGCCCTCAACTTGATCCAACCGGTTGGAGAAGCCTTGAGAGTCCAGGAAGATGAGCAGGTCCAAGTCCTTTTTGAGCAAGCCACTCGCAAAGAGACCCACCTGTCAGAACACCACGCTCCTCAGGATGTCCCCATCAAGCGCCTGTACATTGAGACCGATGGAGTCACCGTGCGTCTGCGTCGCGGAAGTGTTCCCATGGAAGAGGTCGAGGTCCGGGGCAAAGCCGATGTCTATCGCGAGATCAAAGTCGGGGCAGTCTTTGAAGGCATCCCTGGTCGTGAGCGTTCGGACCTGGCACCTGGGGTCTTTCTCGATGAACCGGGACCCATCACCTACCTCGCCCGACGGTTGAATGCTGAAACGTTCGGTCGCTCCCTGTACGCGCTTTCCCAGCGAAGGGGATTGGACCGCGCCCAGCAAGTGGTGATCATGGGGGATGGGGCTCGCTGGATCCGGCTGGCCGAGGAACACTTCCCCCAGGTGATCCATATTGTCGATGTGTACCATGCCCGAGAACATGTGTGGAAAGTGGCCCATGCGGTGTACGATACCGCCACGCCTCAAGGGGCTGCCTGGATCAAACACGCTGATGACTTGCTCACTCATGGCAAGATTGAGGAGCTGGTCCAGTTGATTGAGAAGCTTCCAGCCATCGCGGCAGAACCGGGTGCTTCTCGCTCTCTCCCACTCATTGAAGCGGACTATTTTCGCTCCAATGCTGAGCGGATGCGCTATCCTGCCTTCCGCGCACAAGGCATGCATATCGGCAGTGGGGTTGCCGAAGCGGCTTGCAAAACTGTGGTCTTGACACGAGCCAAACGCTCCGGCATGCGCTGGACTCCCGATGGCTTGGATGCTATCCTCGCTTTACGGACTTCTGTCCTCAATCAGTCCTATGAGCTGTTTTGGAAGCAAAAATATGCTGCTTGATTGCCTACAACTTTTTCATACACCCCTATCAACATTGATAGTTGTTTGTTACCCTTTTACAGTGTATACTCAAGTAAACGGAGGTATTCCCAGAGCTTTTTCACAGAAAGATGTGAAGCAATGAGTACTGACACGCGCACGTTTCCTCAACGATCAGAGGTAGACGAAGCTCGGATGCATGCGGCCTTAACTCAGCTTCTTTCGGCTTTTCACCTCGATGTTGGATATACAAAAATCCAGATAGCACCCCGTGAATTCCAGTTGAGTACTGGCGTTGGCCTACGTACTGATACCTATCAAACGCATCACATGCACATTCCTTTAGGACAAGGTGGATATGCCTGGACTCGCCGAAAATCTATTTGGACCAATGATTACGAACTCGATAACCGCTTTGTTCACTTTCCAGATGTACAGGTAGAAGGAATTAGAAGTATCCTCTGTGTTCCTTTTATTGAAGCGGGTTTTCTCATTTATGGCGCAACACGCACGCAAAATGCATTTACTGATACTATTTCGCAGCATCTGATTGATGCGATTGGGGAATTGTGGCTGCGTACAACCACACAGATGCTACTCAGTGATGAACCAGCATTGGAACAACAGCCTGTCTACCGCCAGTATGATTGTAGTGAGCGCGAATGGAACATCCTGTACCTGCTCACGTTAGGCTTGGCAGACGAAGAAATGGCGGAAATTTTGGATATAGAGGCCAGTACTATCCGCTTTCATTTACGCCGTCTGCAACGCAAGCTCGATTGCCGTAACCGTACCCATCTAGCAACAACTTCCTTACGTCTAGGTATAGTCGTTTAGCTTTCTTCCTGACAATTACGGAAATCGTCCAAATACATATCTGTATAGGTATGCTTCATACTCTGCTGTCATACTACTCCCTTCACATGTTTGTTGTCCTTTTTTCATCATCCCTCACAAGAAAGGAAGGGTAGAGCAAACCCCTCGGCTTTACAGTTTCATCGTATTTTGTTCTCGTGTGAAGATACAAGATTCCAGTAGCGACCGGACAAGCCCCGTTGCAACTGGGAAAGGATAGTTGTAAAATCATGAAGACATCTTTGTCAGGATCAAGAGATACTTCGATGCGTTGGTGGATGCTCGCCATCCTCTCTCTCGGCTTTTTCCAATTGACCTTGAACTGGTTCGATATCGCGTCTGCTTTCCCTGCTGTAGGACAGCAATTCGGCCTCCAGTTTCCGCAACTGGCCCTACTTATCTCACTTTTCCTCGCAGGATATGGAATTTTTCATATTCCAACAGGCATTCTGGCGTACCGTTTTGGGTTGCGGAATGTCCTACTGGCAGGTATTTTACTCGAAGCATTGGGCGGCGGTGCCAGCGCTTTTGCCCCTAACTATGCCTGGCTCATGATTCTGCGCATCATCACCGGCGTTGGTGCATCCTTTTTTGTGGGTTGTGGTTTTTCAATGGTGACCTCCTGGTTTCGCGGTCGTGAACTGGCTCTGGCCCTGGGTATTTCCGGTGGAGCGGCTTTTGCTCTTGGTGCCGCGTTTGGCCTCTTTACCTGGGTGAGCGTCATCCAAGCTACGGGCTGGTCTACTGCCCTGGTCATCGGGGGCGTTATCGGGATCGTCGTTTTTTTCATCGCGCTCTTCTGGTTACGTGAACCCAATGATGAGCTGGGAGAGTTAGAGGCGAAATACTTTAGTTGGTCGGCTATTGGGAGAGTGCTTGGCAACAAGGATCTCTGGTTTCTTGGTCTAGGTATACTCGGAGCCTATGGTGCCTATTTCACCGCTTCGCAACTGATGAGTTCCTATGCTGTCGCGGTATTCCATCTTTCAGCATCGACTGGAGGCCTCATTGCAGCGGTGATCGTGTTGGCGGGTATTCCAGGTTCTATTCTGGGCGGCTATATCGCTGACCGTGCCCGCAGCTTGAAGGTTGTGATCATTACGCCTCTCCTGCTGCTTGGTGTTGGTATGCTCTTGCTCCCATTTGTTGGGCTTATCGGAACTTGGGTGGTTGCCGTACTTGTCGGGTTCCTCTTAATCTTTGGCTTCGCTGCATTTACAGCGGCCCCCGGCCATTATAGCGACCGTGTTCATCCCAAAGAAGTCGCGACTGCTGTGGGATTGATGTTGACGCTTGCAGCAGTAGGCGGCTTCCTTGTCCCCATCGTTTTCGGGCAGATTGAGGTCGCCAGTGGTTTTACCTGGGCCTGGGTTTTTTTGGGCGTGGTAAGTATCGTCTTTGGCGTTATAGGCTTCGCCGCTCGCGAGCCTCTCAGCATCCCCGCTGTACAAAAAGCTCCTATCGGAGTAGAAGGAGGACAAATATGAGGCTGGTAACGTATGAAGTACAGACCGTTGTCGGTCCTTTCCAGCGCGTTGGAATATGGCAGGACGATGAGACCATTGTGGATGCCAATTTTCTCGCCGCCGAGTATCTCAGGCACATTGGCAATTTTGAAGACGCATATCGAGAGGCCGATTACCTTGTTCCGATAGATATGATTGCTTTCATTGCTGGTGGCACACGCACGTTGGATACAGTTCGTGAAGCACTTGCGCGTGTTCATCCTACTACTGAACAACGTGGAGCGAGGAGTGAGCAGCTTATGTTTCAGCGCGGAGACGTACACCTTTGTGCGCCTTTGCCTCGCCCACGCCGTATCCACGATTTCATGGTCGTTGAGGAACATGTGCGTAACAGCCTCAAAAGCAAGGTACCAGATGAATGGTATAACATGCCTGTGTGCTACAAGGGAAATCCTGACACGGTGATTGGACCCGATGCGACTGTGCGCTGGCCTCGTTATACGCAAAAGCTCGATTATGAACTCGAACTGTGTGCGATCATCGGACGTTCAGGAAAAGATATTCCAGCCTCGAAAGCCAGCGACTATATCTACGGCTACTCTATTTTCAACGACTTCTCAGCACGTGACATACAAATGCGCGAGATGTCGGTGGGATTAGGGCCATTCAAAGGGAAAGATTTCGCGACAGGCATTGGACCTTGTATCGCGACGGCGGATGAATTTGATGCCCTGCACGCGCCCATGAAATTTCGGGTCAATGGCGAAGAATGGTCATCAGGCAGTATCGGTCAGATGCGTTTTTCTTTTGAACAGATCATTGAGTATCTCTCCGATGAGGAGGAAATCTTTCCGGGCGATGTACTCGCCAGTGGTACGGTTGGGCGCGGTTGCGGCTTAGAACTCGACCGCTGGATTGCTTCTGGAGACCTTCTTGAGGCAGATGTGGAAGGCATAGGTGTGCTTGCCAACACGGTTGGAGCTAGAGATTAACGCGATGGTTTTCGTAAACGTGAGAAACGTCGCAAGCGGTGCTTGACAAACAGAGACAGAGGAACATCATGCACATTTTGAGTACTGTCGGCAACCGTACTATTCCAGGTATGATGGCGGAGCGTGCTCAACGTCACCCGAACCGCGAGTTCCTGGTCGTTGAGGATGCGATGCAACATGTCACGGTCTTTACCTGGCAACAGGCAAATGAGATTATCAACAACGTTGCATCGCTGCTCAGTGGGCGTGGAGTGACGAATGGAACGAAAGTGCATATGCACCTGACGAACCGACCCGAATTCATTTTTGGGTGGTTTGCATGCAACAGGCTGGGAGCAATACTTGTGCCGACCAATACTGCCTCCAGTATTGACGAACTTGCCTATATCCTGAATCACTCCGAGAGTATGGTCAGTATTACCGAGTCAACCTTTGCTCAACAGATGAAGGAGGTGAAGGCACGTTCCTCCACCTTACAAGAAATCTTGCTTGTCGATCAGATGCCGCTCTTTCATGAGGTAAACAGGAGCGCGAACGTGGCAATGCAGCCTATGAATGTTCATCCTTTAGATGATGCCGCGATTCTCTATACCTCTGGAACAACGGCCAGACCAAAGGGTGTGCTGATAACACATGCCAATTACGTCTACGCTGGAGAAAGCGTCTCGAAAGGGATGGGGCTGACTCCTGATGATAGATTTTTGACTGTTCTCCCGTTGTTTCATGGCAACGCGCAGTACTATTGCATGATGTCCGTTCTCATCACAGGTGCAACGCTCTTGTTAATGGAACGCTTTAGTGCCAGTCGTTACGTTGAGCAAGCGGTCCGTCACCAGGCAACAGTCGCTAGCCTGTTTGCGGCTCCGATGCGTATGCTGCTGGCTCAGCCACAGAAGGCACAAGCTGGACAGCACAACGTGCGGCTTGCGATCTTTGCGCAAAATCTGAGTGAGTCACAAATACAGGAGTGGGAAGAGCGCATTGCCATGCCACTTATGCAAATTTATGGCATGACGGAAACAATAGGGCCGCCACTGATGAACCCGCTCTATGAGAGGCGCGACCCACAGTCGATAGGTCGTGTTGTGCTAGGGTACACCTGTCGCATCGTTGATGATAACGGAAACGATGTAGAGCCAGGGGAGACAGGACAACTCCTAGTCGGTGGTATACCAGGTATCTCATTGATGCGTGGCTATTTCAAGGATGAGGCGGCGACACATGCCACGCTCAAAAATGGTTGGCTCTCTACAGGTGATAATGTGAGATGTGACGAAAAAGGCTATGTCTACTTTGTTGATCGTTTGAAGGATATGATCAAACGAGCGGGAGAGAACATCGCGGCAAGCGAAGTAGAGAGCGTCATCAAGGACTATCCGGGAGTCTTTGATGTCGCGGTTGTGGGTGTACCGGATTCAATGCGCGACGAGGCGATTAAAGCATATGTAGTTCTACACGAAGGGAGCAGTGTTACTAGCAAGGATATCATCAACTGGTGTAGTACACGGCTCGCGAAATTCAAGGTGCCAAGAGCAATCGAGTTTGTCGAAGAACTGCCTCGAACGTCCGTCGGCAAGATTCAAAAGCACCTGTTGCGCACTCTCGGTTCTTCTTAAGTAAAGTGAAAGGAAAAATACGATGAGCAATTGGAAATATACCAAAGGACTACACGACCTTGGCAACTCTGTGTACGCCTACTTACTGCCAAATGGCTCCTGGGGCTGGAGCAATGCTGGCTTGATCACTGATGGTGATGCATCCTTGCTGGTTGATACGCTCTTCGATCTCCCCTTAACACAAGAGATGTTAGATACCATGCGCAAATCCGTTCCAGCCGCATCTCATATTGATATACTTGTCAATTCTCATGCCAATGGCGATCACTGTTACGGCAACGAATTAGTCGCCGATTCTCGCATCATTGCATCCGCACGTACCGCACATCAGATGGGCACAGAAGCTCCTCCTGAGCAATTCGCGGAGTTGATGAGACTGACACCAGAGATGGGGAAAACGGGAGAGTTTATTAACCGTATCTTTGGACCGTTCAAGTTCGATGGCATTACGTTGACCTTGCCCAAGGAGACCTTCGAGGGCATGTTAAACCTGAAGGTTGGAAACAAGGACGTGCGTCTCATCGAGGTTGGCCCGGCTCACACTATGGGCGATACGTTGATCCATATCCCCAGTGATCGGGTCATCTTCACTGCGGATATTTTGTTTATTGGTGGTCATCCCATTGCGTGGGCAGGCCCGGTGAGTAACTGGATACGAGCCTGTGATTACATTCTCTCGCTCGATGTCGAGACCATTGTTCCCGGTCATGGTCCGATCACCGATAAAGAGGGCGTGAGAGAGTTCAAGGGCTATCTCGAATACGTTTTTGCGGAGACTCGTAAACGCTACGAGTCCGGGATGCCTGCGTTTGAGGCGGCGAAAGCGATAGCGATGGATCGCTATGCCTCATGGACCGATGGTGAGCGCATTTCCGTCACGGTTGCCACCATTTATCGCGAACTCAGCGGTGACCCGGCACATGCTGACGTAACAGCTTCGTTCGCGGAGATGGCCGAATTAGCAGAGCGTTAAACTTGTAAAAGCGGAGATGCGATGAGGAAAATTTTCCTCATCGCATCTCCGCTTTTAGAACGAAGAGAACAGAGAAAGTGGGTATACTTGAGCGTAAACCAGTGTGTTGCTGCATTATTAGACACCATCCCGATAATTGGTTCTCCGTCATCTTGACACTGTTGGCGAACCTCTCATACTTAAGCAGCTAAAGCAGCAAAGTGAGAGATGCGCGTTGGAGCAACGGAAGGCTCTTCCAACCAGGCTAAGACACGCACAATGTTGATTGCTGTGGCGCATGCAAGATGTTGGAGATGCGTCTTGGCGAGACCCTCATAACGGCTTCGGCGCATCCCGAATGCTCGCACTCCCTGCGACATGGTGGCTTCAATCCCTGCTCGTTTGTGGTAGAGCTTCTGAAACTCTGGCGTGTGTTGACGCACTCTCGCCTTCTGTAAGGCCACATGATGTTCCTCTTTCCTCACCGTAATCATTCGTCGGTCTGTTTGAGTACACAGAGAACGGCAAGAGCAGGTTTGGCAATCCTTGGTCGAAAACTTGATTTTGATGACCTCATTGTCGCGTCGATCAATGGCTGGTTGTCCAGCTTGAGCTTTCATGCCCCGTTGGACAGGTCGCCTTTTGTGCTTGCCAATCGAGCTGGAAACTACTGGCAGCAAAGCCTTGTTTTGCCTGGCCTTGCCACTTGTTGTCCGCTCTTGTCGGAGCAATCAAATCAATTCCATAGTCGAGCTTGATCTTCCCCCGAAATAGTGGAGGAGTGAAAGCTTCGAGTATACTATTCTCGGAGGAGGGCAAGGATCATGCAAAAGACACCAAAGACCTACACAGCCGAGTTTAAGCGGGAGGCAGTCCGACTGGCTCAGACCAGTGGGAAACCAATTACGCACATAGCTCGCGAACTAGGGATTTCAGACACCTCGATTCATCAATGGCGCAAAGAGCTGGCGGAACACAGTACCGAAGCGTTTCCAGGAAGTGGACATCAAACCACGCTGGAAGAAGAAAATCGTCGCCTCAAGCGTGAATTGGAGCGTGTGAGGCAAGAACGTGATATATTAAAAAAAACGGTGGGTCTCTTTGCATCCGACCAACGGTGAGGTACCAGTTTATTGAAGAGCATCGAGGGGAACATCCTCTCAGCGTCCTTTGTGAGACCCTGGAGGTATCTGTCAGTGGGTACTACGCTTGGAGAAAACGCCCCGTGAGTCACCACGATCAAGAAGACGCACAAATCGCTGAACAGGTGAAGGCGGCTTTCTATGCCAGTCGACAGGTGTATGGCAGTCCACGCATTCATGCGGAACTGCGAGCGCAAGGGATTAGGTGTGGGCAGAAACGAGTAGCTCGGTTGATGCGGGCACAGGGACTGGCTACACGGCGTCCCCGTCATTGCACGATCACGACTCACAGTGATCCCGAGGCGAATGTGGCACCCAATCTCTTGCAGCGGGATTTTCGTGCTGCGCAGCCGAACACCAAATGGGTAGCCGATACGACCTACATTTGGACGACAGAAGGGTGGCTCTACCTGGCAGTGGTGCTGGATTTGTTTTCGCGCATGGTGGTAGGATGGTCCATGACAGCCATTCAAGATGGCACACTGGTTCTCCAAGCACTGCGCATGGCCGTCGCTCGACGCCAACCAGAAGCTGGATTGCTCCATCACACAGATCGTGGAAGCACGTACACCAGCGAGAGCTATCAAACGCTTTTGCGTCAGGAAGGCATGAGAGTCAGCATGAGCCGTACTGCCGATTGCTATGATAATGCTGCTATGGAAAGCTTTTTCCACAGCTTTAAAGGTGAGTGTATCGACAATCAGTCATTTCAGACACGAGCACAGGCTAGAAGTGCTACCTTTGATTATCTTGAAACGTTCTATAACCGGACTCGGAGGCATTCTCCGCTCAACTATCTGAGTCCTTTTGAGTATGAGCAAGTGATGTATTCTCCTAAGGTTTAGGGACTCCATAAATTCGGGTGAGGATCATGATGGTAAAAGAGCAACATTACACACCTCACTATATTAGTCTTTGGCGAGGAATGCTCTCAGTCTTTTTTACCTGGACAGAGCTGAATCGCATGATCATTGCGAATCCAGTTCCCGAAGGCAGACCAACTTTTCAAGAACATATTCGTCATTATCCTATCAACCTGATCAAACAACTGAGTTTGTATCTTATCTCGGACCAAGCGGATCCGGCTGAGGCTCTGTTATTCTATCTCATCATCTTTGAGGGGCTTACGCTCCAGGAATTGTGCCATGCACAACTGTTGACCATTCGTGCTCTACGTCCCGGAACTCCCACTCCCACCCTCGCCGAGTCGTATGCCATTCTCCTTCCCAGGCTGAGCGGAACGCGCGGGAGACGCTCTCCAGGGCGACCAACGACACGACTTGATTTTCCTGAGCAAGCCGCATCATTTCTCAAACCCTTATTGTCACGATTCGAGCAGCAACGGAGCGAGATGGTTAAAAATGCAAAAAATCAGTATATGTTTGTTTCTGCTGGTGTCGCTGGGACGTATCGTCATCCAGCACCAGTAAGTGGCGACTTTCTCTTCACGAAAATTCGTGAAGCCACTCTCCGACTGCTTGGCATACCGTGTAATCCAAGAACGCTTCGACAGACGGCAGGGATTCTGTATGCAGATCGAGCAGGAGGAAGTATTCTACAAATGATGGGGTGGAAAGGACAACAAGCCTACAAATATCTCAGTGCCCCGAGAGTCCTTGTTGATCCCCTCAATTCACCGTACATGCAGGGGGAAGTCGTTTTCCCCTCGCCAAGAAAAGAACAATCAGGAGAAGAACATGGTGAGTGAAGCAAAAAAGCTCTACAATCAAGTGGTTCGTGATGGGCAGGAATCACATCTGTCGTACAATGGGACTATGAAGCCTTTATCTATTGCATCCGACCTCTCCATTCCAGCGGAGGCCGTCACACAAACGTTTGCGATCCTTGCGAAACGAGGCGTTGGCAAAACCTACACTGCTCTTGTCATGATGGAAGAGATGGTGAAGGTGGGACTACATGTGGTCATCGTCGATCCTGTTGGTGTGTGTTGGGGACTACGTGCTGCGGCGGATGGCGAGCATCCGGGTCTGCCTATCGTGGTCATGGGCGGTGATCATGGGGACGTTCCACTGGAAGCATCTGCAGGAGAAATCGTTGCCGATTTCATCATTGATGAAAGACAATCCGTCGTTCTGGACCTTTCCCATTTTCGGAAAGGGGAGCAAACGCGCTTCGTCACCGACTTTGCCGAGCGGCTCTATCAGCGCAATCGTGATCCCTTGCATCTGCTTCTGGATGAAGCAGATGCCTTTGCACCACAAAGGCCGATGAAGGGACAAGAACGGATGCTGGGGGCGATTGAAGACCTCGTGCGACGAGGACGAGCACGTGGACTTGGGGTAAGCCTGGTGACACAACGAGCTGCTGTGTTGAACAAAGATGTCCTGACTCAAGTTGAGGTCCTCGTTGCTCTGCGTACAATTGCTCCTCAAGACCGCGAAGCAATTGATGCCTGGATTAAAGTGCATGGCACCCCGGAAGAGCGTGCGATGTTAATGACCTCATTGCCATCGCTTCCAATCGGTACCGCGTGGTTTTGGTCTCCTGGCTGGCTCAATCTCTTTCAACAAGTGCATGTTCGCCCTCGTGAAACCTTTGATTCGTCAGCAACACCAAAGGTTGGGCAGCAGCGTATCGCGCCGAAACAACTCGCTCCGGTTGACCTCACACGATTACGTGAACGGATTGCCGCAACAATTGAGCAAGCCAAAGCCTCTGATCCGAAGTGGCTCCGTACACGTGTGACGGAGTTGGAGCGGCAACTTCGACAGCGAGACACCATGCAGCCACAAGCCCGAGAAGTCGTCAAAGAGGTAGTCAAGCGAGTAGAGGTGCCAGTCTTTCAACAGGGAGAACTGGAGCGGCTAGAACAGGCTCTTTCAACACTACAAGCAGCTTCAAAAGGAGTGGAGCAGGTTGTACAGGAGATTCAAATAGCCACCTCATCGGCACTTCAGATCGGAAAAGCAGCATCCCAAATAGAGCAAACGAACGTGAAGCCGTTGAAGTTCTCTTCTCTCTCTCAATCCTCACGAGGGATGCAAGAACAAGGGAGAAAGCTAACGCTTGCTCTTATAGAGGAAGGCTCTCAGCAACTTCGCGCCGGAGAACGAAAAATGTTGGAGGTTCTGGCTCGCCATTATCCTATGAAGGTGACGCGTGCTCAACTCGGAACACTTGCTGATTATGCCGCCTCTGGCGGAACCTTTGGCACTTACCTAGGAACACTGAAGCGCAACAATTTCATTGCTGAACCATCACGAGGAGAGGTAGTCATTACAAAGGAGGGTCTTTCCTATCTCGGCATTACTCAACCACCAGCATCGCAAACGCGAGAGGAGTTCATCAGGATGTGGCGTGAGGCATTGCGAGCAGGAGAGCGAAAGATGCTGGATGCACTCATGGGTATCTATCCAGGTACGTTGACGCGGGAAGAGTTGGGAATGCACGCTGAAATGACACCTACAGGAGGAACCTTTGGCACCTACCTGGGAACCTTGAGACGAAATGGCTTGATTGAAGTTGAGGGTGACACTATTCGTGCTGGTGATATATTATTCGATGGTCAAAGAAAATGACGCAGGCTATCTTGCATTCCTATCGCACGTTTTCTCAGTCACAAGGGAAAACACTTCAAGTAAAACTTAAAACCTACGAGAAAAACCCGGAGGGCGAGGCATGGCCCTTGAAGCAGCTCGCGAAGAACTTACTTGTGGTCGGCAAATCGGCGCATGCAGATCGCGAATACGCGCCAGAGCAGATGGGCCGTCTCGCCGAACTGTCGGTCGAACAAGGCTTTTCCGTGATCCTCGATCTCGATGAGTACAGCGAGGAGGAAATCTTCGCGCTGCTGGTGCCCTATCTCAAGAGTCTCTGGAAAACGTGTAATCGGCTCC
>JAABVA010001313.1_pt1 | contig 27040 bp, 29 predicted proteins | sample 5560331 | NCBI WGS metagenome assembly JAABVA01 (sample SAMN12812661, study PRJNA571458) | rock metagenome | isolation source: Antarctica rocks | place: Antarctica: Victoria Land, Mt New Zealand sud | collected 2016-01-07 | reverse complement strand
ATTGGAGGGGCGGGGGGGTTGGTGGGGGTGGAGGGGGCCGCGGTAGTATTTTGGGGGGCGGAATTTGTAGCTGTGAGGAGAGAGTTAGTTGCGCGTGGTGGTATCTTGGTTATAGAGAGGCGGATAGGAAGCTTGTAAAAGTGGAAGCAGGGAGCTTGAAAACGCAAAAGCGCACGTACCGACTAGGAGGTAATTGCGTCTTCCGGCTTCTGCTTCGAGCTACAGGGTTGAACGACTTGACAACTTCCTCTGAAGGTCCTGGTACTTGATGTGACGATGATGGGACGACATCTTCAGAACGTTCTATGGCGCTAACAAAGGTCGAAGCCTTTCGTCGGCCTATGCAATGGCAGCGCGGATTCAGCGGTCTTGAATCTCTACAAAGAAAGGAAGACAGCTTAGAAGGTAGCCTTTGACCGGCCATTGCAAAGTTGTTGGTACCTGCGTGTGCTGTGATACAGTTCGCAAAGGCTTCCCTCAGGACCTCAGACGTGTGAAATGCAGCTAAGCCCCTTTGGGTTAGCTGCCTTGCTCAACCCGAAGGGGCTTAGCTACGGGAACACGTCTAAGGTCCTGACTCCTGAGGCAAGTATTGTTGCGGCGCAGATACGAGTAGATTTGGAGAGCGGAAAGGACTTGGTTGCATGTCATGCGAGGAAACCGCTTACATGAACGTCTCCTGCTTTGACAAACTAAATCTATCTATGTTTGCGTTCTATCAAAGAACGAAAACCTCAAACACGCCATTGCTATGCATGTGGTATCTTCAATGCTCCACCCAAACCATGCTCCAAACACTGGAAAGCCAAGATGTCGTCCATCCGTACTGGAAAGATTCCCATAAAAACACCGCCAACTACATAACCGAGCATTCCCTATCCGGCTTTTCCGCTTTTATTCTTCCCTTTCCTGCATGCTGGTGGGTCCCATAGCTGTTCTTGTTCTTCTCCCTCTTCTCCCTCTTTGATGTTGATTTCTCGACCGCTTTCGTGTTTTCAGGTTCAGTCATCTCGGGAACCTTCGGTACTGGTTCGTCGGCGCCACCCATGTTTGATGGAGGACCCTCCGGTTTCTCTTTGGTCAAGCGACCAGCTAATCGAGAGAGCGAGGTACTTAGTCTTGTTTCCCCCGTCTGACTACTAGGTCTACTTCTTGAACTCGCTTTCGTGGCTTTAGAACCACGGCGCGAACCTAGTAGGGAACCCGGCCCGTTGAGGCCGACGTCTGTCGCAGGAGTAAGCAGATTTGTACTGACAGCGCTGGCGTCTGTAAAAGCAACGCTCTGCCGCCTATTGCTTGTGGAACTCGTTCGCCCCCGTGAGTCATCTAGGGAAACGGCTCCGTCAAAGCTGGGTCTCCCCAAGTCTATAGCTTCCTCATTCGACGCACCACTATCTCTAATAATTTCTGAATGTCGGCTTTCGGACTCGGTGTAGGAGGGAGGGTGTTCGCCGTCTGCAATATTTCCGGGATCACCCTCAATAGGAGTAACTTGGTAGAAAAGGAGATATGGGGATTCCTTAGCCAGAAATTCTTCAATGTCCACAAAGGTGACTCTATCTTTTGCGAGATCGTCGAGCCGGATCCACTTGTCCTGCTCTTTGATATCTGGGATGTGATCACTTGAGGCAGTAGAACCGGTAGTTTTTCGTGTGTTTGGCCTTTGGCTGCGCACCGAGCTGATGTAGTGTCCTGAGTCTACCGAAACTCCTCGGTGGCATACAATTGACTGTAATGAGAGCTTAAAGTTGCCGAAGACAGGACCATGCTCTGACATCGCGTCATCCTGTATGAAATGAGGAAGGCCAATTTCTAAAGGGATATCGATATGGGTATTGCGCCGTACAGCTCTTCCGTTTGGGAGCATTGAGTACCTTTTAAGGCAGATACCAAGGATGGGCCTTGTCGAGGAGAAGTGGGCCGCAACTTGACTGTCGTTCTTGGGCACGTTGTCGGTATACCATGGAATCAAGCTAAAGAACTGCCATGCGGGCATCATCACTTCTTTTTTTAGAGTGCCTGCTCTTTTTCTCCCTGGTTGGCCACTTTCCTTCTCGAGGGGAGCAGATGAATCCAATAGCTCGCCCTTTTCTGACACATAATGTTCACGGATGATACTTGGCGCTCTGTGCCGGGTTTGACTTGCCGATTTCAGGGGCCCAGCATTTTGTGGTGAAAGAGACACAGGCGTGGAAGGTTGCGAGTCTTCGTACTCTGCAACCTCCACATGCGACGCGCTGCCTTTAGTCAAATCGACTGATGACCGCGGGCGTCCGGAATTCAGGGTCCCCCTTCTCTCAAGATATCTTTTCACCTCTATACGGTTATTGAAGTACGTCTCCAGGCAGTCCTCAAGAGCGATGACAGTCCCATCTTTGGGTTCCTCCGGTATAGCTACCTCTAAAAGGCGTTCGTTGACAAATTTATGATCGTCGCTTACATCCTCTTTTCCAGTGTGAAAGATGTCCATTTTCAGGGTCAGCAAGGGCAATGCGAGTTTCTCAGTGATGAATGAGAAAGCTTCCGAGACATCTTGCTGGCGTACAGCGGCAGCATCCTTCCACCCACAGGCAGAAAGCTGGAGCTGCAATTGCTTAGTCTGAGTCCAGGGTCAGTATGTCAAAATTCCACGACGTGCAGTAAATGGACCTACAATATCTGTGGTGACTAGCCTTCCCACTCTGAGAGTATTCACCCACAACCTCAATAAAGTTGCCAAACGCTTCCTCCGCTCATCTTCGAAGTTGTTGTAAAGCATGGCCTCGAAACTACCAAGTCTGGCAAACATTGCAAACAGCAGCGCGTCCAGATAACATGTAACCCCATCTCTATTGACCGCCCCAAGTAGCTTTATGTTTGGGTCGAATTCCTTAATGATGCCCTGTTCAGATTCCTCGAAAAGTACCAACAAATCGAATGCTTTCTCTGTATCCCCGTTTGCATATGGGGCGTTCAAGGCGTAGGCTATATCCGGCTCTTTGATACTCGTGATACCGACCTTAGCTAGACGTTGAGTAAGAGCTTTGATCTATGTCCGTCAGCGTAGGCCTCTTCCGACGCACAAGCTTAGCTCCATACCTTCTTCTCCTCGTCCTTCTCGGGTACAGTCTTGTCTTCGTCAGGAAATAGGCCATGTAGTAGGCCAGCAGTTTGTTTGGGCTGCAGAAGCAAATCCTCAGACGAGTTAGCAGTTGACGCGTGAACTGTACCCTCCGTCATCTGCGAGTGTGGGGATCTCTTTGGTGCCTGTACGGGGAATGCTAACGACAAGGACGACAGAGACGAAGAAGATGTATGTCTGTAGAACGAGGAGAGAGGCGCGAAAGTACCAGTAGAGGTGGAGAAAGAGGAAGTAGACGAGGAGTCGGACGCCGGCAAAGGTGTAGGTGGTGGTGGAGACATTACTTTTTTCTGATGGTCTCCATAACCGTTCTTATCCCGTCGGCTTAGAAACCTATTAATACTGCTCATCGTGGAGCAATTGAGTATTCACGGGATAGATTGGTAAGAGGGCGACGTTCCGCGGCTGCCTAGCAGCTTGGAAGTCGGAGGATATGATGCCGATGGGGAGGATGGTTGTTGCATGAGTACGGTTACCATAGCTAAAGTTTCAAGTATTCGAGATCTCTGTACGTGCAGTAGCACAACGAGCGTGCTTTGAACACACTCGAGGAGGGCCAGCAGTCCACGAATCCAAAGGCCCCACCAAGACTTCGCTTAGAGTACCAGATGATGGATCTTTCAAGCGCGCAGTATTCTATCGGCCACTAACGACGCGTCAAAGATCTCTAGTAGCATGATAATAAGATACGATCACGCGGTGGTGTCTCGAGGAACGAAACTTAAGGTAGCGGGCTGAAGTCAGACGAGCATTTGAAGTTGCTATGGCCTATGGGTTGGTACGACAGAAGCCTAGGTACGGAATACACAACGATTACTAAGGGTGGATTGCGCATCATTTGAAGCATCTGAATCCGAACGAAAGAGGAATTGTCCGAGGAGCTAAGATGGACTTGCTGCTTGCAAGTTGCAACCGGGCATTCAGTCCCTCCATTTCATTACTCCAAGCCCCTTTCAGTAGGTATGCTACCTGCGCAGTAGTCATAGACTCATAGTACGAAGTAGGCCTCTTGGCCGCGTAGTCTGTGTGCAGGTGAATGACTTCTTCCGGCAAGGCGCGCCGCATCCGGCTAATTGCCTCTCGCCACCCTCCGCTTCCTACGGCCCTTCCCTTGGGTTTTGGCTGCTATTATAACATTTAGATGTTTTCTCTCTATTAGATTCATTTCGCACAACCGACTGAGCATATTCTCGCTAAAGGTCTCGCCTCAGAACCTCCGCCGTGCGGGGCTAAGCCCCTTCGGGTTAGCTCTGCTTACTTCGTGAGCTCAGTGCACTGTGCAGCACACACACAAACAATCCGTGTGTACACTACGACACGAGATGGAGGATGATACCGTATTGATCAGTCTAACTTTTTCAGCGTCTTCCGCACAATCGTTCAAATAGCCTTCATTTGCTAGGCTCTTTGCCGCGGTATTCTCTATCACGCATCATGGCATTATGCGACTCTTCCTTTGTAAGACGAGGTTATGACCACCCTCACTGCTGTCACCCAACGCTCCTCCTTAGATGCTTAAGAAAAGTGTGGACAGCGTGCGATTGTGGTTGGGCGTAGCATTTGGGTCGGATCCTTTCGATGCACCTTCCGGTTTCGTATACTCTCTACTCGTACGTGTGGTTACTCCATTTTCAGACTGTCATCTGTCTACCCACGCACAGCATTATGCTTTGCGCCGGCTCTATTGCCTGACTTGATACGCTTGAGCTGGTGGTTCTCGGCAGAGCAGGGCTCTAAGCCACTGAATCCGATCGTGGATGATACCTGGTCTTACTGTAGCATTCATCCTCTGCTGCGGGGCTGTATATATCCATAAGCTGCCACATTTATATTTATGAACATGTTTTTCCCATGATGTTCCCTTTCTGTTGAACAAACTGCTGCTCAATCGACCAGCTCCTGAAAAGGTCATGGGGCATTTCAATTCATTGAAGGTGTCAACGGCACTATTACTGGCAGCATTGACCACAACAAATGCCCAGAAGACACCATATGAGTATGTTGATCCGCTTATTGGCACTGTCAATGGAGGCCATGTCTTCCCTGGAGCTACATTGCCCTTTGGGATGGCGAAAGCGGTTGCAGATGTCAACGGGGAGGATCAAGGTGGCTTTGCTTCAGACAACTCTGGTATTACAGGTGAGCGTGTCATCTTATCGTTGTTTCGCTGCTAACGAAGAGACAAATTAGGCTTTAGTCATATGCATGACAGTGGTACTGGAGGGGCAAGTATTCTCTTGTCTCCTACTATCCAGTTGTGAAGCCGCATCCTTTCCCATAATCGGTACCTTAGCGATGGCATCCGGTGGACCTCTGCAAGCTCTAGACATCGTGTGCACATCATCGTATCATCTATGTTCCCAGTTAGGCTGTCGACTATGTCATCTATTGAGCTTTTCAACTCCCTATCTTATTTCTATGGGTTTTCCAGTTATCCATCCTACCACTTAGCTCGTTGGCAATGGCGTTTGACAAACTCTCAAATGCTTTATGTTATTTCTGCAACTGTTGAAGTTGTCGTTCTATTACACAACTAACCCATGCTCAGTCACCTTCACTTGGTAATTTTCCATTGTTTCCGCAGGCTGGATGCCCGAACGACGATCTGAACCAGTGCAAATTCTCGAAGACGGCTCGAGCAACGCCGCGGATGCCCAATACCACGGATGCACGTCCTGGCTTCTTTGCTATAACGTTGAATAATTCCATCCACTCAGAGATGACTGTGTCGAATCACACAGCTCTCTACCGTTTCACTTTCCCCAAACCACAAGCCGCAGGTTCTAATTCCACCAATAGCCCTCTTATCATCGTTGATTTGACAGATCTTCCAAACTCTCGCCAACAGGGAACAGCATCTGTAGATCCTAAAACTGGTCGGCTCACAGGAAATGGTAAGTATCACGGGGCTCGCTACTAAGAGAGTAAGTTGACCAGGTTGTAGGTACTTTCCAGCCCAGTTTCGGAGAGGGACAGTACAGCCTTTTCTTCTGCGCCGACTTCATTGGTGCATCGATCCGTGATACCGGAACTTGGACCAACGAACAAGCCAGGAGCCAGCCCAAGAGCGTGTCAGTAGGTACAAGTCCGCCCGCAGGAGCATATACTCGATTCAACGCTCCTACAAGCAACAATCAAATCCTTGCACGTGTGGGTGTCAGCTTTATCGGTGTTGATCAGGCGTGTTCGAATGCTCAGAAAGAGGTAATTGTCTCTGCGACTGAACTCATATGGCCACATATTGACCGCTCTTGAATTCAGATTCCCACGTTTAACTTCAATAGTACACTGAAGTCTGCTCAGAGTGCTTGGCAAAGGAAGCTGGGAGTCATCTCAATCAATGCTAAAGGCGTTAGTGATGAGCTGCAAACGGTGTTTTGGAGTGGTGTCTACCGCGCGAACATAAGTCCTCAGGACTATACAGGGGAAAATCCATTGTGGAAAAACAGCGAACCATACTACGACTCGTACTACTGGTATGCTCACTGCAGTATTTGAACTTGTAACTTCCGGCTGATGAACACAGCATCTGGGATTCGTTCCGCAGCATTCACCCCTTTATCACGCTTACAGATCCTGTCTCCCAGAGTTTGATGGTACGAAGTCTCATCGATATTTACCGACATGAAGGCAAGTTACCCGACTGTAGGATGTCTCTTTGCAAAGGCTTCACCCAAGGCGGATCGAACGCCGATGTGGTACTTGTTGATAGCTATCTAAAAGGCATCAATCAAGGCGTGGATTGGAACACCGGGTATGAAGCGATCGTCTCCGATGCGGAAATTGAACCTCCGAACTGGGACATTGAAGGTCGTGGTGGCCTTGCCAGTTGGAAGAATTTGCACTACATCCCAATCGCCGATGTTGACAATCTCGGTTTTGGAACCCACACCAGAAGTATTTCTCGCACTGTTGAGTATGCCTATGACGACTTTTGCATCGCGGAAATGGCGCAACGTTTGAACAAAACGGCAGACTACCAAAAATATACCGGTCGCTCGGAAAACTGGCGCAACGTCTTCAAAACCGACCAGAAATCTTCGATCAACGGTATTGATACAGGATTTACCGGATTTCTTCAACCTAAGTATCCCAACGGTACCTGGGCTTCTCAAGATCCAATTCTCTGTTCGCCGCTCTTGGACTTCACCGGCTGCTACCTCAACCCCCAAGGTCATGAAACCTATGAGGGCAGCTGTTGGTTATATACATTCTTCGTTCCCGGCGATATGGCGTCCTTGATTACAATCCTAGGGGGACCGCAGAAGTTCATCGATCGCCTCGAATATTTGCACGACTCGGGCTTACTCTACATTGGTGACGAACAAGGATTCCTGCCGGTCTACCAATATCACTACGGCGGGCGGCCTGCTTTGTCTGCTAAGCGCGCCCACTTTTACATCCCTTCGCAGTTTAATGATACCTTGGTTGGTATAGCGGGAAATGATGACAGCGGTGGTAAGAATCTTCTCATACTCAATGTCTCCTATCTGGATTTTAAGTGTAAATCCACTTAATATGAGAGAAATACTAATCACCAAATCAACCCAGCTATGGGCTCCTTCGTCGCCCTCGCAATGATTGGTCTCTTCCCTAACGCCGGCCAAGACGTCTACCTCATTACCCCACCCTTCTTCCCCGAAGTCAGCATCAAAAACGGGCAAACAGGCAAAACCGCCACCATCCGCAACGAAAACTTTGATCCGGCGTACAAGAATATCTATATCCAGAGCGCGACGCTGAATGGAGAAATTTATACGAAGAATTGGATCGATCATGGGTTTTTCTTGAATGGAGGCGTGCTGACGTTGGTGCTGGGGGCGGAGGAGAGTAGGTGGGGAACGGGGACGGCGGATTTGCCGCCAAGTTTGAGTACGATGGGAGGGTAGTTTGGGAGGGAGTATAAGTAGTTTGCTATCATGATTGATAGCTGTCGTCAAAAATATTTCAGTACTATGAACCCCCTTACTTGGCAGCACTTCGACCGTCTGTATACCACGATAATCAACGGTCTTTGCCAGCTATAGTCCTTTTTCCATCCTAACCAAATGAAAAGTCTTAACAACCAGTAAAATCCCAGCTACAACATCTCTCTCAACACCATCCGTTCCCTTTTAAAAAAAAAGACGTGCAGAGACTAAAGTGTTTTGGGAATCTTTTAGCTCACTGACCTCGATGGTTTTTTTCCCCCGAGGTTTAGAGTGTGTAGTAGGGTGTTGTGTGTGATATTTCTGGAGAAGGGTGTTTGGATGAGATGAGAGAAGGGAGGGTTGAATGGACGAATGGGGATGGGTGGTTTACTTGGGATAACAGTCCCAAACTTCCAACTTCCGACTTCCGACTTCCTTCCTCCCCCACCCTTCTTCCCCTCTCACTTTAACACCCACCTTCTGCCAGCACGGTCCCTGTGTGAAAAAGCCTCATGCCAGATTCAATATCTCCAGGAAACGCATTGGTGCATGAGACTGATCTTTCATGTTTCTTTTTAGCAAGTGGGAATAGTTGTTGCTGAGGGATGGAAGGAGGGAGGGGAAGAGGTAGGTAGGGGTGGCTTCAAGTGAGGGAGATGATTGGATATATCTTGACAGAAGTAACGGACGGGTGCAGCCACAAACGTTCGTCACTCTTCTTCCTTTTCTTTTCTGCAACTCGCCTCATATCTTAGTGATAGCCCAACTGATCCCCACCAATTAAACCCCCAAAACAAAAGCATCAAAAGCATCCATCGTTATCATATGCGGTTCATATGGTAGCTAGGTAGTCTCAATCTAGGTCTAAATCCTCAAGCCTCAAGACAATTCACCTCCCCCACTCCATGAAGAAGCAGCCGCTCGAAACGCCCAGTCAAGAACAATCTTCAGTCGTCCTCCAAACACCAATGCAAGAAGAACCGCTGAGTTTCCTCCGATCCCTAAAATTTTACATCATAGAAAGCATAACAAGCACTACCACAACCTTCTCACGTACGTTCCCAATCATTGATCAGTCAATCATCATCGCTTACCGCCCCACTTCCACCCCCGTTCGCATACCCATCCCTCCCGCCATTAAACGTCAATTTTAGCTTCTGCTGCTGCCCATATCCTACCCCAGAAGAAGCCATCGGGGTACCTACGCTGCTCACAGCGGCTGTGGAGCGTCCATCTACAGGTGTGGAGTTGGGGTCTTCAAAGTCCTGGAGGTCGGGGTGGGATTCAGTTTCATCTTTGAGTTTGGAGATACAGGCGGCCTATGGAAATTCGTTAATATTGGAGGCGGTCTGGGGTTATGTAGAAGATTAAACAAGAAAATACATACCTCAATATCATTTGCATCTTGGAACAGCAGGCTGCCGTCTTCGTTGTAGGTACGAGCGTTATTGCAGAGCAAGCGGACGTCATCTCTGAATTCTTTGAGGCTTTGGTACTCCTCTTTGTTGATCTTTTTCTTGATGTGGTCCATTGAGACGGGATTAGTGATGATGATGTAGTAGTCCGGATATTGTGCTCTGGGGACAAGCTTGATGAAAGGATCGATAATGCCTCTAGTTGGAGGCCCGTCCTCGTCATCGGAAGAATCACCTGGGATTTCTGCCTCGAGATCCATAAGATGCTGGTAGACATGGTTCAGAATCTTTTGTAGGAGGTTGCGTTCGCTGTTGCTCAGACTATCGACCTTCTTCGATTGCCGCCCGCCACGACTCCGCTTCGATGCTGGTATATCGTCAACCTCATCTTCTGCTTTCCGCTTGGCGCCATTGAATTTGCGTCCTCGTTTCCTTGGCGTTGGCTCTTCAGTGGTTTCTCTTGACGGCTCTGGCGAGCTGTCCATGCCAGATGCCTTTCCGGCTCTCTTAGCTTTGTTGATGTTGCGTTTATCGATTTTCGCCATCTTTCGCGCTGCAGCAGCCTCGATAGTGTCTTCATCGTCGTCTACTGCCATCAACCATTGCTCTTCAGTGAGTCCATCATCATACTTGACACGAGTTCTTTCTCTTGCTCCACGGCCGGCGATCTCCTCGATTTCTTCGGTCACAGGGTTATCCTCCTGCAAGTAGATGTCAGGAAGCTCGTTCTCAGCCATTAGCCGAGGGAGTTTCTTGTCGGGTCCGTAATCAGGGTCTTTTGCTCGTTCAGCGTCCATTTGCTGGAAAAGTGTCAACTCATCATTCGATCTAGCCATAATCTCATTCAGCCAATCATCGTCCATTTCCTCCTGTTCATGAAGCTGCTCGACAGCTTCAGCGCTGTCGAGCAAAGTCCGCAGTAGTGCATCTCGCTCCTCGTTTGTGGACTTGTTGTCAAACTTTCCAGCCTGAATAACTTTGCCATCCATATCCAGCTTGTAGTTAGCTCGCTCGAGAATTTTTTCTTCGACAGAATTCGAGCTGATCAATCGCAGGATACGAACTTCGTTCTTCTGGCCAATTCGATGAGCACGATCCTGAGCCTGCAAATCTTGATGAGGATTCCAATCAGAGTCATAAATGATGACAGTATCGGCCGTCTGAAGATTCAGACCGAGGCCTCCAGCACGAGTTGACAACAAGAAACAAAAGTAAGGTGAGTTTGGAGCGTTGAACAGACGCAGCAATTCCGACCGATCGTCAGACTTGGTGGACCCGTCAAGGCGGAGGTATTGCAGGCCGCGCAGTCGCAGAAAATCCTCCATGATGTTCATTATCTGAGTCATCTGAAAGAACATTAAGACGCGATGACCCGACTTGAACAATTTCGGTAATATGCGATCAAGAAGCTCGAACTTGCCCGCGGTACGCCACAGCAGATCATTGGTGCTTTTGTCGGGATTCATCTGCTCTTCAACCTGTTCGAAGACAAACGGATGATTGCAAAGCTTGCGCAATTGCATGAGCATGTTACTCAGACCACGCATGCCGGTCTTTCCACCTTTTCCATCACTAACTGACATCTTGTTGTACGTAACCAACTGCTTGTAGAGCTTAGCCTGTAATGCTGAGAATCTGCACTTGATAACCCGTTCTTGCTTATCTGGTAGATCTTTCTCCACATCTTTCTTAAGACGACGTAGCAAGAATGGTCGAAGGACCTTATGCAACCGACGAATGACTAGAAGCTGCTCCTCTTCCGTAAGCTCCATCTTGTCTTGACCCCCGGTATTTGCAAAAGGTGTGTTGAACCATTCGTCAAACGATTTTACGGATTTGAAGATTGCAGGTAGAACAAAGTTCAAGAGAGCCCACAATTCTGGTAAGTTGTTTTGCAAAGGGGTCCCAGTCAAGATTAGGCGGAAGCGCGTGTGATAGTACTGAGTTAGAGTAAGGGTCAGCTTCGATTGGGCGTTCTTCATGCGATGACCCTCATCGACTATCATGTGGACCCATTTGATCTTACTTAGGACCGGACGATCTCTGATGATGTACTCGTAGGTTGTCAGGAGAACTTGGAAGTTGCCCCAACGAATCTGTTGCTGTTGTTGTTTACGCGCGTTTGGCGCACCTTTATAAACGACCCTCGACACCTGTGGCGCCCACTTTTCAAACTCGAGGTTCCAATTCGTGAGTGTGCTGAGAGGGACGATGACAAGAAAGGGCCCGTTCTGCTTCTTCTTCTCGATGAGGTAGGCGATCAGACTGATCGTCTGGATCGTCTTCCCCAGGCCCATCTCATCTGCAAGAATACCGTTGAGATTATTATTGTAGAGTGATATCATCCATTGTAAACCTTTGATCTGATACTCTTTCAATGTCCCGCCTACGAGAAGGTTTGGTTGCACCTTGACCTCTTCCTTGACACGATGAGCAACCTCGTAGTAATCTATCTTGGGACCGCCCTCTACTTCGTCCTCACTCTCACTTGTGTCATCTGCAGGGGGTGGGTTCTCATCGCCATAATGCTCTGCTGCAGTTCGCTGTTGCTGCTTCACGGATGCCGAAAGCTGACCTAAGAAACCATCTGTCTGCTTGAGCAAATGCGATATTCGTGAGTCTTTGGCCTGCCCAAGGAGCTTCAAGTAGGTCTCTTCGTCGTTGGCCTTCAATGCTTGGAGACGCTGCTTCGCTGTTCTTTCAACGCGTTTCTGCTCCTCCCGCTCTATGTTCTGGTGATGTTGTAGCATCATCCGACCAAGCTTCTGAACCCTTTGCTTTTGCGTAACCGCATTTTGCTGTATCTCCAAACCATGCTTCGTGATAGAATTGATATGCTCGCGTTGCTTTGCTTCCTCCTTTTTGTTCCTCGCATCCCTCTGCTCTTTCTCCAGCTTTTCGGTAATGCGAGCCTCACGGAATGATTGTTTCTTCATTCGTCGGTACATGGAGCGATTGGCTGTTTGGGCAAGATTGTCGTAGTATATCATGTCTCTGCTGATTTGATGACGAAGTTGCCGTTGTTTGGGTAGCAAGGAAATCATTTTGAGCTCAATCTGGGCTTTTAGTTTCAGCGTTTCGTCGGGTCTGGGTGTCTCGCTTTTGGTTACGTCCCACGAATCAACATTTGCTGTCAGGTCCATCAACTCAAATTTCCGATACATAATACGATTATACGCTATTCGTTCTCTTTCTTCCCGAACACGGTCCACATCCACACCGGAGGGCATGATACTCGGAATCATCAATCTCCGAGCTCTATGAGTATGGTCCGCATAGCTGATAGAAGAGCTCATTCCATCGTACGGCGACTTGAAGGCGTTGTAGTAGTGCCGCACAAAGGGCGACTTTGCTGTGTTATGATGAGTCGGTTGGACGGCCGGAGCGGGAGATGCTTCTTCCAGAACCTGCTCGGCAGTAGCTATTGCTTGTTCCGTCGTAATGGGTTGCTTGCTTTGTTGTGACGGGAACAGCTGTTGTTGTACCGTCGGAGGAATTGCCAAGTTCTTTGATAACAGCTTGAACGCTAAGATCTGGTTGCGGAGGGTTGCCATCTGTTCCTGGGTGAAACTATTGGGTGGAGGGCGTTGCTGTTCTTGTGATGAGGCAGGTGCCATTCCAGCGATGGCTGTTGACTGAGGTTCAGAAGAGGTAGGGAGAGAAGTTGAAGGGGCTGTCGATGAAAGGGCACCCGTGATGTTAGGATTAGATGCTTGGCCTAAGGATTCATTATTAGAGATTAGTACTCGATATATTGGTAAGAGACTATACCATTGACGCCATTTGTAGTGCCCGGCGCATTTGCGACATTCTGTTGCTGTTGGCGTTGTTGTGCCTGGTGTTGTGTTTGTTGTTGCTGATAGACTTGCCGTTGCTTTGCGTAGGCTTTCTGTTGTTGAACAGCCGAGAGGATATTGTAGGCTTTAAGGTATTCCGGGTCGTCTTGGCGGACTCCACTATCTTTCATCTGCTTAAATTTCTGGACGATATTAGCGAGGGTGAATGTGTGGTGTATTTACGTTGCGGGTGGAGTGAATGTGATTCAGGTTCGGGGTTGCAAGACTTACTTGATAAATCTCCTGTAGTTGTGGATGCGTAAGGCCTGGCGGTATGATGCCAGGGCCCTGAGGGAAAGTGGGAGAATTCTGTACAGTTGCCATAGTGTTATCCACCGAAGTCTGAGTGGCAGCAGTCACCCTAGTCGAGAGCTGCCGCGCTCATCGGGATTATGAGACGCGGCGCAAGCGAGCTGCAATGAATGTCGATAATGACAGGCGCTGAGTAGAGCAATGAAGGCTGAGTGGGAGCGGGGGCGGCAAAGTCGCCTGATAGACCCTACAGCTTACGCAACGCGTCCCGGACGACGTGTTGAAGATTTTGAGGAGGGTGAGGCAGGTTACTAATGGTGGGGCGCTGGCCAAAAGTCGCTTTCTTCGATGAACGGGGCGATGCGGTGTCGTTGGTGAGAGCCTAAGGGATGTCCATTTAGGTTTTCTGCTAGGGGCCCGGTTGGTCTCGGCTAGTGATAAGTTACGCTAGATCTGGCTAGATCTATGGTGACCAGAATAGACTGTATCATAACGTACTGCTCAATAATGGGAAGATCTCTAGATTAATGTGTGCCCTCCTGCATGTTTCTCATACCTAGCCATAAATAAGGTATTCAGTAACTCAAGCTTTGGTCTTTTGGGCAAAGCATCTGTGACACGCTTCTGCTGCCGAGCGCCATCAAAGCTTACTGGCCCAACCTGCCAACACCAAATGGTACAATACGAGCCGGCTGATACCATTGTGTGATACTCTCATGATGCTGCCAAACGCCAGAGTAGCCACCAAGTCAGTAAGACCATCACATCTTCCGATGTGGCAAGATAGAACACGGCCCAAGTACAAATACACAGTCAACCTAGGCTCTCAGGCACCCCACCTTCCATTATCAATCCCAGCTGCAAGATATCTAGTCTGACTTCAAGTCATCGAAGCACGCTTTCAAGTAATGGCAGCAGAGCAACAACTCAAGTATATGACATATTGGTGGTACTGAGAGCACTCCTCTTCATTGGCGGTGGCGGCGGTGGCTTCTTTGCCCGGGACGGCGGAGGAGGTGGTGCTTGCTTTTTACCAACAGCAGCAGGTGCATTCAGTGTCGAGTAGCTTGCGGATCTCGATGGTCCACTGCCGTGTGACGTGGCTGGAGACGCCGACCTCTGTGATCTCTCTTCGTAAGACCTATCAGGGCTGCTGGTGAAAGTTGAGTCGTCTGATGGGTCGCTAAAGAGATCATTGCCGGTGTTGATCCGGGTTATCGAACGCAGTTGTGATCGTTGTGTACGAACAGTAAAATTGTCACTAGGAACTCTAGACATTCTTGTCGCCGATACTGGAGAACAGTCACGGTGAATCTGAGTGGGACCTTCGAAAGTCATGGATCTATTGACGGTTGGTCGCCCTGAGTTGAACTCATAGCCTTGCAGCTCCTTACGAGGCGATTCCGGTAGGTTGTACGCCGACGTAGCACGGTTCGAGCGGATGGAAGGACGGGCCTCTAGCGCTGGAGGCTCATCCTCCACTTGGTACGAGCGATCTGCATAGGAGTGTGCAGTATTCGAGCGCGAACGCGGGTTTCTGCGGTTGTCCCGACCGTTGGGGTCGTTTTGCCTAGGGGCTAGATTAGATTAAAGCCATAGATATTTGAGGTGCTAATAGTCACCCTGCAGGCCAGTCTCGTTTCAACTGTAGAAGGACATCACGACAACGGTCATAATAGTTCAGTTCTGCGTCTAGAAACTCTCCCAGATCATTGACACTGTCAACTTCTGCCTCCTTGATCTGTGATGACTATTAGCATCCACAGCAGCTGGATAGACTGCTGGCACTGACGTCCTGCATCCGGCGGTACACATCCTCACTGCTTTCTTCATATTTGGCCTTCTGTGCGCGTAACTCTTCTTCAACCTTGAAGTCTTCTTTCTTTGCTTTTTGCATTTTTGCAAGGGAGGCGTCATAGGCTAGACGGCGGTTCTCTAGTTTCTTTCGTGCAGCCTAACTTAACTGTTAGGGCTTGGCGTTACCCAGGAAAAGGCAGACTTACTTGGTACTCCTTCATCTGTGCAAGTGATCTTTCTAGCGACTCAAGCCAGCTTGTGGTCGCATTCGCAACATAAGATTCCTGAACCCGTCCAATTCGTTCATTTGTCCTACCCATGCCTAGCTCAACAACGTCAGTCCCAATCTGCAAGGCATCCATTGTCAGACATACTAATAAGACACTGGCCGAACTCAGAGTCATTCTCAAAGTCTTCGCCGTGGTTGAGCATAGTGGAACCCAAATATGTCACCGGCAATATTTTCTCTTTATCGTCACCTTCGTTTCGTTTCGACAAGGTCTTGACATAGGCTGTCATGGACTTCTGGAGCTTCTCCATACCTGAAATAGACTGGTGTTAGTTGAATTACACAGTGCTACTTGCTGACGTGGTGCTACCTTCATGCCTAAGGGTCATCTCCACCTCCAAGGACTTGAAGTCGTCGGAGACGCTCGTCTTGGCCTCTTGTCCCATCCTCTCGCCTGCCCATTGCTTGAACCGACCAAGCTTCTTGTTGACGTTCATGATGCCTTATTCGGATCTGTGTTAAAATATTGGTGGAACGAGAGGTCTTAGTCGATTGTTGAAGGGTCACTGAGAAGTGTTCTTAAATTCTCAATTGATCTTGAAGATCTGGAATAATGCACGAAACCGATAGTAAAGAATGCCTAAAGAGAATGTGGACAGTTCTCAAAAGAAACGAGCGTGAATGACTTGGAATGACGATCCAATTGATAGGTTGCGGCCAATTGGGGAAAGTAAGGTATCTATTATTTGCGGGGCTTAGCGCCCCCCAATGGGCTACGCGGGTGGACATCGGAAGCCCCTTGGGCAGTGACGACGGGTGTGCCAGGTACCTATAGCAAGCATCACAATCAAGTTCATTCGTCTTCAGTTGAAGCATCAAGAATACGACGATCGGTCTTGGTTGGCGCATGTTGTTACAATGAAAGTTCCCATGCTGCGCGTGTTTTCTATCTATATCACATTGCCTTGGTGCCTGAAAGTCTGGATCATGGATCGCTCTAGTGAGGCTCAGTTGTTTCCGAATACCGTGTGCAGGATCATTAGTGTCTACACGTACACAAAAACGATCGGATGTGCAGTGACCGTTCACGATACACCTGAATCTTCGTCTCAAGACCTGAACTGCTTGACCATTTCAGCCCATAAGGTGTGATCGAAATCTGATCCTTCGGCAGGTCATTTGATGGCATTTGTAATTCAATAGGTGCACCAGCCACTGCAATCGCGGACACACAGCGGAATAGAGAAAGGGGAATAGATTTTCGAGCAAGCTACACAACCCCTCAAGCCAGCTCCATAACAAAGACATGCTATGTTTCCGTATGAAAACTCTACATGACACCTAGTCCTTCGTTTTCTGTGTACCGCGGAGCAGACCAGTTCTCCGGGCAGCAATAAGACCTGCCTTTTGACCTTGTGCTGCGTAACGAGAGATAGTCGAAGCTTTACCGATATGTTGGTGGTTACCACCACCGTGGGGCTAGTGATGAAAGTCAGTCATACGCACTAAAACAGGGAAGGGGAAAGTATCTTACATGATCAACGGGGTTCATCGCAACACCACGGGTCTTGGGCCACGAGTTGCGCTTGACAGCAAACTTATGCTTCGCACGAGATGCCTCTGTACATGTCGTTAGCCTCTAGCAGTCTCAAGACATTGTCTTTAGGGTACACGTACTTAGCAATGGCTTGTCTGTACGTCCACCTCCAGCAACAATTCCAATCATTCCCCTAGCAGTACTCCTGATGACCTTCTTCGCGCCACTCGGTAGCTTCACCCTAGTCTTGCCTTCATCTGGGTTGTGGCCAATGACCGTGACGTAGTTCCCTGACGTCCTTCCCAATACTCCACGATCTCCAGCTTTCTCCTCCACATTGGTCACCACAGTACCTTCAGGCACCACCCCCAACGGTAGTACATTGCCAACGGTGAGTGTTGCGTTCTTGCCAGCGTAGATGAATTGACCAGTGTACATGCCCTCATTGGCGATGAAAGTCTCTGTACGGAGCTTGAAGCGGTATGGATCCCGGAAAACTATCTTTGCCAATGGTGCACCTCGTCCTGGGTCGTGGATAATGTCTTTAACAACGCCGCGAATGTAGCCATGTCTCTCCGCGAAGTCGAGTGTTCTGAATTGCGCAGGCGCTTTGTTCAAACGAGTATGTGCCGCTGGAACACGACATTAGTACATTACGCTGGGGTCTTATTCTACGGACTTGGTGCTTGAAACGTACTGAAAATAGATCCACGACCCTTCCTCTGGTTGCGAATCACCCTACCCATCGTGGTCTATCGAAAAGATTATGTTAGTGAAGGTGCATCTATAACGATATACACAGATTTCAGTACTGGGAGTTGGCTTACCAGATTAACAAGGCTTGGGGGTATTATGTTTTGCAAGTTCGTGGGTTGAGGGTTTAGCACGTTCGCTTAGCGAAATTAGCATGACGCTAAAAATGAGCCGCATCTCACCAGCTCCATCATCACTCCATGTCGCGACGAGCATTCAAACTTCGACTACTACCTCCAGCGAGTAACATCAGTACTAGAATATGAATACTATGATTTGTCTAGAAGGGCATTGCTGTTCACGCATTCTTTATTAACAACGTGGCCTGGTTGTAAGCAAGGTGAGTTCGTATGAGTGATTATTTGCTCATATTGCTCTCTGAAACATCCAGTCTGAGGTGTTCTAAGCATAGTGTGTTGCGAAAGGTTCAAACTTGCAATGCGCTCATCTCATTAGGTATATCTCGAGTATCTTTAGCGTGCTTTGCAATCCGAAATGATTGTGAAACAGCAGAGGCGATGAATGATAAAATGGTTGATTACCGCGTTCCAGTTTCGAGTATATTGACTAAAGTACCCTTTTCAAATACGCCCTTCATCTCATGTTGCTTGCGTTTGTTTCGAACGAGCTTGGTCCGATTGACCAGAGATTGGAATTAGGTTGCTATTGAATTTCACAATTCAACGCCTAAGAGCATGCTTGATGTTTTTCGACCGAAGCCACAGTTTACTCTCCCTCTTGTTTTACTAACCAGAATATGTACACACGCCCGTTGTGATATTCCATCATTGCCAATGCCAAAGAGACTGGGCCCACAGGAACCGGAGGGGTAAATACATCTTTTGCAGATATATGGTACACTGAAGACGTTAAGCCACAAAAGCCATAAAAAAACGATGAGTTATCCGAGTTGGCATCACAGGCTGAGAATGGTTCAAAACCCATTTTCCGGTCATGTTGCCGAGTGGCAGCTAGTAAGATCCAGTCAACACGATCCGTCGCAAGAATATCAAACCTGGAGAAAAGAGGACGCTACCATCCACAGCCGAACACGAATGGCATCATAAAATATTCAACCCTAAGACGAGGAGGATTTTGCGTTCCCAGCACCCCGAGATGGTCAATCATACTTGTTAGTGGGCTTCTGGATGATTGCTAGGTTGTTATTCTTGGACCTTTGCTCGCAACCGACCGGTACAAAGATTCTCGACGAGTACATCTTCATGGAGCTTGTTCGAGGACGGTGACTCTCCATCTCACAGGTCCGAAATCGCGCCCAGAATTTGTTTTCCACTTCACAAGGGTGCTGAGAGGCATGGACTGTTGGCAATCTGGTGTGAAGAGTGAGCATCTAGGATAGCTATTTCACTCTAAAAAGGACAAGGTCCTGCGCTTGACGCGGCGCCCGTAGTACTCGTAGTTTCGACGCTGCTAGTCTCGCTCTTCCGAAATCTCAACTTCCGCAGCCAATATCAAACCTCTGCAACCTTCCATATGTGACATGTCTTCTTCGGATCTCTCCCCACTCTCATCCGCACTCTCCTCAGATAACGAAACCGCATCAGAGCCAATACATGTAGGAAACCTTGAGCGATACTTTAAAGGTGCATCCAGCGCCGCAAAACAGGCCTCCCCCCCAGCCAAAAGAAAACGGCCCCCTTCACCACCACACGAGTATGTTCTGGCCGATAATCCAGACATCGCCGTAAGTTAGCAAGTTTTCAATGACTTGCGCGACCCGAATCGCCCGTTAAACCCTCAAGAATCGCGTCGCTAACGTATCGTACGCGCAGTTCATTTGCATATTTCGCTCGCGATTCAGTGACGCTTTTCCAAAATCATTACCCCATCTAGGACCACAGGATATAGAACACGGCGTAGTGGAACCAGTCCCTGGAGAACAAATCGAAAGACTACTGTGTGCCCAACTCGGCCTCGTCCTGAATCGGAAGAAAGAAGTTGAGTAGGTGATCTAGCTGCTCGTCTCTACGTGCTCCTGTTTTATTATCGGGGTTGCTCTGGTTAATGGTAGTCATAAGTTATAAGCTGACCTCTTATCAGAAGAGGACACTTCCAGCGGGCGCTCGAAGAAGCTATCCAGACCCATGCTAACCAGTGGCCGCTGGCATGGAATGGCAAGAACCCTTTACATGGGGGCGGAAGCTGGCTCAAGATGGACCCGACAGAGCGCGTATGTTTTCAGAGGCTATGTTGATTTTCTATCCAGGTACTGATCAAGGTGAACCTAGCTTACCCTCCTAAAAGCACTCATCATATGGAGCCTTGGATCCTCGGAAGCTGTCCAAGCTACTATCAAGGAATCATATAAGCAACAACGTCATGATGATGACCTAAACCAGCCTCTTTCGGTACAACCATGGGGCCGCGATGGTGAAAAGCGCAGGTTCTGGCTCATCGAGGGTCAAGACGACACACACTTTAGACTATATCGGGAGAGCAACCCAGCTTTGAAACACAATACATGGCGAAGCGTTGCGGGAACAATTGATGAACTCAAAGAGGTCGCCGATCGTCTTGGTGAGGATGGTACACAGGCTTCCCGGCGACTACGCGACCGCATAATGCTGGCGATTCCGCGGTTCGAGGCATCTGAAGAGGTTTACCGTCCCCGACATAACAGCATTGCATCACTAAGATCTCAAACTAACTCTATGCGCAGAAACGGAAACGCAGAGACTACCGTAATGCTCGTAAATCCCAGTTTACCCGTCCAGAACCAGGGTTTTCCCTTTACGAAGGCCGCACCCGTGGGAAGCGGATCCGATATACTTATTCCGATGAAGAGGATGGGACCTCTGATGCTCCGTCGACAAGACGCTCACACCGGCAGTCGGGCCTAACAACGCCAGCCGAACCCGCTGGACCTACCTTTACTGCCAGTGGTCGGCAAGTCAGATCTAGAGTTGGAGGAGCATATGGAGAGACAATGCATAGTGGGCAGCACGATGATAAGGAACAGCCTGCAACTGGTGGTATGGACGGTACAGGAGCGACCGAAGAACAACCGATATCTACAGCCCGGCCTCGAAGGTCAGCATATAAGAATGGGATTAGCCAGAAGTCTCGAGGACGGCAACATATTGAAGGCTACAATTCCGTGGACGACATGGAAGGTGAGAGTGATGCTACTTCGAGCGGTGGGGAATGGGAGGGTGGTGACGACGACGTTGACGACAACATCGTCGACGGCGAAGATGATGCGGATGTTGACATGAGCGACGATGATGCCAGTATCGCGGAGGACGAAGAGGATGGGGAGGGATACGGTCGTAGACGTAGCCTCGTGGTGTCTTTAAGATACCAAAAAATCCACGCGCCCTCCGTCGACAGTGCCATTCATACTGGAGAAGGGCCACCAGATGACATCAGCGCCGCAAAACCGGCTTCGCTTCTTGGACATGATGCTTACGAGTCCAAATCCTACGCTGCCGTGCGTACCGGAAGTCCTGCGCCTCCAATCACCAATATACACGCAGCTGTTACAGAAACCTCTGCGAATTCCCTTCCCCAGACGGGTCCTATTTTGAACGGAAATTCCCTGGACCACAAAACATTTGCCCAGCCTAATCAAGACAACGCTCCAACCATATCGTGACGGATGAGCCATCTCGAGAACTCACTTCTTCAGCCCGCTTCGGGGATTTTGTCATATATCTACAATTGCTAGGAAAATCCATGGCAAGCTCGAGATGCCATGCTTAGCTGACGTGCTCTGAGCTTTTGATGCAAAAGGGGACGGTCCTACAGCTGTACAGATAGATATCGAAGTGTCTGGCAATATATTTGCTGTCAATCTACCAAAGACATACTTAATCACGTAACATGTGGACGTTCATCAAAAGGGAAAACGCCGTCCGCTATGCCTTTGACAACCCCCCGTGATCCTCAGCCTAGATCCTCAGTCTCCTCCTGCACTACCAAACTGCCCCGTATAAAACTGCTTTCCTCATTAGCCATCGATCCCCCCTCATCACCACCGTCAAGAACTCACCTCCCCCACCTTCTCCGCCATCCCCTCGCCTTTGTTCACGCTAGGGATCTCCCAATTATTGACCCCATACCACCATCTCCTCACCCTGCTCCCCACACTCGCCCCCGAGAACTCCGCACTCTTATTCCAATACCGCCACCCCGACAGCGCCAGCGTCCATAACATCCCCTGCACAAGCGGCAGCAGAACCTAACAACGACCATCTCAATCAGCCCACATTCCCCATTACCTCTCCCCCCAACACCCCAAAAACCCAAAGCAGAAACAAAAACAAAAACAAAAAACCCACCTGATCCCTCACCGTCACACCCAGCACCCCCCAACCCCCCTGACACCCCCTCAAACTCGCCAAATAACTCTGCTCGAACCTCAGATCCGGCAGCGGCGGCAGCGCCGTGCTCCGCGGCACGGGTTTCAGCGCCTCGAGCGGGATGCTGGAGCGGGAGCTCGAGGCGGAGTGGGAGCGCGACGTGGGGTCGGGGCGGGTGACGGGACGTTTTTGCGAGGCAGAGGTGGAGGGGTTGAGGTCGTGGTGGGGGGAGGGGTGGCGGTTTAGGGAGGCGGATTGGAGGGTTGAGGCGAGGGTGAGGGCGGGGGAGGAGGCGGACATTGTTTGGGGGGTGGGAGTGGGACCCGGGGGGTGAGGTTTGGTGGGGAATGGAATTGTGGGGAGGTTGGTTGTCGGTGGAGTTGTGAATGTCAATGGTAGATGGAGCTGTTGCTGTGAACCTCTAATGGGGCTTGGTGATTCGAGATGCTAGGGTCTCACGTAATCGCTTAAATTGATATGGTAATGCATAACCCTAGTTCGAGCTTGTTACATATCACTCAAATATTCAATCAAAAGCCTAGGTACATACCTAATTGTTCATATCGTTATTGGTGTGTCTATCAGTACAATATATGATCGAACTGAGCCTGAGCGCCTGGACCACCAACAAACGGTGATTCAACTACGGTACTATCTATCGCTTTGACCGCTGATTATCCTCCTGTAAAAACTTAAGACACGGGACGGCAACTTGCTGGGCTAAAGCGACCAGGTGTCAGCCCGAGGAGTATGTCTGCAGCTGCTAACGAGGGCGATGGGTGGAAGCTTTTGTTGTTCTCGGAGAAAAGGATTCTGCAGTCAAGACTTTACCGGATTTCGGAGGCCGGCTTGACAATCGAGTGATTCGATTTTGAAATAAACTCAAAGAATTTGAATCATGCATCATGCTGAACGTCGAAGAGACAAAAGTAGCGAAAGAGCGTTGGAGGTTTGGTGAGGGCTTGAGTTTGGTATTCGTTGGGAGTAAGGGTTCGTGGGTTATGTTCTTGTATGTTCCCACATTCGGATATCAGATACTATAATGGGGTTTGCGGCCTGCCGGGTTTTGGCAGAGTCTTGAATTTAGGATGTGGGGGGGAGGAGAGGGTAGGGGCGATGACGGGTTGGGAGGTTGGGGATAGCATATGAGGATTCTTCCAAAGGTCGCGTGAGGGTTTATGGTGCGGATCGGTAGGTCACGTAGCAATGGCTCTTCCTTATAAAGAATACGTTCGTACTAATAAGACAGACAACAGGCATATTGCACTATATTATAGCAGCTAATCGCCAAGAATGATCCTGAACGTCATGGCATCCCAATACCGGAAACAAGCTATTGTGCGCTGCGCTTTTACGTGCCTCATTCCACGAATCATCACACGTAAGGGTTGAGCACTCTGTCCGAGTACGGTCCAGGAGCAGCACAACACTGGCCGTCGATGCTATTGCCTGGAGTAAACAGTCAAACGTTAGCAATCATTCGACGGGGCATAGTCTATCAACAGAGACATGCAAGGACTTACCACCAGCATCGTACAGACAATTGTCGGCTCCGAAGAAGATGTCTTGGTAACACGACGGCCAAGAAGCGTCGAGCGTGCAGCCAGGCGCCACTATTGAAGTCTTGTCGTTGCCATTGAAGCGCGCGCGGAACCTTGCAATTCCTCCATCGATCACGGCGACGGTTTGTTTGTAGTTTTGGCAGACAGGTTCGTCGTTGATCAGGATGCAGCCTCTGTTGACATGCTGCGAGAAATTGTTAGCGGCGATAGAAGATGACTTCGGAGAGAAGAGGGCAGCTCGAACTGACGATTGTGGTCGCTGAGGTTATGGCTGCCAGGCCAGCGAAAACGAGGACGGTGAGCTTCATGGCCGTGATCATTCTTCGTTTTCTTGTAGCAAAGGGAATTGGAATAATGATCCATATATACTCGATAGCCAAGTATCAACATCGCTTCATATACGCGCACTGAATATGCCTTGCACACCAAAGCTTCCCCCTTATACGCGCCCCGAATAGGCGCAACACGGGCAGCGGGACAGGTACGAGTACGCGATCCTCCATCCCAAATCAGTGTGACGGAAGGTTATTTAGGTTGCGCTAATGACGGGGAGCTTGGACTTCCCCACAATGCAAGAGTAATTGTCCCGAAAATGAGAAGTGTCTTCGAGACCGAAAGAGCCAAAATGAGAGGTAATGGGTGATATTGAGGAAATTATTAGCAGAGAGATCCGGAAACGTATAGCTGGAGAGCCTGCTGAGGAACCAAGACACATCAGATTAGAACCTTTGGCTTCCGGAGACATTGAATTCAAGAATGAGAGGCTCGGTTTACTAAAAAGTGTATATGCGGTGTAGGAACTAGGGTGCCGATGGTTCTGTGCAGAACGGAAATGATTGGCTTTCTGGTGCGAGAGATGGTTCAGTCTCAGGATGTACGCATGACTTTCGTTCCTACAAGGAAGGCTTAGGTACAACAATAAATAGAATTTGGGGCATAGTAACAGTATGATACGACAGCTGATCCCAAAAAGAACAGATATGAACGTCAATGCATGCCAACGCCCGAAAACAAGACAAGGAGCGTCGAATGTTGCAATTTCTCCTAGAACCTCGCTCAGATAACGACTTCCTGTGCCGTTTCCCTTGAGGTTCAGGCGATGATGTAAGGGTTTTGAACAGTGCCTGGGGCTGATGTCCCGGGAACGCAGCATTGGCCGCCGATGTTGTTGCCTTGAGCGAGTAACCGAAAGTCAGTAAAGTCTTCTCGAGACTTGTTGGGGAACAATGGCCCGTCCATAGGGACTTCAGGCTGGGACATACCAGTAGCATCGTACAGGCAGGCGTCATTGCCATAGTAAATGTCTCCATAATTCGTGGGCCAAGAAGCCTGGAGTGTGCAGCCAGGCGGCACTTGTCTTTGACTAAGTTCGTTGCTATCAAAACGTCCGTAGATGTTTGCGAAGCCGGCATCAATGTTGACAGTAGTTTTTCCGTCGGTTTGGCATATTGGTGTGTCGTCGACGACGATGCAGCCATGATTGACATGCTGCATAGAAATGTTTAGCGGTGATAAAAAATGGGCCTCAGCTAGACTAAGAGGCTGCTGAGGTTTGGAGGCGAGACTGACAATTGTGGTTGCTGAGGCCATGGCTGCAAAGCCGGCGGAAGCGAGGATGGCTAGCTTCATGGCGGAAATCATGATTGTTTTTATGTAAGGTCTATGATGCTGGGGAGCCGAACTGTGGGATTGCTAAACAATGTAAAAGAGATGGTTGTTGGTGAATGTTCGAGTGATACTGATGAGATATCTCGAGAGAAAGTCGAATACTTATACCTGAGAAGTCCCCTAAGGAGCCAAAGAGCCTTATGCTCAAATTTGATCGATCCCTGTTCCAGCAACCGTTCAATGATCTATCAGGTTACTATTTAAAAGACACAAGACGACAGACAAATCAGATGCATGCTCTTGATCTGCTCATGTAGGCCACGAAGCCTTCAAAGAGCTGAGTTTGGTCCTCATGACGCGGCCAACGCCAGATCCAGTATATCACCCATGAGATGAACGGATCTTTGTTTCAGTGGATATGGGAAATCCTCAGCTGGGCTTGAAGGATTTGATGATCTAAAACAGAGATCAGCCATATCAATTTCCTCCAGAGCTGGTTCGAAATAGAAAACAACAAGAAGAACCGGAATAGTCAGCATATTCTGGACCGTTAGTCCATCCATGGCCCAAACTTGTGTCTTGCTTACTTTGCTGTGCCACCAGAGGATTCAAATCAAAGTGAAACCGTTAGTCGGGTATGCTGTCGTTGAGGCTGCTATGTCCATGTTGTTAATTGAGTATTCCCAAGAACTCTTCCATAACCAGCCCACAGATTTCCCTAGATCACTAAGTTGTCGTTTCAGGAGCACTGCAAAGTGTGCCAGCATTACTGAATTAGCTTATGTTGAGGATTTAACACATGTGGCAGGGAAAAGACTGTATTGCCAAAAGGTAGGCTGTGAAGACGATTTGAAACAAATCAAAAGGCTCTTCTTCTGCTGATAAGCCGAATGAGGTCGATTTGCGGGTGCACAGAGATGATTTAACTGCATGTGTAAGGTAAGTCTCAATTCTTCGTTACTTTACAGTAATTCAACAGCAAAGGTCCCATCTGCTCCTTGTGCTCAATCGAAGGTAGGCGGCATCAAGCGAACACCTTGTCAACGTCTCATAGATCCGCTCGCTCATCTTATGTCCCATTAGCTTGCACGTTGTCGTGTGGAAGGAAAAACTCTAGAATTCTGCAGGATTGTGTAGGGATTGTGTAGGATTTTGGCTGACGAAGGAATGCTGACTCGTACCTGATCTACCGCTCAGCCACAATATACTTTGTTTTACCCTAACTAGGGTGCGAACGTGTTTAAAACATGTTTTTTGACTACCTTCTTTAGGCTAGCTCAAAGCGTGTTTTATACATGTTTTTTGAAGGAGGTTTTAAACACAGGGGTGGTATATATTTATAGTAGCAAATTAATAGGGGGTTAATTGGCCTGCAGGTTGACCCCTTCACCATGTAAAGGAAGCTCCAAAAGCACCTGGCCGTCGATGACGCTATCCAAATACTCGTTAAGAATATCCAGGATGAGGCCATGATCTTATGACAGTGACGGCACTGAACAGTAGCAAGCCTTCCAGGTATGATTATCTGCTGGAAGTTATCGACGACGAGCTGGTTCAAAGGCCTTCCGCCACGTTGCGGAGGCATTGCTGGAGGTAGAGGGGTAGGGATCTGCAAGCAGGTTAGCTAGTAGAACGGACGACAGCGAGGTGGCGACAGCAGGGTAATCCTCCAATCAATGACCCTTGTATGCTTAGATA
>JAABVA010001312.1_pt1 | contig 27057 bp, 27 predicted proteins | sample 5560331 | NCBI WGS metagenome assembly JAABVA01 (sample SAMN12812661, study PRJNA571458) | rock metagenome | isolation source: Antarctica rocks | place: Antarctica: Victoria Land, Mt New Zealand sud | collected 2016-01-07 | reverse complement strand
TCAATCAGGTACTCGCGACAGGCGTCGTCATCGGGGAACCAGTGCTGGAACTCGACGATGCTGCGGGGGAAGCCGGGCCGCGGCACACCCCGAGCCTAGCGGAGCGAAGCGGATAAGCATGAGGCCGATTAGCACGGTAGCCGGTTGGGCAGTGTTGCTCTGCGTGCAACAGCGAAACCGGAGCGCACATGGACACATGTCAGGCGACGCAGGACTCGCAATTGTCGGACTTAGCCGGGGGCCCACGGCTGTGGCGGTGCTCAGCGGATGCGTGTGACACATCCGGCGCCGTCGCCTACGTCCGTGCAGCCCGGGTGAGGTGGCCATGACGACACTCGACCAGGAGACGGCCGGCTTGTTCGCCGGTTCCTACCCGCTGGGTCGCCTGCTCGGACGCGGCGGCATGGCCGACGTGTACGCCTCGGTCGAGGCCCGCACCGGCGACCCGGTCGCCGTCAAAGTGTTCCGCGACACCGACCTCGGCGGCGCCGACCGCCGCAGCGCCGAGGTCCGCACGCTGACCGGCCTGCGGCACCCCAACCTGGTCGAGCTGATCGACGCCGGCACCGACCACGGTTGTGAGTTCCTGGTGATGGCCCTGGTCGACGGCCCGACCCTGGGCCAGGCGTGCCGCCACCGGCGGCTGCCGCTGGCCCGCACCGCGCAGATCGCAGCGGCGGTCGGCGACGCCTTGGCCTACGTGCACGCCGGCGACGTCGTGCACCGCGACGTCAAACCCGACAACGTGCTGCTCGGTCCCGGCCCGCGGGTGCGGCTGGCCGACTTCGGCATCGCCCGCACGATGTCAGCGACCAGGGCCACCCAGAGCGGTCTGGTGCTGGGCACCGCCGCCTACCTCGCTCCCGAGCAGGTCACCGGCGCTGAGGTCGGCCCACCGGCCGACGTGTACGCCCTCGCTCTGGTCCTGCTCGAATGCCTCACCGGCCACCGGGAGTATCCCGGCGCAGCCCTCGAGTCGGCAATGGCACGCCTGCACCGCAGCCCGCAGCTCCCCGCCGAGCTGCCCGCCGGGTGGGCCGCGCTGCTGGCGGCCATGACAGCCACCGACCCGGCGGCCCGGCCGTCCGCTGGCAGCACAGCCGGCGCCCTGCACCAGCTGGCCGCCGCCCCCCACACGACCATCGCCGCACTCGCACAAACCATGGGCGCTCCGCTCCGGGTCCCGATACCGGCAGCCCCGACACCACCAGGAGCAGCAGCAGATACCGACCTCGGCCGAGCCGCCGCCGGTGGCACCAGCCCCCGCGGCGGGCGGCGCCGCTGGCGCCTGCTCGCCTTGGCAGCCGCGACGATGCTGGCGCTGACCCCTGCCGGCGTCGCCGGGGAACGTGCACTGCGCTCCGGTAGCTCGCCGGGGCAGCCGACCCCGGGCACCCAGCGGGCCCCTGTGGCAGGCGTCGTGGCCCACCCGGTCGCCCCACCGGCTCGCCATCAGCCAGCCGACGCCGCCCGCCTCGAACCGCAGGCGGCGCAGGCCGGCCAGGCCAGTGCCCCGCCACCCTCAGCCCTAGCTGCCGGTGACAGCGGTAACACGCAGGCCGCCGCCGCGGGTCACGTGGGTGCTAGCTCGCCGCCCACCGCAACCAGCACACCGGTGGCCGGTCCGGCCGGCATTTCCGGTGCTGCCGGTAGTGCCAGTGGTGGCGTAGGTGGTGCACGCCGGGACGGTCCCGCCAGCAGCTCGACGACTACCGGCGGTCCCGGCCCGGCAGTGGCCGGCTCCCCCGCTGCCCGCGTCGGCTCCAGCTCTGCCGCCGGCACCGGCGGCGCCCCGGGGGGCACCAGCTCCTCGCCCAGCGGCTCCGCTTCTGCTGCGGCGCCCAGTTCTGCCGCGCCTTCCCGCAGTCCGGGCGACACCACGTCCGGGCCGGCGACCTCCGGGGCGACCAGCACCGTCCCCAGTCCCGGCGTACCGACAGGCGTGGCCACCCCCACCGGTCCTGGCAGCACCACGACCAGCGGAGCCGGCCAGCGCCCTGGCGAGAGCACCAGCCCGAGCCAAGCCACCGACCGAGCGGCGGCCAGCCTGGTGGTTGACAGGTGTAGGTGGCTGCTCAGCCGCAATGTGCCGTCACCCGCTCGTGGGATGGCCATCCCCGCCAGGCGCCGATGGGCCACTGCCGTGCCGGCCGGCACGGCCCCAGCCAGATGGAGGTAGGGCCGTGACCTCCTACCGGGCTGCGCCAACGCCGGTTGCTGCCGCAGTCGCAGGCCGCCCGGAGTCTCCACCGAGCATCGCGGCAGGCAGTCTGAGGATGGACCCTCCGTTCGCCGAAGGTCTGTCTGTCCCGGCTGCGGCGGCGGGCGCATGGCCCGCATCCTGCTAGCGCTGACCGACGGCACCCCCGTCAACATCACGTCCTGCCAGTCGTGCACCTACCAGTCCTGGCGGGCCAGCGACGACACGCTCGAACGCCGGATCTTCAGATCCCCATTGGGAGTGAGCCAGTCCACCATGCTCTGCAGTGTCCCAGGACCGCCGGGCAAGCAGTCGCCGGCGGCTTTCAGCAGACTGAAGTCTCGGTTCCTATGCGGCGATCCGTTCAGGTGCCTACGCCAGCTCGCTGCCGGGAGGCAGGATGCTCGAATGCTTGCTGACCGGCCGCTGAGCGCCGGGCCGCCGCCGGCGACGGTGGATGCCCTGATCGAGGGACGGCGTTTCGCGCTGGTGTGGCGCAACGAGCTGGGTGGGCTGACCTTCGAGGTCGAGGCGGCCACCGGCCGGGCGTTCATCAAGTGGGCGCCCGACGGCAGCGGCATCGACCTCGATAGTGAGGTCGCCCGGCTGCGCTGGGCGGCGCCGTGGCTGACCGTGCCTCGCGTTCTGGATCACGGCAGTGACGCTGAGGGCGCCTGGATCATCACCGCCGGGATGGCCGGGAGCAACGCGGTGAGTGAGCGTTGGTCCGCCGAGCCGAGGACGGCGGTCACCGCGATCGGCGAAGGGCTTCGCATCCTGCATGACACCCTGCCGGTCGACGAGTGCCCCTTCTCGTGGTCGAACCAGGCCCGAATAGCCGACGTGCACCGACGAGCCACGCAAGGCCATCTCGATCCCACCGGCTGGCACCGCGAGCACCGATCCCTGGACGTACCCACCGCGCTGCGGTTAGCTGACGCCCCGCCGCCGATCGACCGGCTCGTCGTGTGCCACGGGGATGCGTGCGCACCCAACACGCTGATCGGCGACGGCAGGCGCTGCACCGGACACGTCGACCTCGGCACGCTTGGAACCGCCGACCGGTGGGCTGACCTGGCCGTCGCAACCTGGAGCACCCAGTGGAACTACGGGCCCGGATGGGAGCGCCGCCTCCTGAAGGCTTACGGCATCGACCCGGACCCCCCACGAAGCGCGTACTACCGCCTGCTGTGGGACCTCGGCCCGTGACCCGGTCAGGGATCCGCCTATCGGGACAAGATCACGTAAGGGGGGCCACAGAAGTGTGCGAGAACGGGCCGCGTGGCGCCGAGGCTCGCACGCTCAGCGCATTCGAGACCAGAGGTCAGACCTGGCGGGATTCCTCCGCGACATTCTGCAGCCGCCTGCGGTACTCCTGCCACCACAATCGGTTGCCCGGCGCCAGGTTGTCGTTGCCCTCACGCAGCCCAGCGGACCCGTCGATGCGCTCAGTAGCGAGTTGAGAGCGCCCTTGGACATCATCGCCGGCGAGCTGACCGACGCGCTGCAGCAGCGATCGTTTCATGACCGCATCGCCGCGCATCTCGACGGCGCCGATCGTGGCTGACCGCAGGCTGCTGGCCGACATCGGTCCGCTGCGCGAGTCGCCTGACTACCGCCGGCTTTGGCTCGGGTCAATGCTGTCGTCGGTCGGCGGTCAGATGACTACCTTCGCCGTGGCGCTGCAGGTCTTTAGAATCTCGCACTCGTCGGCGGCCGTCGGCGGGGTCGGACTCGCATTCGCCATACCCGCGATCGCCGTCGGGCTGGTTGGCGTGCTGATCGATTCCGCCGACCGGCGCAGGTTGGTGCTCGTCACCAGTTCTGTGGACGCCCTGGTGTCAGCCGGGTTCGTAGCGCAGGCGTTCGCCGGGACTGGTGCTCTGTGGTTGCTCTACGCGCTTACCGCAGTACAGGGCGGTGTCGGTGTGATCGACTCGCCTGCCCGGCGCAGCTTCATGCCGCGACTATTGCGGCGCGAGCTCATCCCCGCTGGCGCGGCACTGTTGATGATCTCCATGTATGTGTCGATGATCAGCGGCCGCTCTCGCTGGCGTGATCACCGCGAGCGGCGGACTCAAGCTCTGCTACCTCATCGACGCTCTCACGTTCGCTGGCGCGCTCTACGGTGTCTTTCGGTTGCCGCCCATGCGGCCCGAGGGCAACGGCAGCCAGCGCAATCTTGGTGCGGTCATCGAAGGGTTGCGGTTCATCGTCGACAACCGAGCGTTGCGCGGCGCGATGCTCGCCGATCTGAGCGCGACCGTGCTGGCGATGCCGATCGCACTCTTCCGCCTGCGCGTGCCGGGCCGCGGTCAGCACCGCGTCGTGCTGAGCGGCCCGGCCGGCTCGCTCAGCGCCTACCAGGGGCCCGGTGGCGCTCTGCCCCTCCCACCGGGCCGCCCGGTCAGCATCCAGGCGCAGCGCCAGGGCCGCCGCGCGCACCGGCACCTGGTCCTCGCGCAGCTGCAGGAACCTGCGTTGCAGCCACCGGTAGCCCGTGGACCGACCCACCCGGCCAGCCCCATAGCAACCCGCAGCGACGCGCCGCTGTCGAACGCCGACCAGAACGCGGACTCCACCTCGATCGGACGTTGCAGGTGATGACGGTTGTCGCTCGCCAGCCGGGCGTGGTCCCACGCCGGCATCAATGACGACGCGAAGCCGAGCGATTCCTGCGCCTCGAGCACGCTCAAGCCCGCGTCGCGCAGTTCGTTGAATACCTCCCGGATCCAACGCTGCGCCGGTCGCTTACCGACTCCGGCCGCTCGGGCCGATTTAGTGAGACTCCGTCCCGCCCTCAAGGAGGAGAACAAACGAAGCCCCGCAGGAGAACTTTTGTCCAAACGCATGGGCGACACCCCTGGTATTCGGGTGTTGCGTCGGTCAGTAGAACTCGCCGGGGTACAACCGGCACACAATGGGCCGGTGAGCAGCACCGAGTGCGTGGCGGACGTCGAGATTCGCTCCGCAACTGCAGAACGCTTCGCCGACGCGGCCAGGGTCCTAGCGCCCAAGAAGGCCGACGCGCCGGTGTGCTGGTGCCTGAGCTACCGGCTGCCCAACGCCGAGAACCACGTCCTACGCGGTCCGGATCGCCCGCTCGACTCCGCAGCTTCTGCCAGCAGGACCCACCTCCTGGTCTGGTCGCCTACCTCGACAGCCCCGGCACCCCCAGCTGGGACCGGGCCGGCCAGCTGCTGGTCGGCGGCGCAGTCGCCCTCGTCGCGGTCCGCCGGGGTCGTTGGGCGGCTGTTCCGCTGGCAGTTGTCGTAGCCCGTCTCCTGCTCGACCCGGCGACCTACCCCTACTACACCGCAGGGCTGCTGCTCGCCTGTGCGGCCGTCGACCTGCTCACCCCCCGGCGCCAGCTTCCCCTGTGGACCGCAGCCGCGGCCGGCCTCTACCTGCTCGACCAGATCGGGACCGAGGCGCTGTCGGCTGGCACCCTCGGTGCCGTGCGTGCCCTGTACTGCCTGGTCGTGCTCGCCATGCTGGTCCTGCCCGGCCAGCAAGCAAGCGGCCTGCCCTCGCAGCCACTGGCCTTACCGGCGAGCTGATCCCGGACCACTCACAGGGCGCGTGCAGGAAGCGCGCAGCCTGGACTCAGATCCAGGGCCCACGCTGATCTGACCAAGGCAAGGAGACACCGTGTCGACACCGCCGCCCGTTTCGTCCGGTCAGCCAGACCCGGCGTGGCCCGATCCCGGCTGGGGTGACCCCCACACCCGCACGTTCCCGGCGCCTAGCGGCCAGCCGCCGCCGCCGTACCGATTCAACGGTGCAGACCCGGCCGGCGCAGCACGGCGGGGGCGGCGCGGCTCTGCCCGCATCGTCGCGCTGGTGGCCGCCGGTGCCCTGCTGGGCGGTACCGGCGGCGTCCTTGCCGGATCGGCGCTGCACAGCGGCGGCGGCGGCACGAGCGTGGCACTCGGCGGGTCGGGTGCTGCGGTCACCTCCCCCTCCCAGACGGCTGGGACCGGCAGGTCAGCAGCGGCGGTGGCAGCAGCCGTGCTGCCTTCCGTTGTCGTGCTCGAGGTCTCCGGCGCCGGCCAGGCCGACACCGGTTCAGGTGTCGTGCTCAGCAGCGACGGCTATGTGCTGACGAACAACCACGTCGTCGCAGCCGCAGCCTCCGGCGGGAGCGTGCGGGTCACGTTCAACGACGGCACGTCAGCCGCGGCCCGCATCATCGGCACCGACGCCGCGTCCGACCTGGCCGTCGTCAAGGTCGACAAGACCGGGCTGCACCCGGCCACACTCGGCCGGTCCGCCACGCTGCGGGTCGGTGACCCGGTCCTGGCGGTCGGCAGCCCGTTGGGGCTGTCCGGAACTGTCACCTCAGGCATCGTCTCGGCGTTGGACCGACCGGTGACGACCAGCGGCAGCAGCGGCGGATCGGGCGGGTCTGGCTTGACCGGATCTGCCAACCCGACCGTCCTTGACGCGATCCAGACCGACGCCGCGGTCAACCCCGGCAACTCGGGAGGACCGCTGGTGGACATGGCCGGTCAGGTCATCGGGGTCAACTCCGCGATCGCCTCACTGGGATCGAGCGCGGCAGGCGGTGGCCAGTCCGGGAACATCGGCGTTGGGTTCGCCATCCCGGTAGACCAAGCCAAGGTGATCGCCGGCCAGCTGATCAAGACCGGGCAGGCCAGCCACGCAGTCCTCGGCGTGTCTGTCACCGATATGACCACCGCGGGCGGCTCGGGGCAGGCGCTGCTGCGAGCGGTCAGCGCCGGTGGGCCGGCGGCCAGGGCCGGGCTGGCGGCAGGGGACACCATCACTGCCGTGGGTGCCACCCCCGTCACCACGACAGAGTCGCTGATCGCCACCGTGCGCACCCACCAGCCCGGTGAGAAGATCCAGGTCAGCTACCGCCGAGGCGGCGCCGTGCACACCGTCACCGTCACCCTCGCCGACGCTTCCACCATCGGATAAGACACCAGTGCTCGAGGCCAACGTCGACGGGCGCCGCACCCCGCGCCGCCCTATGCCCGACGAGGAGGCACCAGCGGCTGGCTGCGCCACTCCCGCCGGGCCAGTCGACGTCGACGACCGGCAGGCAGCAGCGGCGGTCGAGCTGCTCGTCGTCGGTCCGCCGGCGGCCCTGCGATCCCTGCCAGAGCAGCTGCCGGCCGCCTGGCAGGTGCGGTGGGCATCGACTGACCAGCAGGCCGGGCAGGTCGACATTGTGCTGCTCGCCGGCGCCGACGCCGGTTCAGTGACCGACCTGCTCGGGCGCCACCCTGAACTAGTAGTCGTCGGCGCCGTCGCCCGCGACGCCCCGGCAAGGACAGTCGTCGACGTGCTCACAGCAGGCGCCATGGCCTGCGTGCGGATCAGCGAGCAGCCCGACGCTGCCGCCGTCGTCGCCGCACACCTGCGTGTCTGCAGCCGCTACCGCACGAACGGACGAGTAGGCAACCGGCAACGGTGATCGACGGCTCGCACCTGCGTAGCCGTAGCCGCGGGTCAGCGGCGGTCAGGCGGGCCGCCGGCGCCAGCCAGCCGCGGCGCAGTAGGGCAAGGGCGGCAAGCGCTGGCTGCGCGCCGCGTACGTCCTCCCACTGACACACCGGACATTCAACGCAGCGACAGGCGTCGGTGCCCTGCGCTTGGGGACCCGGCGCGCCGGGGCCGGCCGCCGGCCCGGCCGCTCGGCCCCTGACACCACACTGCTCGCCCACGTCCGGGCTGGCGTGAGGGCACGCCAGGGCGAAGGAACGTAAGAGCTGGCCCGGGTCGTTTGAGTGCAAGACGGGAGCCGTCGCGGGGGGTTGCAGCCGTTGCGCTGCCGACAACGAGGAGGGCAATGGGCAGGTGAGCGCGGCGCACGCGGGCAAGCGCCTGTTCGGGGTCGGCGTGCTGTTGACGCTGCTGGCTGCTGCCGGGTTGCTGATGGCGGCGCTTGCCATGCCGGTGCTGCTGGGGACCGGGCTGGCGGCCAAGAGTGCGGTGGGCTACTTCGATGCTTTGCCGACCGACCTGCCTGACCCGGTGCTGGGGGTCGACAGCCGGATCCTGGCCGCTGACAGCAGTGTGGTTGCGGTGCTGCACGCTGCGCACAACCGCGTCCCGGTCCGCATCGGCCAGGTCGCCCCGGTGATGCAACAGGCCATCGTCGACATTGAAGACTCGCGTTTCTACTCCCATCACGGCGTGGACTATCAGGGGCTGGCGCGGGCGGCTCTGAAGAACACCGCGGCTCGTGGCGTGCAGCAGGGCGGATCCACCCTGACCCAGCAGTACGTGAAGAACGTGCTTCTGCAGGCCGCTTCGACACCTGCCCAGCGCCAGGCCGCGACCGGCAAGTCGCTGGCCCGCAAGGTGCGGGAAGCGCGCTACGCCCTGGCGCTGGAGCAGCGCTGGCCCAAGAGCCAGATCTTGGAGGGCTACCTGAACATCGCCTTCTTCGGCAACAACGCGTACGGCATCGGCGCCGCCGCCTCGCGCTACTTCGGCGAGACCGTGGGGCAGCTGAGCTTGCCGCAGGCTGCGCTGCTGGCTGGGCTAGTGCAGGGACCGTCGGCCTACGACCCGCTGCGGCACCCGCAGGCCGCGACGCTTCGCCGCGGGGAGGTGCTGGTCCGGATGCGACAGCTGGGTCACATCAGCGCCGCGCAGGAGAACGCTGCCCGCCGTGCGCTGTTGGGGCTCAAGCCCACACTGCCCCCCGCGACCGACGACCCGTGCCTGAGCTCGACCGCGCCGTTCTTCTGCGACTATGTCCGTCAGCTGCTGCGTAGCGACCCAGCCCTGGGCACCAGCCAAGCCGAGCGTGACCACCTGCTGCTCGAGGGCGGCCTGACCATCAGGACCAGCTTCGACCCTGCGGTGCAGCGCGCCGCCCAGCAGGGCGTCGAGGGCGTCGTCGAGAAGAGCAACCGCGCCGCGGCGACTGAGGTCATCGTCAAGCCCGGCACCGGCCAGGTGCTGGCGATGGCGGTCAACCGCGACTACGGCACCGCAGCCGGGCAGACCACCGTGGCGCTGCCGACCCAGCCGGCGTTCGGGCCCGGATCGGCGTTCAAGGTCTTCACCCTGGCCGCCGCTGTGGCCCAAGGCCTGCCGCTGTCGACGTCGTTCTTCGCACCCGCCTGCTACGTCCCCACCACGTTCACCGTCGGCGCCAACAGCGGGCGCAACCCGGGCGACCCGAACGCGTCCTGCGCGAACGGGTTCGCCAACGCCGACCCCGCCGAAGCCGCTACCTACGCCATCCCCCAAGCAACGTGGCTGTCGGTCAACACCTTCTACATCCAGCTCGAGGAACAGGTCGGGATCCTCAACGTCGCTGCGATGGCGCGCGCGCTGGGGATCCCCGCGGCCCGGCTGGCCAAGGTCGGGCCCAACGATGGCTCACTGACGCTGGGAACAGAGGTGGTCAGCCCCCTGGACATAGCGACCGCCTACGCCACCCTGGCCGCCCGGGGACGGCGCTGCGACCCCCAGCCGATCGCCTCGATCAGCGCACCAACCGGCCAGCCGGTCGCCTACACCCGCCCGGCGCCGTGCCGTCAGGTCATCGGCCCTGCCGTGGCCGACACCGTAACCAGCGTCCTGGAAGGAGTATTGACCGGCGGCACCGGCTACCCCAATGCCGCCACCATCGGCCGGCCCGCCGCCGGCAAGACCGGCACCAACGAAGGGTTCTCCAGCGCCTGGTTCGTCGGCTACACCCCGCAGCTGTCCGCCGCCGTCGAGCTCGGCGACCCCCGCGGCGGCCCCAGCCATCCCCTGACGAACATCACCATCGGCGGCCAGGGTTACGCCCACGTGTTCGGTGGCGACATACCAGCGCTGATCTGGGGCCGGACGATGTTCAACGCCCTAACAGACCAGCCCTACACCGAACTTCCGGCCCCCGCCCCCGCCACCGGTTGACCCGTTGGCCGCGCCGCTACCGCTCGGAGGAGCAGAAAGCCACCGAGTGCTCCCCGGACATCACGGTTGTTTCAGTCGGCAGGTCCTGCGGCGCCGCGGGGCAGCCAGCGAGATGTGTCGCGGGCGCCGGCGGCGGAACGCCGGCGCAGCACGGTGGTGGCGGCGAGTGCGAGCAGCAGGGCGAGGGCGCCGCCGGCGACGTCGAGCAGGTAGTGGTTGGCTGTGCCGAGCACGACCAGGGCGGTGAGCACCGGGTAGCCGGCGAGCAGCCGCGCCAGCCGGTGGCGGGTCAGTGTCCAGACGGACAGGGTGCACCACAGGGCCCAGCCGACGTGCAGGCTGGGCATGGCAGCGAACTGGTTGGACGCGGCGTCCACCGAGGTTGATCCCCAGCTGCCCCAGGTGTGGAACGCGACGACGGTGTCGATGAACCCGTAGCCGGTCAGCAGCCGCGGCGGGGCCAAAGGGAACAGCCAGAAGCCGGCGAGACCGACGGCGTTGAGGGTGTAGAAGACGGTCGCAGCCGGCGGGCTGCGCCCGGTGCCCGGCGAGCGGCCCAGACGGCGACGGCGATGACGACCAGGAAGTGGGCGGTGGCGTAGTAGTAGTCAGCCGCGACCGCCAGGGGACGCAGACCGGCGAGGGCGGTGTTCAGCGTCCGTTCGGGGTCCAGGTGGGCTGCGCTTTCCCAGCGCAGCAGCTCACCGGCTCGCAGCCGGGCTGTGGGTTCGTGGGTGGGGACGGCGTTGCGCAGCAGCGTGTAGCAGAGATAGCCGGCCGCGATCAGGGCCAGCTCAGCAGCGAGGCGGGCGGTGCGCCGGGCGCTGGGCCGCTGCTGGCGCCTGGGCGCCGGGACCGGCGGGCCGGTGCTGTCAGTGCACGGCGGCCGCTCAGCTGTCATGGTCCAAGGCGCGGGTCAAACGCTCGAAGGCGGGCAGCGCGGCCAGCACCGCGCGCTGGTCGGAGGCTGCGATGCGGCTCAACGCGTCGGCGAGCATCCGTCGCTGCGCCTGCTGCCAGGCCTGGAGCTGCTGGCCGCCGGCCCCGGTCAGGCTCAGCCGGCGGCTGCGGCCATCGGCAGGGTCAGCAACCCGGGCCAGCAGCCCACGTTCGGTCAGCTGCGCGACCAGGGTGCTGACCGTGTTCGGCGCGAGGCGCAGGTCGGCCGCCAGGTCGCCCACCCGGGAGGCGGGGTGGGCGGCGAGCTGCTGGAGCAGCTCGACCTGCGCCATCGGCAGCAGCTCCCAGGGGTAGTCGCCCCGGATTCCTCGCCGCAGCGCCCGGCGCAGCCGGGCCACCACGTCGGCCAGCTGGTCGGCCAGCTGGTCGGCGCCTACGTCATGTGGCGGCGCGGCAGTCGGGTTCACCCCGGGCACTTTATCTCTGCTACAGAGATAGCATGGGGGCGACGCACCCGGATGGAGGCAGTCGGATGCACGTCCTGGCCTCCCTGCCGAGCCCCTCCCAGGGGGTGTGGCATGTCGGCCCGCTGCCGGTGCGGGCCTACGCGCTGTGCATCATCGCCGGCGTCGTCGCCGCACTGACCCTGGCCGAACGGCGCTGGAGCACCCGCGGCGGCGAGCCCGGGGTGATGAGCGACGTGGCCCTGTGGGCGGTGCCGTTCGGGATCGTCGGCGCGCGGGTCTACCACGTGGTGACCGACCCGGAGCTGTACTTCGCCGCCGGCAAGCATCCCGTCGAGGCGTTCTACCTCTGGCGCGGAGGTCTGGGCATCTGGGGCGCGGTCGCCGCCGGCGCCCTGGGGGCGTGGATCGCTTGCCGAAGGCGGGGGGTCCGCCTGGCTGCGGTAGCCGACGTGCTGGCGCCGGCGCTGCCGGTCGCCCAGGCGATCGGCCGGCTGGGCAACTACTTCAACCAGGAGCTCTACGGCCGGCCCTCGGCGCTGCCGTGGGCGGTGCGGATCGACCCGGCCAACCGGCCCGCTGACACCCCGCAGGTCGCGACCTACCAGCCGACGTTTCTCTACGAGGCGCTCTGGGACCTGGGGGTCGCCGGGCTGGTGCTCTGGGCCGAGCGCCGCTACCGGCTCGGCGCCGGCCGGGCGTTCGCGCTCTACGTCGCCGCCTACACCGTCGGCCGCGGCTGGGTCGAAGCACTGCGGGTCGACCACGCCAACCACCTGCTCGGGCTGCGCCTCAACGACTGGACCTCGCTGGTCGTGTTCGCCGCAGCCGTGTTCTTCCTGCTCCGCCGCCGGCCTGCCGCCTCCCAGACGGGCCGGCCGGGGCCCGGAGGACACGACAACGCCGACGGCCCTGCTCACAGCGCCGCCGGCGCCGCTGCTCCCAGCGCCGCTGAGCGCAGCGGCGGGCAGAGCGCCCCGCCCCCCCCCTGATGGGCGCGGCGGCGACCCATGGCCAAGCCGGCGGCCCGCGCATCGCCCGGCTGCTGCAGCCCAACCAGGGTCCCGACCGGCCCGTGCTGCTGGTGCGCCCGCGGATGTGGGTCGCAGTGCTCGTCGTCGCCGTCGCCGCCGGTCTGGGAGCCGACCTGCTGATGGCGCTGCTGCGGGGCGTGCAGCACCTGTCCTTCGACTACGGCGCCGGCTCGTTCCTGGCTGCGGTGCAGCGCAGCTCACCCGCCCGGCGGGTGGGGGTGCTGACCCTGGCCGGCGTTGTCGCCGGGACCGGCTGGTATGCGCTGCGCCGCTACGGCTCCGGCGGCTCCGGCGGCGCCGACGTTGCCGGCGCCGTCTGGACCCGCTCGGGTCAGCTGCCGGCGCTGCCGGCGCTGGGCAACGCGGTGCTGTCCATCGTCGTCGTCGCGATGGGCGCATCACTGGGCCGCGAAGCTGCCCCCCAGCAGGTCGGCGCCGTTGCCGCGTCGAAGGCTAGCGGCCGGCTGGCGCTGACCGGCGACGAGCGGCGGCTGCTGACCGCCTGCGGCGCCGCCGCCGGGATGGGCGCGGTGTACAACGTGCCGCTGGGTGCTGCCCTGTTCGCGACCGAGGTGCTGCTCGGTGAGATCACCCTGGCCACCGTCGTCCCCGCACTGGCCACCACCACCGTGGCCACCGTCGTGGCCTGGGCCGGGCTGCCCAACCAGCCGCTCTACACCACCGGCGCGTTCCACGCCACGCCCAGCCAGCTGGTCTTTGCCCTGGTCGCCGGCCCCGTGTTCGGCCTGGCCGCCGCCGGCTGGACCACAGCGATCCGCTGGACCACCGACACCCGCACCGACGGCTGGCGGCTGCTGATCGTCCCCGTCGGCGTCTTCGCCGCCCTCGGTGCCCTCTCGGTCGCCTACCCCCAGCTGCTGGGCAACGGCCGAGGCGTCATCCAGGACACCCTCGAGCGCCCCCCGAACCTCGGGCTGCTCGCCGCGCTGCTCGTGCTCAAGCCGCTGGTCACCGTCGCCTGCCTGCGCAGCGGCGCCTCCGGCGGGCTGTTCACCCCCACCATGGCCCTCGGCACCCTGGCCGGCGCCGCCGGCGGCCGGCTGTGGAACCAGCTGTGGCCCTCCCCCGCCGGGGGCAGCTACGCCGCGCTAGGCGCCGGGGCGGTGCTCGCCGCCGCCATGCAAGGCCCGCTCGCCGCCACCGTGCTGATGGTCGAGCTCGCCCCCAAGACCAGCGCGCTGCTCGTGCCGATGCTGCTCGCCGCGCTCAGCGCCACCCTCACCGCCCGGGCCCTTCGCTGCGAGTCGCTCTACAGCGCCCGGGTCCGGCTCTGACCCCGGCTCCCACCGGCCCCCAGCCGGCGCGAGCAGTTCACGGCAAAGCACACACCAACCGCATCGGCGCAAACGGCCACCCGGTCAGCCGGCCGGCGGCCCCGCCCCTCGGCCACCCGGTCAGCCGGCCGGCGGCCCCGCCCCTCGGCCAGCCGGTCAGCCGGACGGCGGACCCACCGCCCCCGGCTCAGCCCTGCTGCGCGCCACCAGCCGGCCCTGCGCCGCCGAAAGCCCGCCCCACCCCGCCGCCAGCAGCCACCACCAGCCGCCGACTGACACCGCCAGGATCAGGAAAAGACCTGCGGCGAGCAGGTCACCGACCAGGACCAGAACGTCATGATCCCCGGGCTCGCCGTCCACCAGCCACCACCTTTCCCGACCCTGCCGACGCTAGCGCGACCAGCCCCCGGTCGGCCGGCACCGCACGCCGACATGCGCGTGACACTGCCCTGGGCGGCCCGAAAGGCTGGGACGTCGACCGCCATCCGGGCCGAAGCGATGGCCTGTTCAGTCGGCGGGCCGGGGCGCTGGGACCACCTGAGCGCCCGGTGACCACGGGGCGTGCAGCCGCACGGCCAGCGCGACGGCGCCGACCGACAGCCCCACCATCGCCGCCCCGGCCACCCCGTCGATCACATAATGCGTCCCGGTCACGACCACCGTGAAGTAGACAACGGCCGGGTAGGCAAGCAGCAACCCCCGGGCCCGGCGGGACCTGGCCGGCAGCGCGAACCACACCGCGAGCAGCACCCACGTCGCCCACGCCAGGTGCAGGCTCGGCATCGGCGCGTACGGGTCGCTGATGTGCTCGAGCACCCCGTGGTTGTAGGACCACAACCCGCCGACCACGTCCAGAGTGTCCACGGTGCGCTCCCCCACCGGCAGCAAACGGGGCGGCAGAGCCGGCCACACCAGAAAGACGACAGTCGAGCTCAACGTCACCGTGAACAGCACCGTGCGCCAGAAGCGGTAGTGCGCCGGCCGGGCGAACAGCAGCCACACCAGCACACCCACAGTGATGACGAAATGGGCACCGCCGTAGAAGCCGCCGACGACCCGCAGGAACGTGTGGTGAGCCAGGAACACGTTCTGGACCTGGTGCTCCCACGCCAGCCCCCAGCGCTGCTCGACGTGCAGCAGCTCATGGCCGTGCGCGTCAGCGACCCGCACATTGCCCGCGTTGAGCGTCTCGCCGTGCAGCGACCGGCCGGCGGCGTAGACGGCGTAGGCGACCACAGCCAGCGCCAGCTCGCGCCACCAGACGATCCGGCGCAGCCGAGCCGGAGCCGGCACCTGCTCGACGACGACAGTCCCGGTCCCGACAGCATCAGCGGCAGGCGGCCCCGCCGAGACGTCCACCCGCGGCACCCTACCCACGCCCACGCCCACGCCCGCGTCCAGCCCCGACCAGCGGGCGCGGACCCCTGGCCCTACGGAACAGCGGTGACTGGGCAGGTCAACGGCGGCAGCTGGCTATGCCGGTGGTCCGCCCGGATAGTCGCACCACAGATACACCAGTGCGACCACGGCGACCAGCACCGCGACGACCAGCGCGACACCGCCCCAGCCGCCCAGACTCCCCGCCCCCCAGCACCAGCCCCACCATCACGACGAGCAGCAGCACCACCGACGGGACGCCGACCGGCGGCTGCCGCCAACGCTGCAGCGCCCGTCGCCCACCACCTGCCCAGACTGCTCGACCGCTCACACCGGCCGGCCTGCCACCGGGCCACCAGGGCCTTCCGGTGCGACTCGGGTACGGCCCACCCACCCCGTAGGTGGTGGGTGGTGCTGGCCAACGCGAGCACCCTGGGCGGCGGTGACGCGGTCCGGGGCTGGTGGCCGGGAAGGTCACGGTCGGGGTCGTCGCCGTGGGACGGGGCAGGCCATCAAGCAGTCGGCGGGTGGGGACGTCAACGGCCGAGTAGTAGCCGCAGGTGCGCTCCCGGCGGGTCAGCCGGTGATGGTCAGGGCTGCCCAGGTCGCGAGCAGCACGAGCGGCACACCGCCGGCGCCGACAGCGGCGAAGGTCAGCGGGCTGATGGTGACGCCGCGGCTCTTGCAGCGTTCCCGCCACAGCAGGGTGGCCAGCGATCCCCAGAGCAGGATCAGCGGACCGCCGTTGGTGCCCAGCAGGGCGCCGAGCAGCTGGCTGGTGTGCCCGGCCGGGACCGCCGGCTCGACCGCGAGGTAGGCCGGCAGGTTGTTTACGGCGTTGCTGGCGACGCCGGCGACTGCTGTAGTGGCCAGCACCGACCCCCCGGACAACCGGGCCAGCAGCCGGGTCAGGCCGTGCTCGGCGACCGCGGTGACGACCAAGAACAGTCCTTCGGTCAGGATCAAGATCCGCCACGGAACCAGCGACCAGCCCAGCCCGGGCCGGCGGCGGACGACGAACACCGCGACCGCGGCTGCAGCACACGGGGTGGCGGCGGCCCACGGGGGTGCACCGGCGATGACGCCGGGTGCCAGCGCCAGGCACGCGGCAGCGCAGACCCGAAACGTCCACCGGTCAGCAGGCGCCTGTGCTGCGGGCGGCTGGTAGCCGCCGGCCAGGTCCCGGCGGAACACCACCGCCAGGTAGCCGACGGTGACGACCAGGGCGGCCAGTTCGGGCAGCGCCATCCGGCTGGCGAAGCCCAGCGTCGACAGGTGCTGACGCTGCAGGGCCAGCAGGTTGGTCAGGTTCGACACCGGCAGCAACAGGCTGGTGGTGTTGGCCAGCCACACCGCGAGCAGCGCGAACGGCAACGGCCGCAGCCCCAGCCGGTCGGTGACGGTCAGCACCACCGGGGTCAGCAGCACCGCTGTGGTGTCAAGGCTCATCCCGATCGTCGTCGCCGTGCCCAGCACCGCGACCAGCGCGAACAGCCGCAGGGTTGACCCGCGTGCCAGCCGGGCGCAGGCGCCGGCTGCGGCGTCGAACACCCCGGCCCGGTCCGCCAGCTCGGCCAGCACGGTGATCGCGACCAAGAACCCCAGCACCGGGGCGCCGCGGGTCAGGGCCACCTCGCGGGCATCGCCCGCTGGTAGCCAGCCGGTGAGCACCACCAGGACGCCGCCGACCCCCAGCACTGCCCACACCCGCACGAGCATGGCAGCCGCTGGCCGGGCGGCGTGGGGTGGACGGTGGGCGGTGGGTGGCGGGCTGGCCGTGACGGAAGGTGGCAGCGGCGAGAGGGGCGTCAGGCGGTCAGTGGCCGCGGGTAGTGAACGGACCGGACCTGTTTGGTGACGGCGACCGCGTCGGGCAGCAACTCGTCGATCAGGGTCAGCAGCTGTTCGACCCGTTTGGCGGTGTCGGTGAAGATGACGGTGAGCGGGGTCTGTTGCGGGCGATGCCAGAACGTCGGCTCGTCGTTGTGCCGCCGCCCGAAGCCTTGGTAGGCGGCGAGGACGGTCCCTCCGGCGACTCCGGCGGCGGCGGCGCGGTGGATCAGTTCGTCGACGGCGGACTGGCGGCCTCGGACGTGGGGTTCGGCGACGTAGAGCGTGAGCTGGACCGCCTGTTGCACGGCAGGCCCGCGGTCCATCGGCGTCCTCCTAGCGGCCAAGGGTCACGAGACTCGGCGACGGGTGAGCGTCCCTGACGCGCGGCAACGGTACCGCGCTTCCTTGGGCGGATCTGCAACTGGGCCAGAACGGGGCGCGGGCGCCGGCGGCCTGCGGGGGTGGTCATCAGGGGCGTAGCGGCGCTAGGCTCGGCCTTGCGTCAACGGCGGTGGGGCCCGCCGATAACCGTCGCATGCCGCGGCCAACGGTCCCTACCCGAACTCGGGTAGGAGGCTGCCGTGACGCCGCAGTCCGAGCCGCTCGTCCCGCTGCTGGCGCAGCTGCGCATCCTGGTCCCGGCGGGCGACGTCGCCGCGGTTGACGAGCTGGTGCGCCGCCTCGACGGGCGCGCGCTGCGGGTGCTGGTCGCCGGCGAGGCCAAACGGGGCAAGTCGACGCTGGTCAACGCCCTGCTCGGCCGGGACCTGCTGCCGACCGGGGTGGTGCCGCTGACAGCGGTGGTGACGAGCGTCCGCTACGGCCCGGCCGAGCGGCTCACCGTTCGGTTCGCTGACGGCACGACCCGCTGCCTTCCCATCGGGTGCTTGCCCGGGCTGGTCACCGAACAGGGCAACCCGGCAAACGCCCGCGGGGTCGCCGAGGTGACCCTCACCACACCGGCGGCTCTGCTGGCGGGCGGCGCGGAACTGGTCGACACCCCCGGTGTCGGCAGCGTGCACGCGCACAACACCGCCGAGGCGACGGCGGCGCTGGACCGGATGGACGCGGCGATCTTTGTTCTGAGTGCGGACCCGCCGATCTCCGCCAGCGAACGGGCGTTGCTGCGCCGCCTGCGCAGCCAGGCGGTCCGGGTGTTCTGTGTTCTGAACAAGACCGACCGGCTCACCGGCGCCGAGCTTGCCGAGGCGGCCGCCTTCACCCGCACGGTCCTGGCCGCCGAGTTCGGTGCCGACACCGACGCCGACGGCGACGGCGACGCCGGGGTGGTGCTCTACCCGCTGTCCGCCCGGCCGGCCCCCGACGGAAGGCGCGACAGCGGGTTCACCGCTTTCGCGGTCGCGTTCACCGACTACCTCGCGACGGCGGGACCGGCGGATCTTGGGCGGTCTGTGGCCGGCCGTGGCGGCAGCCTGGCTCGCGCGCTCGCCGAGACCCAGCAGGCGACGCTGGCCACCCTCGCCCTGTCCGGGCAGGACCTGGACAGCCGGCTGAACAGCTTCAACCAGACGCTGGCTGAGGTCGGCAGGCGGCGGATCGAGACGGCCGCGATCGCCGCCGCCGCGTTCGACCGGCTGCAGGCTGACACCGACCGCCAGGCAGCCCAGCTGAGCCAGCCGAGCGCCGGGCAGCTGCAGGAAGACGCCGCCGCCCGGCAGAGCGAAGCAGCGACCGGACCGGCGGGCGACGTCGAGACCGAAGCGCTGGGTGTCGTCGCTAGCAGCGTCCGGCGGACTGTGGACGGGTGGCTCGCCGCTCGCGGCGGCGAGCTCGACGCCGAGCTGGCAGCTCTGGGTGAGCGGCTCACCGGTGAGCTCACCGGCCAGGTCGCGGCTGTGCGTGACAGCGCGGCGCGGCTGTTTTCCCTGGACCTGCTGGTGCTTCCGCGAGCGGCGCGGCTCGCCCCGTTCCGCCGGTTCAGCTACGCCTTCACCCCCGATCCGGGGCAGTTCGACGCGATGGCCGCTGTGCTGCGCCGCCGGCTGCCCGGCCGGTGGGGCCGGCGGCAGCGTGCCAGGTACCTGTCCGAGCAGAGCGCGCTGCTGCTGGACAAGCACGTCGGCCGGGCCCGGGCGGCGTTCCAGGCCCAGCTGTCGGAGACCCGCCAGGGGTTCACCAGCGAGCTCGACCGCCGGTTCGCCGACGGCGCTGGGCGGATCGCTGAGGCGGTGCGCGCGGCGGCGCAGCTACGCGCCGAGCAGGCGCCGCAGGTCAACGCCGCCCGGCACCAGGCTGAGTCGGTCCTGGAGCAGGCCCGCGCCCTGACCGTCCGGTTCGACGCCGCCGCCGACCGGGAGGCCCGCGTTGACGCGGCCCTCGCCTGACTCCCCTGGCTCACCTGCGGCGCCGACCGGCGTGGATGAGCTGCGCGACCTGCCGCTCGACCCCGACCTCGAGAGCACCGAGCGTCGGCCGGGGCCTGCTGCCGGCCCGAGCGGGACGGTTGCCGCGGGGCGCCGCAGCCGCTGGCTACGGCTGCAGTGGAGACTCGTTGGTGCTGTCGCCGGCGGCGGCTTCGCCGGCGGTGTCGTTCGCTACGGCGCCGGGCTGGCGTGGCCGACCCGGGCCGGCACATTCCCCTGGAGCGTGTTCGCGGTCAACACCGCCGGTGCTTTCATCCTCGCGTTGCTGCTGGTGCTGGTGCTCGAGGTGCTGCCCCCGACGACCTATCTGCGGCCGGTGCTGGGAACCGGGTTCTGCGGTGCGCTGACCACGTTCAGCTCTGTTGTGACCGCCGTCGACCAGCTCGCCGTTCACGGCCACCCGGGGCTGGCGGCGGGCTATTTGGCGGCGAGCGTGGCCGCGGGGCTGGCGGCGGCGTCGTTCGGGGTGTTGACCGGCCGGTCCGTCGCCGCCTACCACGACAAGAGCAAGGGGTAGCTGTGCTCGCCAGGGGACCAGCCAAGCGGCTCACGGTGTTCGTCGGCGAGTCCGACCACTACCACCACCGGCCGCTGTACGCCGAGATCGTGCACCGCGCCCACCAGGCCGGCCTAACCGGCGCCAGCGTGCTGCGCGGCATCGAAGGATTCGGGACCTCCTCCCAGGTGCACACCAGCCGCATCCTGTCCCTGGCCGAGAACCTGCCGGTGGTGATCGTGATGGTCGACGACGCCGAACGGATCGAAGCATTCGCGCTCGCCCTGGGCGAGGTCGTCGCCGAGGGCCTGGCGGTCATCGACGACGTCGACGTCGTCCGCTACAGCGCCCGCACCTCACCCCCCGAACAGCCCGTGCAGCCTGGACCGCGGGCGTGATCCTCACCCTCGCGGTCGGCGTCGCCGCAGCCGCCGGGGCGGTCTGCCGCTACCTGCTGGACCAGCTGATCCAGCATCAGCACGACCAGAGCCTGCCGTGGGGCACCTTCGTCGTCAACGTCACCGGCTCGCTGCTGCTCGGGCTGGCCACCGGGCTGGCGGTGCACCACGGCCTGCCAGCGGAGCCGACCACAGTGGTCGGGGTCGGGTTCGCCGGCGGCTACACCACCTGGTCGACCTACATCTGGGAGTCCCTGTCCCTGGCCGAAGCCGGCGCCCTGGGCGAGGCAGCCGTCAACCTGGCCGGCAGCCTGGCAGTCGGTCTGGCTGCCGCCGCCGCCGGTTTCGCCCTGGCACTGCTGTAACCCCTCCCCCGCCGCTGCCGCCGTCGGCGCAGCCACACAGAAAGGACCTGTCGATGCGCATCGAGCAGCTGAGCGCCACCGAGGTGCTGGACTCCCGGGGCCAGCCCACCCTGCACGTGACGCTGAGGACCGGGACCGGGGTGGTGACGAGCGCCGGTGTGCCTTCGGGCGCCTCCACCGGGGCGAAGGAGGCGGTCGAGCTGCGCGACGGCGACCCGGCCCGCTACGCCGGCCGCGGCGTGCAGCAGGCAGCAGGCTCGATCACCGGCCCCCTCACCCAAGCCCTGGGTGACAGGGAGTGGGCCACGCTGGGCGAGCTGGACGCCGCGCTGTGCGCCGCGGACGGCACCCCGAACAAGTCCTCGCTGGGCGCGAACGCGATCGTCGGGGTGTCGATGGCAGCCGCGCGGGGGTTCGCCGCCGAAGTCGGCCAGCAACTGTTCGGCTACCTGGCCGCCGAGGGGGGCGGGCCCGGACCGCGGCTGCCGGTGCCGCACTTCAACGTCCTCAACGGGGGCGCCCACGCAGCCAACCCGCTGGAGTTCCAGGAATTCATGCTGGCGCCGCTGGGCGCACCCAGCCTGGCCAAGGCGGTGCAGGCCGGCGCCGAGGTCTACGCCGCGCTGCGCCGGCGGCTGTCCGACGGCGGGTACGCCACCGGCCTGGGTGACGAGGGCGGGTTCGCCCCCGACATCGCCGAGCCGGCGCAGGCGTGCGAGCTGCTGGTCGAGGCGATCGGCGCCGCCGGCTACACCGCCGGACCGGGCGGGCTGATGCTCGCGTTGGACCCAGCCGCGAACGGCTTCTTCGACGCCGGGATGTACCGGGTCGCCGGCACGTCGATGGCAGCCTTCCAGCTGGTCGAGTTCTACGCCGAGCTGGTCGACCGGTTCCCGATCTGGTCGATCGAGGACGGCTGCGCCGAGGACGACCAGGACGGCTGGCGGGCGCTGACCGACCGGCTCGGCGGCCGGATCCAGCTCGTCGGCGACGACAACTTCGTCACCCACGCCGCGACCATCACCGCAGCCGCCGAACGCGGCATCGCCAACGCCGGACTGATCAAACTTAACCAGGTCGGGACCGTCACCGAGACCTTCGCCGCCCTCGCTGCCTGCCGGCAGGCCGGCTACGCGGCGATGGTCTCCCACCGGTCAGGGGAGACCCCGGACACGTTCATCGCTGACCTGGCGGTCGGTGCCGGCTGCGGGCAGCTGAAGTCCGGCGCCCCGGCGCGGGGTGAGCGGGTCGCCAAGTACAACCGGCTGCTTGAGCTCGCCGACGCCGAACCGGCCCTGCCCTACGGGCTGGCTGCTGGCACCAGGGCCCCGGGCGGCTAACCCGCCCCGGCCCCGGTCCACCACTACTAGAGGAGGCCAGATGGGCACTGTACGGACCTACCAGGTGCCGCTGCTCGCCGCCGGCCGGCACACCCACCCGCGCCGCGGCGGATGCCTGGTGGAGGTAGCCGGCGCCCTGCCCGGCGGTCCCTGGACCGACCGCCCCCGCTCGGTCGAGCCGGTGCTGGCGGCACTCGCCCGGGCCGTCAACGACGCGACCAGCGACCCCGGTCGCCGGGTGCTGGCGCCGCTGGCCCCGTGGTTGGTGGCCCCGCCCGGGCCGGACCAGCATCTGGCCGGCGCCTTGGTGGTGCTGCACGCGGCGGGGACCGCACTGGCCGCCGCCGACCCGGCGCAGGCCGGGGTGCTGAGCGCAGCCCTCGACGCCGGCGGCACCGTCCGGGCCGGCGCGCTGGTCCGGCCCCTTCCCGGCGGCCTGCTGCACCGGGCGCGCTGGCGGTGGCAGGCTGTGCAGGCCGTCCGGCTCGCCGCCGCCGTCGTCGCCGGCAACGCCGGCCCTGCGGATCAGGCGGCGGCCGATGACGAGCTGCGCCGGCTGCTCACCGGCGCCCTCGACCGGTGGCGGGGCGGATGCGGGCTGCCGCCGGTACCCGCCCCGCCGCCGTCGGCACAGCTGGCCCGACACTGCGTCACCGTCGCGACCCGGCTCGTGCGCCCCGACGGGGCCGAGTCCCTGTCCCTGCACTGCCGCGTCCAGCCCGGAACCGGTCCGGGCTGGCTGCAGCAGGGCTGGGCAGCCCGGCAGGCGGAGCTGGCAGCCGGCATCCCCGCGGTCAGCGCCCCGGTCAGCGCCCTCGCCCCGGCCGCCGGGCGGCTTCGGCAGCTGGTGGGCAGGTGAGCGGCACTCCGCCGGGCCGGCCCGGCAGCGAGACCGGCCCCGCTCAGGCTGGTCCCGCAGGCCCGGCCGGCACCGCAGGTGACCGCCCCCCAGCAGCGGCCGCTGACAGCGTCGACAGCGCCGACGCCCCGGCCGCCCACTACCCGGTGTGGGTGTCACCGGGGGTGGCCAGCGTCGGGGCGGCGAGCTTGTTCAGCGACAGCGGCCACGAGATCGCCACTGCCGTGTTCCCCGGTTTTCTCACCGGCGTCCTGCACGGCACCGCCGGCACCCTGGGGGTCATCGAAGGGCTCTCCGACGCGCTGCTCGGGGTCGCCAAGCTGTTCGGCGGCCCGCTGGCCGACGACCCGGCGCGCCGCGTTCGTCTGGCCCGCGGCGGCTACCTGCTCACCGCCGTGTTCACCGCGGCGATCGGGCTGGCCGCCGCGGTGTGGCAGGCCGGGGTGCTGCGCGCCGCCGCCTGGGTCGCCCGCGGCATCCGGGGCCCGGCCCGGGACACGATGCTGGCCGACCTGGCGCCGGCCGATGCCTACGGCCGCTCCTACGGCCTGGAACGAGCCGGGGACAACCTGGGAGCCGTCGTCGGCCCGCTGCTGGCAGCCGTGCTGGTCGCCACGGTCGGGACCCGGCGGGCGTTCTACGTGGCGCTGGTGCCCGGGCTGTTCGCCGCGGCGTCGATCAGCGTTGCCGCAGCCCGGGCCAGCAAGAGTGTCACTGCCGCCCGCGAGCGGGTCCGGGCCGGGTTCGGGGCGCTGCGCGGTACCGGCCTGGCGCGTCCGCTGGTGCCGGTGGCGGCGTTCGAGCTCGGCAACGTCGCAACCACGCTGCTGATCCTTCGGGCCACCTCGCTGCTGCACACAGGCGGCCGGTCGCTGACCGCGGCGACCACCCTGGCGATCGTGATCTACGCCGGGCACAACGCTGTCGGCGCCGTGGTGGCGCTGCTCGGCGGCCGGTGGATCGACGCGGCCAGCCCGCGCCAAGCGTTCGCCGCCGGGGCGGCGCTCTACCTCGCCTACGCCGGGTTCGCCTCACCGGTGCACAGCTGGCCGCTGCTGGCGGTGTTCTTCTGCCTCGCCGGCGCCGGGATCGGGCTGGCCGAGACCGCCGAGTCCACGCTGGTCGCCCAGCTGCTGCCTGGTGCGCTTCGCGGCAGCGGTTTCGGGGTGCTCGGCGGGTTGCAGTCCGCCGGGGACTTCCTGTCCTCGGCTGTGGTCGGGGTGCTGTACACGACCGTCTCGGCCGCCGCCGGGTTCGGCTACGCCGCCGCCTGGATGGCGGTCGCGGTGCTCGCCAGCCGGCTGGTCCGGACTCGGTGACCGTCACGGCCCGGTCTGCGAGCCGGTCAGGCCGAACTCGACCGGGCGGGCCACCCAGCCGTTGCCGTCCCTCCCGTACACCAACGGCACCCCGGTCGGGACCAGCAGTCCCGGCACCCGGGCTGGCGGCATCCGCTCCAGATGGGCGACCAGGGCGCGCAGGCTGTTGCCGTGCCCGACCAGCAGCACCCTCGCCCCCGCGCCCACCAGCGGGTCGAGCTCGACGGCGAGCGCCGGCAGCTGGCGGGCCAGTGCGCCGGCGAGGGACTCCCCGGCCGGCAGCTCACCTGCTGGCACGGCAGCGTAGCGCGGGTCGTGGCTCGGATGCCGCGCGTCCTCGGGCGCCAGCTGCGGTGGGATCGCGTCCCAGGTCCGTCGCCAGCGGCGCACCGGCTCCACCCCGTACCGGCGCTCAGCCTCGGCATGGGACAGGCCTTCGAGTGACCCGTAGTGCCTTTCGTTGAGCCGCCACGTGGCGCGGACCGAGACCCCCGGCCACCCGGCTGCGGCCACGACACGCTCCACCGTTTCGGTCGCGCGGCCCAGCAGCGAGGTGACGATCACGTCGGGACCCATGCCCGCCGCGGCGAGCGCCAGGCCGGCCTCCCCTGCTTCGCGGGCACCCCTGGCTGTCAGGCGGGGATCAGCCCAGCCGGTGAACCGGTGGGAATGGTTCCACTCGCTCTGTCCGTGCCGCAGCAGAACCAAAAAACCGCGGCCGGCAGCGTTCACCGGCCGCGGGTGGAGCCCGGTCCCCTGCCGGGCCTTTCCCGCACCGTCAGGACACACGGCAGCAGCACGATCGGGAACAGCACCACCGCAACCACGCTCAGCGCGGGGACGGCGAGGCGGACCCCGACCGTCAGCACGGCAGCGTCGAGCAGCAGCAACACGAAACTGACCGTCATGGCCGGCAGCCCCGACAGCGGCATGCACCCGACGAGCCGCGGCACCTGCCTGGCGTCGTCGACTGGACGGCGAGTGTCGAACTCGGCCTCGAGCGCTGCCAGCACGCGCTGCTCGTCCTCGCTGAGCGGCATGGTCCTCCTCACCATCGAGGAGGAACCATCAGCCCGGGGGTCGGGCGGTTCAGCCGGCGGGCGGCTCGGCGGGATCCATCGCCAAGACAAGCCTGACGCCCCGGTAGGCCGACGTCAAGCCGCCGAGCGACGCTGGGGGCGCGACACCGCGACCGGCCCAGGTCCCGGTCTGGCCGCGCTCACCGGGAACGCGAACCGCGCTTCCCTTCGAGGCCGGAGGGCCTAACCTAACGGCGCGGGTCGTTCGCCCCTGGCGTCCAGCTAGCCCCGGCGTTCTCATCGTTCTGAAGCAGCCGGGACACCGTCGCCGTCTCGCGGGAGGTTGTCGTGGAGTTTGACGTTCTGGTCGAAGTCCCGCAGGGATCGCGCAACAAGTACGAGATGGACCATGAGCGCGGGCGCCTCCGGCTCGACCGGATGCTGTTCACCTCCACCCGCTACCCCGCCGACTACGGCTACATCGAGGACACCCTGGGCAGCGACGGCGAACCGCTGGACGCCCTGGTGCTCGTCAACGAGCCGACCTTTCCCGGCTGCCTCATCCGCTGCCGGGCCATCGGCATGTTCCAGATGACCGACGAGGCCGGCCCCGACGAGAAGGTGCTGTGCATCCCGGCCGCTGACGTCCGCCAGGAGCACATCCAAGCCATCCGCCACTTCCCCAAGTTCGACCGCCTCGAGATCCAGCACTTCTTCAACGTCTACAAAGACCTCGAACCCGGGAAGTCGGTGGAAGGCTCGGACTGGACCGGCCGCAGCGAAGCCGAGGCGGAAATCGTCAGAAGCCGGGAGCGGCTGCTCGCGGCCGCCAAGAACAGCACGGCTCCAGCTCACCCGTAACCCGACATCGTGCCGGGCCATCCAGTCGCCCGGGGGTGGTGAGGCGGCGGAGCGCACTGCTTTTAGGTCGCTCGGCGAGCTGGGCTGGCAGCAGCGGCATGACGTCCCCGGCCGCAAGCGGTCCGTGGTCGGCGAGGAGGGCTTTGATGACGCCGGGTCGAGCAGCGGTCGCGGCCGGCCGGCGCGGCTGCCCCACCTGGCGCGTTCAGCGGGCCGGGTAGCGGCGCGGCAGGGCGAAGCCGAGGCTGCCCAGGACGTCTCGGAGCCGGTCGGGGTAGTCGCTGATCAGCCCGTCGACCCCGAGGTCGATCAGGCGCAGCATCGTGCGGACGTCGTCCACCGTGTAGGGAACCACCAGCTCGCCATGGCGGTGAGCGCTGGCCAGCAGCTGCGGCGTGACCTGGCTGTAGTCCGGGGACAGCACGTCTGCTCGCACCCGGCGGTCAGCGGCAGCGGCGGCGATGTCACCGCCGAAGGTGTCAACGTCCAGGCCGTCAAGCCACGGGGACCCGCCGGGCTGTCCGGCCTGGACGGTGTCGGTGCCGACGAGCGCGACCCGGCGAAGCTGCGGCTCGAGCCGCCTGGCAACGTCCAGGGTTCGCCAGTCGAAGCTCTGCAGCAGGCTGCGCGCGATGCCACGCCGGTGGCGGCGGATCACGGCGAGGTCGGCGCGGGTGAACCCCTCGGGAGCCAGCGTCTGCTCCGGGTGGGTGGGGTCGATCTTGGTCTCGATGTTGAGCTGGACGCCGGCGGCGTGGCGCTGCTCGACCAGGGCGAACACCTGGTCCAAGGTCGGGATCCGGGTGCCGGGAACCGGCAGCTGCGAGGCGAAGTAGGGGTCGGTCGCCGGGTTGGCCGGGTGCCGCGAGCCGCAGTCGACGGTCTCGACCTGGGCGAAGGTCAGCTCGTGGTAGGTCTTGCCGACGTAGGGGAACTGCGGGTCGCCGGGGACCACAGGCGCGGTGTCTGTGCAGACCAGCGGCGCGATCGACCGCTCGTGGCTGACGATGACGACACCGTCCT
>JAABVA010001310.1_pt1 | contig 27074 bp, 29 predicted proteins | sample 5560331 | NCBI WGS metagenome assembly JAABVA01 (sample SAMN12812661, study PRJNA571458) | rock metagenome | isolation source: Antarctica rocks | place: Antarctica: Victoria Land, Mt New Zealand sud | collected 2016-01-07 | reverse complement strand
AGGGCTGCGGGAAGCGTCCCGGTAGTCGGATCTGCACGGCATGAGCGGAACACGGTTGTGGTGCTGGCTTCTGGACCGCGACACGCCGGGCTCGCGAACAGGAGTCAAGGCTGACGTCCTTATGTGCTGATACCAGTACTGGTACGGGTCCAAGTGTGGTACGGTACCGCGATGAGCACCGAGGCAGCCGGCACCGACCGACTGCAGCCACCGGAAGAAACCGCGCAGTCGCGGCACGAACGGCGGCGACGCCAGACCAGGGACCGCATCGCCGACAGCGCATTGGCCCTGTTCAGCGAGCGGGGCTACGACGCCGTGACCATCGCCGAGATCGCCGAAGCCGCGGATGTCGCGAAACAGACCGTTGTCAACCACTTCCCGGCCAAGGAGGACCTCCTCTTCGTCTGGCACCGCCCGGTCGAGGTCGACCTGATAGACATGATCGACCAACTACCCCTAGCCACCTCGCTGCCGGAGTTCCTCAAGGCCGAGCTGCCGCAGCTGTTCGCCCATCTGCCGGAGGTCCCGGAGGCGCCCGACGGCGGAGATGATCCGAGGACCGCGGGCGACGACCGCCTTGCCGGCGTCGGCAGCATCATCCAGAACAGCCGCGCGCTGCAGGATGCGTTGCGCCTGCGCGGCACCCGCTACCAGGAGGACCTGGCCGCCATCCTGTCCGACCGGGTGCCCGCAAACCTCGGAGCCGTTGCGGCGCGGGCGATCGCCGCCTTCATCCTGACCACCGTCGCCGCCATGATCGACGAGGCGACACGGCTGCGGGACGCAGGCCAGTCGCCGGAGCAGATCACCGCCGCGCTGACCGACACAGTCGGTCGAGCCCTGGACATCTTGCACACCGGCATCGGGACCATCGACGGTTCGGAGTGAGCGGGCACCCAACCGCTTGTTCGATCCGCCGAAGTACCGCGGATGCTGGCGCCACCGCCCCACAACGTCACTGTCATTGGTCGGGGAGTGGCGGGCGCCACGGGACGCGACCAGCGGCCGCGTCACCCCGAGGACGAGCGAGGGCGCCAGGAGTCGGCGCCGAGGCGGAACCCGGTGCCGGGTCCGAAGCTGGCCGACAGCGCGAAGCGATCGGCGCGGACGACGGTGTGGCACCACTCGACGGGTCGGTCCCGGCAGCAGCCGACGCGGTCGATGCTGAACACCGCGGCCCCGGGGCCTACGTGGTGGGCGACGGCGAGACCTCGGCGGTGTTCACCGGCGGGTCGTTGCTCTACGGCAGGGTCGGGCGCACCGATCTCGTCGACCCCGAGCGCACCGTCGAGCTCACCCACGCGCAGTACCACTCCGCCTGCCGGCTCGTGGCGCCGCTGCCGGGCGAGACGCACGGCTTCGGCAGCTTCTGCTCGGAGGCTCGAGCGGCACAGCAGCCTCATGCTGATCCCGATCGTCATGGTCCTGGCCCTCTGGGGTCGCCCGCCGCGAGGCGCGCGCCGCCGGTGCCCCACCGCCGGCCGGATTCGGGTCCGGCCTGCGCGGCCTGCCCTGGACGAAGATCGTGCCGCTGTTCCTCGTGGGGTTCGTGGTCGCGTCGGCGCTCGACACCGTCGGCGTCATCCCCGCCTCGTGGCACCCGGGCCTGACCGTCGCCGGGATCTTCCTCATCACCACGGCCCTCGCGGCGATCGGGTTGTCCCTGCACCTCGGCGACATCCGGCGCGCGGGCGTCCGTCCCCTCCTGCTCGGCGCCGGGCTCTGGATCCTCGTGGGCGCCGGCAGCCTCGGGATCCAGGCCCTCACCGGGACGCTGTAGGGCAGCGCCGCAAAGGTTCTGCTGGTGTGGTCTCATGCCGTTTGGGTGGTGTCCGCGGCGGGTTCGAATCGGTAGCCGCGCCCGGGGTCGGTGAGCAGGTAGCGGGGTCGGGTGGGGTCGGGTTCGAGCTTGCGCCGCAGGTGGGCGAGGTAGACCCGCAGGTAGTGGCTCTCGGTCTGGTAGTCGGGGCCCCATACGTCGGTGAGCATGTGGCGTTGGGTGACGAGGTGGCCGCGGTGGCGCACGAGCAGTTCGAGCACGCCCCATTCGGTGGGGGTGAGGTGCACGGGCTGGTTGGCGCGGGTCACGGTCTTGGTGGCGAGGTCGACGGTGAAGTCCGGGGTGTGCACGGTCGGTTCGTCCTCGTCGCGGGGGGCGGCCGCGCGACGCAGAGCCGCGCGCAGGCGGGCGAGGAGCTCGGGCATGCCGAAAGGTTTGGTGACGTAGTCGTCGGCGCCGGCGTCGAGGGCGTCGACCTTGTCGGTGGAGTCGGTGCGCGCCGAGAGCACGACCACCGGCACCGTGCTCCAGCCGCGGAGACCGACCAGGACCTCGGTGCCGCTGATGTCGGGCAGACCGAGGTCGAGCACGACCACGTCGGGGTGCGGGGCCTTGACGGCGACGCGCAGCGCGGTTGCCCCGTCGGGGGCGACCACGACGTTGTAGCCGTGCGCGGTCAGGTTGATCCGCAGGGTGGACAGCAGTTGTGGGTCGTCATCGACGACCAGTACCCGGCTCATCGAGTGGCCTGCTCTCGATCCGAACTCTCCATGGTGGGGTGGGGTTGGTCGGCGGCGGGCAGCGAGACGACCATGGTGAGTCCGCCGCCGGGGGTGTCCTCGGCGGTGAGCGTGCCGCCCATGGCCTCGGTGAAGCCGCGGGCCACGTGCAGTCCGAGCCCGACGCCGTTCTGGGTGCGGCGGTCGTCGAGGTGCTGGAACGGGGCGAACAGTTTCTCGGCGTGGCGGCGCGGCACGCCGGGGCCGGCGTCGGTGACCCGCAGTTCGACCTGGTCGCGGTCGGCGCTGGCCCGCAGCGCGACCGGCGCGTCGGCGCCGTGGCGCAACGCGTTGTCGACCAGGTTGGCCACGACACGTTCGAGCAGGCCCGCGTCGGCGCGCACGTCGGGCAGGGCTTCGTCGACCTCCACGGTGACCCGGTCCAGTCCGCCCTCGGGGCTGGTGGCGGCCAGCACGGCTGAGACGACCTCGTCGTAGCCGACCGGGCCGGTGTCGACGGTGACGGCGCCGGCGGCGAGCCGGGAGGAGTCGAGCAGGTTCGCGACCAGGGCGATGAGGCGGTCGGTGGACTCCTCGCAGGTGGCGAGCAGCTCGGCGCGGTCCTCCGCGGGCAGGGACAGGTAGGGGTCGCGCAAACTGCCCAGCGCGGCCTTGACCGCGGTCAGCGGGGTCCGGAGGTCGTGGCCGACGGCGGCGAGCAGCGCGGTGCGCAGCCCGTCGGCGTCGGACTGGCGGCGGGCCTCGGCGGCCTGGGCGGCGGAGCGCCGCTGGCGCAGCGCGAGCAGGGCCTGGCTGCCGACGGCTTCGAACACGCGCCGGTCGGTGGCGGGCAGCGCGCGTCCTTGAGCGATCAGGTGCATGCCGTCGGCGACCTCGACGTCGAGGTCCGCCTCGGTGGGGCGCCTGCAGTCGAGTGGCCCGGCGCAGGCGGTGACCTGCCACGTCGGTCCGGGGGCGGATGAGCCGCCGGCGCGTTCGAGCACGGCCACCGAGGTCAGGGCGAAGGTTTCCCGGACCTGCTCGAGCAGCCGCGCCAGCGCGTCGGGGGCGGTGAGCACGGTGCGGGCGGCGGCGGCGAGCACGGCGGCTTCGGTGCGGGCCTGGGCAGCTTGGGCGCTGAGGCGGGCGGCGCGGTCGACGACCAGGGCGACGAGGACCCCGATCACGACCATCGCGACGACGGTGACGATGTTGGCGGGGTCGGCGATGGTGAAGGTGTAGAGCGGCGGGGTGAGGAAGAAGTTGAGCAGCGCCCCACCCAGGAGCGCGGCCAGCAGCGCCGGCCCGAGGCCACCGACCAGCGCCACGGCGACCGTGGCCAGGAAGAACAGCACCACGTCGGTCGAGAGGTCGGTCTGGGCGCGCAGCAAGACCCCGAGGGCCGTCGCGGCGGCGGGCGCGAGCACGGCCAGCGGCCAGCCGGCCAGCCGTCGCCGTGCGGCCAACGGGCTGCGCGCGCCGGGCAGGCGCAGGCCGCGGGCGGCCTGGTTGTGGGTGACCAGGTGCACGTCGATGGAGCCGGAGTCCGCCACCGCGCGGGCCCCGATGCCGGGGTCGAACACCCGGGCCAGCCGGGAGCGCCGCGAGGTGCCCAGCACCAGCTGGGTGGCGTTCGCGCCGCGGGCGAACTCGAGCAGCGCGGTGGGCACGTCGTCGCCGACGACGGTGTGCAGGGTGGCGTCGACACTCTCGGCGAGTTGGCGCAGCCCGACGGACGGTCGGGTCGGACCTCCCAAGGGGCTGGTGGTGAGACCGTCGCCGCGCAGCACGTGCACGCACAGCAGGTCCGCCGACCCGGCCCGGTGGGCGATGCGGGCGGCGCGGCGTAGCACGGTCTCGCTCTCCGGGCCCCCGGTCACCGCGACCACGACCCGCTCTCGGGCCTCCCAGGTCTCGTTGATGTGCTCGGCGGTGCGGTAGCGCTGCAGCGCCACGTCGACCTGGTCGGCCACCCACAACAGCGCCAGCTCGCGCAGCGCGATGAGGTTGCCGGTGCGGAAATAGTTGGACAGCGACGCGTCGACCTTCTCGGGACGGTAGATGTTGCCGTGGGCCATCCGCCGGCGCAGCGCTTCCGGGGTGATGTCGACCAGTTCGAGCTGATCGGCGCTGCGCACGACGTGGTCGGGGATGCTCTCGCGCTGCCGCGCTCCGGTGATGCGCTCGACGACGTCGCTCAGCGAGGCGAGGTGCTGCACGTTGACCGTGGACAGCACCTCGAGTCCGGCGGCGCGCAGGTCCTCGACGTCCTCCCATCGCTTGGCGTGGGGCGAGCCCGGCGCGCAGGAATGGGCGAGCTCGTCGACCAGCACCACCTCGGGGGCGCGGGCCAGCACCGCGGGCACGTCGAGCTCGGTGAACTCCGCGCCGCGGTGGGACACCCGGGCTCGGGGCAGGACCTCCATTCCCTCGAGCAGCGCCGCGGTCTTGGGTCGGTCGTGGGTCTCGACCAGCCCCACCACGACGTCGGTGCCGCGCTCGGCGCGGCGGCGGCCTTCGTCGAGCATCGCGTAGGTCTTGCCGACCCCGGGAGCGGCGCCGAGATAGATTCGCAGCTCCCCGCGCCGTGCACCGCTGTGGGGGGCCGTCATCCGGCGATTGTCGCCGACTTCGGCGGTCTCGTCGCCGCCGCTGACCTCATCGGTCGGGGGGTGCTCCGCCGTGGTCATGGCCGCCACGGTGGGGTTGTCGTCGGCGACGGGTCCGCACCCAAGTGACGGGGGTCGCCGCTGTCGTCGTGGGGGCGGAGGGAATCAGGCCCGGTCTCCCAGGGATCGCGCCAGGCCCCGTCGGGCAGCACGGCCAGCGTCGGTGTCCGCACATCACAGGGCAGCGGTGGAGCCTCCCGACGCGGGCCCCGCCGGCGATGCCCTGGTCGACGCGGCTGCCGCCGGCCACCGCCGGCTACACACCCCAGGACAGCGGCGCCGAACAGGCCGGCGAGCAGCACCGCGTCGTGTGCGCCATGCCAGGTCAGGTGGCCCTGGGTGTTCTCGAGGAAACTGTCGGCGAGCAGGAACCACAGCCCGGCCACCGGCGCCACGGCCCGCGGTGGGCTCGCCGTGCACGAGACGGCCAGGCCGACGGCGAGGGTCACTTGAGCCCAGCCCGGCCCCGGGCGTCCGGCGACGGCTCCCAGGGTGACGGCCACCGGCAGACCGACGAAGAACCCGCCGGCCACGGCCATCCCCAGCGGCAAGCGGCTGCTCGCCGCGTCGAACCGTGGGTGGGGGTGGGGTCTCATCTCCGAGCTCGCGGGCGGGGTCAGCGGGCGCTGGGGGAGGCGGCGCGGAGGGCGGCGTCGATGGCGGGGACGTTGACCCCGGGCTCGCCGGCGAAGCCGAGCCCGCGCCCCTGGGTGTTGGCCACGATCAGCTGCTGCACCTGGGTCAGGCTCAAGCCGGTGACCCGCGCCACCCGTGGTGCTTGCAGGGCGGCGTAGGCGGGGCTGATCTGCGGGTCGAGCCCCGACCCGGAAGCGGTGACCGCGTCGGGCGGCACGAGTTCGGGGGAGACCCCCTCCCGCCCGGCGATCACCCCGCGGCGTTGGGTCACGGCGTCGGCCAGTGTGGTGGAGTCGGCCGCGAGGTTGGAGCCACCGGAGGTCGTCGGGTCGGCCGGGCCGAGCCCAGCCGGAGACGAGTTCGGGGCGGAGGCGCTCGGGCGAGTGTGGAACCATGGGTCGGCGCCGGGGTTCGCCGGCACCGGGTCGATGCCGATCAGGGACGAGCCGGTCGGTCCGGCGGGACCCTCGATCAGCGAGCCCTCGGCGTGGGAGGCGAGCCCGGGTATCCGGGCCACCGCCCACACCCCCAGGGGGTAGATGACGCCGAACAGGACGGTGATCACCAGCAGCAGGCGCAGGCCGGCCCCCGCCTGGCGCAGCAGCGTCGACGGGCTCAGGCCCGCCGAACCCTCCGACGGCTCCGCGTCGGCGGCGTGCTGTGTGGGACGGGACTCGTGGCGCCGGTCGGTGCTGGATGTGGTCATGGGTGGGTCAGCCGATCCCCGGCAGGAGCCGGACGACGAGGTCGATGAGGAAGATGCCGACGAAGGGGACGATCACGCCGCCGAGCCCGTAGATCAGCAGGTTGCGGCGTAGCAGCCGGTCGGCGCTCATCGGTCGGAATCGGACCCCGCGCAGCGCGAGGGGGATCAGCGCGACGATGACCAGCGCGTTGAAGATCACCGCGGACAGGATCGCGGACTGCGGGGTCGCCAGGCGCATGATGTTGAGCCCGCGCAGCTGGGGGTAGAACGCCAGGAACATGGCCGGCAGGATCGCGAAATACTTCGCGAGGTCGTTGGCGATGGAGAACGTGGTCAACGCCCCGCGGGTGATCAGCATCTGTTTGCCGACCTCGACGACCTGGATGAGCTTGGTCGGGTCGGAGTCCAGGTCCACCATGTTCCCGGCCTCTTTGGCCGCCGAGGTGCCCGAGTTCATCGCGACCCCGACGTCGGCCTGCGCGAGCGCGGGGGCGTCGTTGGTGCCGTCGCCGGTCATCGCGACCAGCAGCCCACCGGCCTGTTCCGTGCGGATCAGCTCGAGCTTGTCCTCCGGGGTGGCCTCGGCGAGGAAGTCGTCCACTCCGGACTCATCAGCGATCGCCTTCGCGGTCAGCGGGTTGTCTCCGGTGATCATCACGGTGCGGATGCCCATGGTCCGCAGCTCGGCGAAGCGCTCGGCGATCAGCGCCTTGACCACATCGGAGAGCCGGATCACCCCGAGCACCCGGGTCCGCTGATCCTCACCCTCGCCGGCGCATTCGGCCACCACCAGCGGGGTGGCGCCGGCGGCGGAGATGTCGGCGACGACATCGTGGATCTCGGTGTCTTCGGTGTCGCCGGCCCAGGTCAGGACCGACGCGGTGGCTCCCTTGCGCACAGCCGTAGCGCCCAGGTCGGCCCCGGACATCCGGGTCTGCGCGGTGAAGGCGACGAATTCGGCGACCGCCTCGTCGGCGCTGGCTTCGGTGGCCAGCCCGAACTCGGAGGCGCACAGCGCGACGATCGAGCGGCCTTCGGGGGTGGTGTCGGCCAGGCTCGACAGCCGAGCCGCCCGGGCCAGCTCCGCCGGCTCCACGCCGCGGCGGGCGATGAGTCCCGTGGCTTGGCGGTTGCCGTGGGTGATGGTGCCGGTCTTGTCCAGCAGCAGGGTGTTCACGTCCCCGGCGGCTTCCACCGCGCGGCCCGATGTGGCGAGTACGTTGCGCTGCACCATCCGGTCCATGCCGGCGATGCCGATCGCGGAGAGCAGTGCCCCGATGGTGGTCGGGATGAGACACACCAGCAGCGCGACCAGGATCACCAGCGACTGCTGGGCGCCGGAGTAGGCCGACATCGGCTGCAGCGCGACGACGGCGAGCAGAAAGATGATCGTCAGGGCCGAGAGCAAGATCGCCAGGGCGATCTCGTTCGGGGTCTTCTGGCGCTGGGCGCCTTCGACCAGGGCGATCATGCGGTCGACGAAGGACTCGCCGGGCTTGGTGGTGATCTCCACGACGATCCGGTCGGACAGTACGGTGGTGCCGCCGGTGACCGAGTTGAAGTCCCCGCCGGACTCGCGGACCACCGGCGCGGACTCACCGGTGATGGCCGATTCGTCAATGGTGGCAATGCCCTCGACGATGTCGCCGTCGCCGGGGATCGCCTCGCCCGCCTCGACCACCACCCGATCACCGATGCGCAGCTCGGTGGCCGGAACCTCCTCCTCGGCAGCAGAGCGGCTGGCTGAACGCGAGCCCGCGCCGGGGCGGACGAGCCGGCGGGCGGTGGTGTCGGTCTTGGTCGCGCGCAGCGCGTCGGCCTGGGCCTTCCCACGGCCCTCGGCGACGGCCTCGGCGAGGTTGGCGAAGACCACGGTGAACCACAGCCAGACCGCGATCAGCCAGGCGAACACGCTCGGGTCGATGACCGCGGAGACGGTGACGACCACCGACCCGGCCCAGACCACGAACATGACCGGGTTGCGCAGCTGGTGGCGTGGGTCGAGCTTGCGTAGGGCGTCGGGTAGCGCGTCGAGCAGTTGGCGCGGTCGGAACGCCCCCGCGCCGGCCGCGCGGCCGGTGCGCTGGGCGTGCAGCTCTTCGGCGTCGGCCGGGGAGCGGCGGGTCCGCTCCGGCGCGACCTGGGTGCGTGGGATGGTCATGCCAGTCCTTCCGCGATGGGGCCCAGGGCGAGGGCGGGGACGAAGGTGATCGCGGCGACCAGCACGATGGTGCCGGTGACCAGGACCGCGAACTGGGGCCGGTTGCTGGCCAGGGTCCCGGCGCTGGGCTCAACCCGGGGCTGGCGCGCGAGCAGCCCCGCCAGCGCCAGTACGGCGATGATCGGCACGAACCGGCCCAGCAGCATCGCCGCGGCCAGGGTGGACTGGAAGAAGCCGCTGGTCACCGTCAGCCCGGCGAACACGGAACCGTTGTTGTTGGTGGCTGAGGCGAACGCGTAGAGCACCTCGGTGAACCCGTGGGCCCCGGAGTTGGTCTGCGCGTCGGCGGTGGCCGGGAGAGCGACGGCCAGCCCGGTCCCCAGCAGAACCACGGTGGGCATGACCAGGATGGCGACGACCGCGGTGGTGATCTCGCGACGCCCGAGTTTCTTGCCCAGGTACTCGGGGGTCCGACCGACCATCAGACCGGCGAGAAACACCGCGATGATCGCGATCACCAGGATCGAATAGAGCCCGGTGCCGACCCCGCCGGGGGTCATCTCGCTGAACAGGATGTTCAGCAGCGCCCCTCCGCCGCCGAATCCGGACAGGCTGTCGTGGGCCCCGTTGACCGCGCCGGTGGACGTGCTGGTGGTGGAGTTGGCGAATAACGCGGTGGAGGGGATGCCGAAGCGGACCTCCTTCCCCTCCATGTTGGCGCCGGCGGCGATAGCGGCCGGTCCCGTCGCGTGGGCCTCGGAGGTCCAGATGACCGCGAGCATGGTGCCCCAGAGGGTGGCCATCACCGAGAGCAGGGTCAGGCCTTGGCGGGTGTCGCGGACCAGCACACCGAAGGTGCGGGTCAAGCTCACGGGGATGACCAGCAGCAGGAAGATTTCCAGCAGGTTCGAGGTTCCGTTGGGGTTCTCGAACGGGTGCGCGGCGTTGGCGTTGAAGATTCCGCCGCCGTTGGTGCCGAGCTCCTTGATGGCCTCCTGCGACGCGGTCGGGGCCAGCCCGATCGTGTGGCCCTGCCCGTCCACCCCGGTCACGTCGACGCCGGTGCGCAGGCTCATCACCGCACCGAGGGCGACCAGCAGGATCGCCGCGACCACCGCGATCGGAGCCAGGATGCGAATGGCGCCGCGGGTGATGTCGACCCAGGCGTTGCCGATCCGGTCGGTGCGCGAGCGGATGAACCCGCGCACCAGGGCGATCGCCACCGCGATGCCCACCGCGGCGGAGACGAAGTTCTGCACCGTCAGCCCGGCCATCTGGACCGTGTTGCCGATGGTGGACTCGGGCACGTAGGACTGCCAGTTGGTGTTGGTCACGAACGAGGCCGCGGTGTTGAACGCGATCCCCGGCTCGACCGCGCCGCGCCCGAAACTCATCGGCAGCAACGCTTGGGCCCGCTGGATCAGGTAGAGCAGCACGACACCGACGGCGGAGAACGCCAGGATCGATATCGCGTAGGTGCTCCAACGCTGCTCCGAGTTCGGGTCGACGCGTACCACCCGGTAGATCGCCTTCTCCAGGCGCCAGTGCTTGGTGTCGGTGTAGACCCGCGCCATCCAGTCCCCCAGTGGCCGCCACGCCGCTCCGAGCAGGACCAACAGCATCAGCAGCTGAAGCAGGCCCGCCACCGTGGTCGACATCAGAACCGCTCCGGGCGCACCAGCGCCACGACCAGATAGATCAACAGGGCCACGGCGAGGACTCCGCCGAGCACGTTCGCGACGGTCACAACCGGTCCAATCCGCGCACCGTGAGTACCAGCACCGCAAACACCGCGACGAATACCAGCGCGTACAACAGATCCAGCATCGCCCGCTCCCCTCCCGCTCGGCTCATCCCGTTCGACTCAACTGACCCAGCTCGGGCGGCGCCACTCGCCTGGCCCACCCCCACGCGGTCCAGTCGGCGGCGGCAGCCCGAACACCGCGCCCGGTCCGCCGCAAGGCGAGCGTCCACCGGCCATCCGCACTCGACCGGAATCTCTACGACCCGTTAACGGCTCCCGCCGGATTTTTTCGGTTTGTTGACGGCCCCGAGTCCTGGGTCGTGTCGCCCGGCCGTATGGGGCGTGTGATCGCTGACATCGGGCCCTACCCGGCCGCGCTGCTCGTCATCGCGGCAGTGGTGACCGCGGCGATCCCGTCCAGCGGGGGCCAGGCGGGGCCGGCCGGCCATCACCGGCCGCGAACGCGAGTCCATTGACGTGCTTCCGGACACGTGAGCGGCGCCGAGATCACCGCGAAGCCCGAGTCCAAGACCCTGCGCTACCGGCTACAGCACGTCGCCGCGCCTCACTCGCGGGACGGCGGGTCTGGCGACATGCAAACGATTCAAGAAGCAACGATCCGGATCACGATCACCACGACCTCGACCCGTCGAGCTGACGGTGCGGCTGCACGACACCGCCCACACCTTCGGCGTCGGGCATCGGATCCGTCTGATGGTGGCGGGCGCGTGCTTCCCGCGCCGCAGCCGGCACCTGCACACCACGAAGCTCGGCACGCTCGCCGAGGCCGTCGTCGCCGAGCACACGGTGCACCACGATCCCGCGCATCCGTCCCGGCTCGTGCTGTGTCAGGCCGATCGGGCGTGACGGGCGACGCCGGGCCCATCCATATGGCGGCGAACGCCCGGGTGGTTCAGGCCGTTGCGCGGGTCGTCGGGTGGTAGGTACCGAAGGACCAGATGTTGCCTTCCGGGTCGCGGGCGGCGTACTCGCGGGAGCCGTAGGGCTGATCAGTGAGCCCGTAGACGATCTCGGCTCCGGCCGCGACGGCCCGCTGGTGGTGGGCATCGACCTCATCGACCGGCAGGTAGAGCACGGCCCGGCCGGTGTCGAACGGGTCCGCGGACCCGCGGCGGGTGCCCAGCATGATCACCCCACGGTTCCAGGACAGCTCGGCGTGCCCGACCGAGCCGTCGTCGGCCGTGCTCACCGTTTCTTCGGTGAGCCCGAACGCGCTGGTCAGGAAGGCGATGGCGGCCTTGGCGTCGGTGTATCGCAGGGTCGGGTAAATGCTCATGGCGGGCACGCTAGGCCGGTATCGGGCTCGACGGCTTGTACGTCAGGGAAGTGGGGTCAGGGTGCCGTTCCATTCGGCGATGTACTGGGTGGCGCCGGCGAGGGTGTGGAACTCGCGGACCAGGTGGGCGTGGTCGGTGTAACCGCACTCGGCGGCCACCTCGGCGATGCCCCGGCGGGCTGGGGGCCGCCCGGGCCCCGCGCCGGGGACCAGCAGGTCGCTCGCCCGACGGAACCGCAGCACTCGCGCTGCCGGTTTGGGTGCCAGTCCGATCTGGTCGCGGAAGCGGGTCAACAGGTGCCGGCGGCTCCACCCCGTACCGTCGGCCAGCTCCCGCACGGTGACCCGTCCGCCGGAGCGCTCGAGCCGTGTCCACGCCCAGGCGACCTCGGGATCGGGCCGGACGGTCGTGGCGTCCAGCAGCCGGAGCAGCACCGTGTCGACGTGGGCGAACCGTTGCGCCCAGGTGCTGGTGTCGGCGAGCCGGTCGGGTAGCGCGGCCAGGGCGGGGACCGTGAGCTCGTCGAGATGCGGGGCGCGGTTGGTCAGCTCGGGCAGCGGTCGGCCCAGCAGCCGGAACACCCCGAGCGGGCTGAGGTTGACCTGCACGCCGTGCTGGTGCCCGGTGAACTCGGTGATGATCGCGGCGTCGTGGATCCCGGCCAGGAAAGCCGCCGGAAAGGTCGGACCCGCCGGGCCGTGCAGCCGGATCGGGCCGCCGAAGCCGAGGATGAGCGTGCACGACCCGGTCGGGGCCTGGCGCCGGCGCAGCGGCTGCGTGCTGTGCTCCCGGTAGCCGCTGTAGCCGGCAACGCAGCCGGCCAGCCCCGGGTGCGGCCGGCCCGCAACGAACTCCGCCTCCACCCCGCCAGCATGGCAGGGCCCGGTCAGCGGGTGGGATGTTGTGGATGAAGCCCAGCGGGTTGGTGCCGTCGTGTTCCTGAGATCGTCTCAGCCCGGCCTTCCTACGGTCGGGTCATGACCGACGGTCGCCGCTCGCGGCGCGTGTGGAGCGTGAACGTCGCCCTCCTGCTGGTGATCGTCGCCGTCGTCGTCGGGGTCGTCGTCGCTCTCACGTCTTCCTCGTCGGCCGCCCCGGGTCTGCGGACCGTGCCCGTGGGGCGCGGGACGGTGACCGAGACCGTCAGCGCGTCCGGCACCGTGTCCAGCGCGACCAGCTCGACGGTCGACTTCCCCACCGGGGGGACGATCGCGAGCGTCCGGGTCGCCCTGGGCGATCGGGTGCGGGCGGGGCAGACCCTCGCGACCCTCGACGGCGAGTCGGCCCGGGCGAGCCTGCAGGCGGCCCGCGCCCAACTCACGGCGTCGCGCGAGCAGCTCTCCAGCGCGGTCGACACCCGCGACGCCGCCGTGGCGGGCACCCCCGCCGCTGCCGACGGCCCCGTGCTGTCGGCGCGGGCGGCCGTGGCGCAGGCCCAGGCGCAGGTCGTCACCGCGCAGCAGAACACCGACGACCTCACACTCGTCGCCCCGCAGAACGGCACCGTCACGAGCCTGGACGCCAAGGCCGGCCGCACCGTGGGAGGGGGCGGCGTCGCCACCACCAGCACCGGGGGCGGCAGTGCCGCCAGCGCGGGCGGGGGCTCAGCATCGGGGGGCTCAGCATCGGCTGGTGCACAGTCGGGTGGCTCGGCCGCGGGTGGGGCCACCGGGAGCGCCGCAGGAGGGGCCGGCGCCACGGCGGCGGCCGGCGGTGCCACGACCCCGCTCATGACGATCACCGACCTCGACTCGCTACAGGTGGTCGCGGACATCCCCGAACTCGACGTCGGTCGGATCGCCACCGGCCAGCCCGCGACGATCTCGGTCAACGCCCTGCCCGGAGACCACCCGGCCGGAGCGGTGGCCTCGGTCGACACGCTCCCGGCCACGAGCAGTGCGGTGCAGTACGGCACCGTCGTCGACGTCATGGACCCGCCTCGCGGTCTGCGGCCGGGGATGTCGGCGAGTGTGTCGATCGTGGTGGCGCAGGCGGGGGACACGACGTTCGTGCCGTCGGTGGCGTTGACGGCCTCGGGTGGGGTGGGGGCGCGGACGGCGACCGCTCAGGTTCTCGGATCCGATGGGCGGGTGTCGCAGCGGTCGGTCGGGGTGGGGTTGGCTTCGGATGCCGCGACGCAGGTGACATCGGGGTTGGCGGCGGGGGAGTTGGTGGTGTTGCCGGATCCGAGCGTGGCGAACTCGTTCGGGCCGGGTGCGGGTCCGCCCAACTCGGCGCAGCAGACGCGGACGGCGGGACGATGAGCACCGAAGCGGTCCTCGCCGCGTCCGGGACGGGCACCGCCGTGCTCGACGTGCGCCGGTTGTCGAAGGTGTACGGATCGGGCGAGACCGCGGTGCACGCCCTGCGCGAGGTCACCCTGCGGGTGGAGCGCGGCCAGTACGTGGCGGTGGTCGGACAGTCCGGCTCCGGCAAGTCGACGCTGCTGAACGTGCTCGGGTGTCTCGACGCGCCGTCCTCGGGGCGGTATCTGCTCGAGGGTCTGGACGTGGCCGAGCTGGACGAGCGGCAGCTCTCGGTGTTGCGGAACCGCCAGATCGGGTTCGTGTTCCAGGCGTTCAACCTGATCCCGCGGACCTCGGCGTTGGCGAACGTGGAGCTGCCCCTCGTCTACGCGGGTCTCGCGCGCAGGGCGCGACGCGAACGGGCGTGGGCGGCGTTGGCCTCGGTGGGGCTGGCCGAGCGGGCGGGGCACCTCCCCAACGAGCTTTCGGGCGGGCAGCAGCAGCGGGTCGCCGTGGCGCGGGCGCTGGTGACGTCGCCGGCGTTGGTGCTCGCGGACGAACCCACGGGCAACCTGGATTCGGAGTCCACGGCGGACGTGCTCGATCTGCTCGACCGCCTGCACGCGGCGGGCCGGACGATCGTGCTCATCAGCCACGACGGCGAGGTGGCGTCGCGGGCGCAGCGGATCGTCACCGTCACCGACGGCCGGCTCACCGAGGAGCCGCGCACCGCCGCCGTGCCGAGCCCCGTTCCCCGGCGCGCGACCGTGCGCCACGCCCGGTGAGCGGCGTCGAGGTCCTGCGCTTCGCGGTGCGGGGCGTCCTGACCAACCGGCTGCGCTCGGTGCTCACGATGCTCGGCATCATCATCGGTGTCGCCGCGGTCATCCTGCTCACCGCGCTCGGCAACGGGGCCGCCCAGTTCATCCAGAGCCAGATCGCGGGGCTCGGCGCCAACAGCATCACCATCATCGGGCAGGCGGCGGCGTCCTCCACCGGTGGCGCCTCCGGACGCCCGCTCACGACGGCCGACGCCGCGGCTCTCGCCGACCCCGTCGGAGCGCCCGACGTGGCGTCGGTGTCCCCGGTCGTGCAGGCCTCCGCGGACGCCGCGTCGGGTCGGCTCACGTCGTCGGCGACCGTGCTGGGCAGCGTGCCGTCGTACTTCCCCGGCTCCAACACGAAGATCGAGGCGGGACGGCCCTACACCCACTCCGACGTGGACCGCGCGGCCAAGGTGACGCTGCTCGGGCGCACCGTCGCCGACGAGCTCTTCGGCGTGGGTGCGGACGCCGTCGGCCGCGACGTCCTGCTCGGCGGGCAGCCCTACGAGGTGATCGGGACGCTCGAGTTCGTGGGGCGCACCGCGGGCATCAGCGACCCCGACCGCAACGCGCTGGTCCCGCTCACCACCCTCCAGTCGACGACGACCGGCTTCGGCGACCTCAACCAGATCATCGTGCAAACCCGCGACACGGCCGACCAGGCCGCCGCCGAGGCCGAGACCACGGCGATCCTCGACCGCCGGCACGCCGTCACCGACCCCGCCGACCGCGACTACCAGGTGTTCAGCTCCAGACAACTCGCGTCGGTGCTCGACCAGACCCTGGGCGCGCTGACCCTGCTGCTGGCCGGGATCGCCGGGATCTCGCTGGTGGTCGGCGGCATCGGGATCACCAACATCATGTTGGTGTCGGTCTCGGAGCGGACCCGTGAGATCGGCATCCGCAAGGCCCTCGGCGCGCCCCCGTCGGCGATCCTCGGGCAGTTCCTTGCCGAGGCCACCATCCTCAGCATCATCGGGGGCGTCCTCGGGGTCGGCCTCGGCTATGCGGGCACGCTGGTCCCGTTGGGGGACTTCAAGCCCACCCTGCTGCCCTCCGCGGTCGTGCTCGCCGTCGGCGTGTCCGTCGGCATCGGGATCTTCTTCGGCAGCTATCCCGCACGGCGGGCGTCCCGCCTGCGTCCCATCGACGCGCTCCGGCGCGAGTGAGGGGACGCCCCGTGCCCGAGGACTCGGACCTGCGCGAACGCCTCGCCCGTCCCGGTATGGCGCGATCCACGAGGATCCTGCTGCTCGTGGCCGCCGCCGCGGTGCTCTTCGCGGTCGGGGTGCTGCTGGGGCGGTTCAGCGCCCCCGTCACCGGAGCCGGCTCGGCGGCGCCGGCCACCGGGGTGGTCGACGGTGTCGACCGTTCGGCCGGGTTCCCGGTGATCACGGTCCGGGCCGCGGACGGGACGGTGACGACGGCGCGCACCACCGCCGGCACCGTCGTGGCCGTCCCCCAGCCCGGGGGTCCGGGCGGAGTCGGCGCCGGCGAGCAGGTGACGATCACCAGCGAGCGGGGTGGCGACGGCGCGCTCACCGCGACCCGGATCGATCTCGCACCGGGTGGAGCGCCGTGAACCGTCGAGGCCCGGCGAGCGTACGCCCGGTGCGTCCCGGAACGAGGAACGGTTCCGATCGCTGACGTACCGGCCGGTGGCGACCCGAGGGGGGTGGCCACCGGCCGACGTGGTTCCGGGCGCGGGCGCGCGTCAGGGCGGCCACGCGGACCTCGGCCCTGACGTCGTGCCTCGCGGTCCTGCCGGCTCGCCCACTTGTCGCGGGTTCCCGCACCCGGACCGACACTTGTCGTTCTGATTCCCAACGACAAGTGGCCCCGGGGCGTGCCGCTTGCCGCGACAAGTGGCTGGTCGCTCGTAGGCGTCGGCCCGCCCTCCGGGTGCCTCGAGCTCAGCTCTCGACGCGCTCCTCGACCCAGTCGCGCGCCACGAGCGGGCAGTACGGCGCCGGGTTCGCGCCGCACGAACGCACCCAGAAGTAGTAGTCACCGGCCACGCGACCGCAGAGGCGCTCCCGCCACCCGAACCAGCCGCTCTGCGGCGCGCAGACGGCGTACATGTCGGCGCGGAAGACGTCGTCGATGCGGTGCCGGGACTCCTCGGTGAACCGGCCCTGACGCTTCTCGTTGCGGTAGCCGAAGTCGTGGCGCTCGCAGGCCGCGCGGAAGTCGAAACCGTGCGGCATCGACCGCTGGGGTTCGTGCAGCACCGGGACGCTGCACCCGTCGCTCGACCTCGGCCGACGTGCCCGCAGCGTACCGGCCAGACGGCCGAGTCCACGGGTCCACGAGGCGGTCGCACGCGGGGAGGGAAGGTTCACCCATGCGCAGGCGCGGCTCGTCCGGCGAGCGGTGACGCCTACTCTCGAGCAGGTGCCCGACGCCGACATCCACTTCTTCTTCGACCCTGTCTGCCCCTTCTGCTGGATGACCAGCAAGTGGCTGCGGACCGTGGCCGCCCAGCGCGACCTCATCGTCGACTGGCGCTTCATCTCCCTGCGCCTGCTCAACGCCCACGTCGACTACGACGCCCAGTTCCCGCCGGAGTACGAGGCCGGGCACACCGCCGGTCTGCGGTTGCTGCGTGTGGCGGCGCGCGCCCGCGCCGAGCACGGCCCCGAGGCGGTCGGGAGGCTCTACGCCGCGACGGGCGAGGCGATCTTCGAGCGGGCCCCCGTGCCGGACACCGCCGACGACCACGGGCACCGTGGCACGCGGGAGTTTGTGACGCCGATCCTCGGGTCCGCCGGACTATCCGTCGGGCTCGCCGACGCCCTCGACGACAGCGGGTGGGACGCGACGATCCGGGCCGAGACCGACGGCGCCCTCGCGCTCACCGGCAAGGACGTCGGGACGCCGATCATCCACTTCGAACCGCCGGAGGGCGTCGCGTTCTTCGGCCCGGTGATCAGCCGGCTGCCGTCGGAGGAGCAGGCGGGCGAGCTGTGGGACCACGTCGTGGGGCTGGCGCGGTTCCCCGGGTTCGCCGAGCTCAAGCGCAGCCTGCGCGAGCTGCCGCAGCTGCCGGCGCTCGGCGTCTCCGCAGACGAGGCGGGCGTGCAGGAGGACTGGCACGGTGGGAGCCGACGCCAGCACCGGTGAGCGTGCGGCGCCACCGGCCGAACTCCGCGCCACGCCGGCGCGAACACCGGTCGATCTCGTCGATGTGGTCAGGGGGACGCGCACATGGGTCGACGCGTGCTGGGTGCACTGGTGGTCCTCGTCGCGGTCGCGGCCCTCACCGCCTGCGGGGGGACGTCCCCGCCGGGGGCCGGGGACGTCGGCTACCTCGACGCCGCGACGGGGGTCTCCCCGCGGGAGGACGGCGTGGCGTCCGCGGTGCTCCCCGACTCCATGCGCGGGGCCAACATGCTCCTCGCGATCGCCACCGGCGACGGCCCGGACAACCCGGCGGCCCAGCGCTCAGTGCTCACCGACACCGGCCGCCACACGTGGACCCTCGCCGTTCACCACATCGTCTTCGGGTCGATCATCGACGTCTACACCGCGCCCGCGAACGGTGCGGAGGCCGGGACGGCGGTCTCGAGCGAGCTCACGATCAAGCGCGGCGACGAAGGACACGCGCTGGCCGTGATGGCCTACCGCAACGGACGCCTCGGGCCCACGGCCGAGCGCAACGGCAACTTCGGACTCCCGCAGCTCACCGCGGACGTGCCGGCCGGCCACGACGTGATCACGGTGTTCGGCGACGGCCGCCAGAACGCGCCGGTCACCCTCGTCCCCGGCTTCCGCCCCGTGCTCGTATTCCCTGTCGACGGCGGCCCGGGTGGCGACCAGGACCTCTACCAGGTCAGCCACCTCGACCCGCCGGGCTCGGCGCCGGGCGGGCCGATGCTCACCGGCAACACGGGCCCGCCGGGGTCGGGCTACTGGGGCCTCGTCGACGTCACCGTCGGGCCGGCGACCTCGCCCTGAGGACCGCCCGACGACCTCGGTCGGTCCTGGTGGCAGCGGCGGTGCAGCTCGCGCATCGCGGGGACGAGGTGATCGACGGGGCCGTTAACCCCGATCCCGGGCGCGACGTCGGCGATCGGCAGCGTCCGCACGCGCGGCGGCGCCACGCCGAACTCGGCGAGCCACCCCGCAAGCTGCGCCGACGAATGCACGTAGTGGATCGGGCCGAGACCGACCCAGGCGTGCGCGGCCGCGCACATCGGGCAGTGCTCCCCCGAGGTGACGACGGTGGCGGCGGCCCGCGCGTCGGGCCGGAGGTGTCGCGCGGCCCAGCGGGCGAGCGCGAACTCGGGATGGCGGGTGGCGTCCCCGGAGCCGATGCGGTTGCGGTCCTCGGCGAGCACGCGACCCTCCGTGTCGAGGAGGACCGAGCCGAACGGCTCGTCCCCCGCCTCGAGGGCCTCCTCGGCGAGGGCGACGGCGCGTCGGAATGCGTGTTCCACCCCCACATCATCAGGGTGTCCTGCCGCCGCGGCCGAACGGAGGCGAGGACCACACCAGCGTCGTCGCGACGGTGACGTCGGTGCGCCTAGTATCCGCTCCCATGCCGTCCGGCCCCGGCGACCCACAGCGCTCGCTCGACGCCCTCGCCCAGCCGCTCGACGACGTCCCGCTGCGGGAACGCCTCGCGCGGCCGGGAGTGGCCCGCTCGACGCGGTGGCTGCTCGGGATCGCCGCCGCGGTGGTGCTGGTCGGGCTCGGGGCCCTCGTGGGACGGGCGAGCGCGCCGGCCACCGGGCCCGGCTCGGAGCCGGCGGCCGTCGGCGTCGTCGACGGGGTGATGTCGACCCCGGCCGGTCCGGTGATCACCGTGCGCGCCGCGGACGGGACGGTGACGACGCTGCGCACCTCTCCCCGCACCATCGTCGGGGTCCCCCAGCCCGGTGGACCGGGCGGCGTTGGGGTCGGGCAGCAGGTGACGATCACGACGGAACGTGGTGCCGACGGTCTCCTCGGCGCGACGCGGATCGACGTGCCACGGTGACCGCTCAGCGGCTGCTGAGAACCCTCGACTCGTCGATCTTCCACACCCCGTCGACCAGCACCATGCGGAAGAGGGTCTCCTCCCGGGACACCTGTCCACCCTGAGAGGTGTAGGTGACCGTGGCTTGGACGGAGCCCTCGGACGGCGAGGACACGTCGGTCACGGACACCTGGCGGACGGCCCCCCAGAAGCGTTCGTACCCGGCGTACCCGCCGGCGGTCTTCTGCTGGTAGGAGGGCGTGAGCTGCCCCCAGCCCTGGGGGAGCTGGCTCGGGATCAGCGCGTAGTAGCCGGTGACCGCATCCTGTTGCTGGCGCTGCACGGGGCTCCCCGACGACGCCGGAGCGTTCGCCCCCGTGGTCGCCGACGAGTCCCCGGGCGCTCCCTGGGCCGCGGTGCTCGTCGGGGCCTCCGCGGGCGAGGAGCCGGCGGTGGACCCGGCAGGGGGCGCGGCACCCGGGGAGGCGCTCCCGCCGGAGCCGAGACCGCTCACCAGGGCGATGACGATCCCGGCGGCGGCGACCACGGCGACGGCACCAGCGATCAGCGCACCGCGACGACGACGGGGAGCCCGCGGAGGAGGGGAAGGGGGCGAGGCGCTCGTCGGACGAGCCGCGGGGGGCGCCGCGGGGGGCGCCGTGGGGGGCGACTCAGGCGGAGCCGCGGGTGGCGCCAGGCTCACGGCCGCGCGGAGGGGCCGTCGGGCGGCGTCCGCCGGGGGGTCGTCACGTACCGGTGTCATCGGGAGCGCCGCAGTGGCCGGGCGGGGCGACACGGGCTCCGTCGCCACGGCGGCCGGTCCGGGTGTCGTGGGTGCCTCGGTCGCCTCGGTCGCCTCGGAGGCCACCCGCTCGAGCTCGTTGCGCACCTGCTCCAGCGGTGGCCGGCGGGACGGCTCGTGCTCGAGGAGTCGTTGCAGCAGTGACGTCAGGGGACCGGATCGCTGCGGCGGCACGATGTCCCCCGAGGCGACCCGGTGCAGCAGGGCCAGGGCGTTCTCGTAGTGGCCGAAGGGCGGCGTGCCCTCCAGGGCCGCATAGAGGGTGGAGCCCAGTGAGTACACGTCCGAGGCGAAGCCGGCCGTGCTCCCCCGGGCGATCTCCGGTGCGAGGTAGGCCGGGGTCCCGGCCACCATCCCCGTCGCGGTGAGGGTCACGTCCCCGGCTGCTCGTGAGATGCCGAAATCGGTGATCTTGGTCCGGCCCTTCTCGTCGATCAGCACATTGGCCGGCTTCACGTCGCGGTGCACGATCCCCGCCGCGTGCGCGGCGAGGAGCGCATCGGCGACCTGCCGGCCGATGGCGGCGACCTCGACGGCAGGCAGGGTCGTCCGCTCGGTCAGCACGGCCGCCAGGCTGCGGGAGGGCAGGTACTCCATGATCAGGCACGGGTAGCCCTCGTGCTCGACCACGTCGTACACGGTGATCGCGCTGGGGTGGTGCAACCGGGCGGTGATGCGGGCCTCCCGCATGACCCGCCGGTTCGCCAGCTCCCGGGCGTCGTCGTCGGCGCGCGGATCGATCAGGACCTGTTTGACCGCGACGGTGCGGTCCAGGCGCTCGTCGCGCGCCTGCCAGACCACCCCCATCGCTCCGCTGCCGGCGCGTACGGTCAAGCGGTAGCGACCGGCGACCAGGTGGTCCTCGTCCGCCACCTCGCCCCCACCCCTTCCCGGTCATCGTGCGCCGTCCCTCCGACATCACCGCGACGGCGGCACGATCTTCACGCACGGTGAGAAGGGCGGAAACCCCAGTGTGATGGTCGGGCGCCCAGCGGTCGCGCCCGACCCCGGGGATCGAGACCCCGGACACGGTAGGGCCCAACGTCACGGTCACGTCGAGGGGGTGGAGCGCGGTGTGTCGAGCGCTTCTCGCCGTTCCTGCAGGAGCCGTTGTTCCGCGACGTTGCCGGTCGCCGCGTACGCCGCATCGAGGGCCGCCGACGCCTCGTCGTGGCGGCCGAGGCGGGCGAGGAGATCGGCCCGCACGGCGTGCCACAGATGGTGGTGGGACAGCTCCACGGCGCGGTTCATCCGCGCGGTGGTGACGATCCAACCGCCCGGCTGGGACGGGGTGCCCTCGGCCGGCCAGCGCTCCACGGCGACGGCGAACGCGTCGGCCACCGCTTCCTCGGCGAGGTCGATGGCGTCGTGCAGGCCACCGGAGAAGACCCACACCCCGGCGCCGATCATGTCGCGGCGCACCGCTTCGACGTCGGTCATGATCGCCTCGAGGTCGGCCGGCGGCGGGGTCTCCCCCTGCGGCTGCTGGATCGCGAGCAGGTACTGGGTCACGACGTCCTCCTGGTGCGGGTGTTCCGGCGGCCGGATGCCGCCGTTCACCTCCTCCACGAACGGCCCGGGCCCGGATCGACAGATCGACAGAGCGACAGGTCGACGGGATTCTCTCTCCGGCCGGACGACGACGGCGCACGCGGCGGTCGGGACGTAGCGTCGGCGCGGTGGGTCCTCCGAGCACGTCGGTCCGATGGGCCGAGCTCGTCGCCCCGGGGCGCCGGGGACCGGTCACGCTGCTGGCCGCGGGCGTGCTGCTCTACGCCGTCGACAGCTACGTCGTGGCGAGCCTGTTGCCCTCCGCGATCGCCGAGATCGGTGGCGAGCGGTTCTACGCCTGGGTGACCACGATCTACCTGCTCACCGGCGTTGTGGCGTCGGTGCTGGTCAGCCGCGTGCTTGCCGTTCTCTCGACGCGTCGGGCCTACCTGCTGGCGCTCGCCGGGTTCGGCGTCGGACTCGTGCTCGCCGCGGTGAGCCCGAGCATGCCGGTGCTGCTCGTCGCACGGCGGTGCAGGGCGCGGGCGGGGGCCTGCTCGCCGGCATGTCCTACGCGCTCATCCGCACGACGCTGCCGCGCCCCACGTGGCCCCGGGCCAGCGCCGTGATCTCGATGATGTGGGGCGCGGGCCTGCTCGTCGGTCCCGCGGTCGGTGGGGTCTTCGCCGAGCTGGGGCACTGGCGGTGGGCCTTCGGGGCGATGACGGCGGCCACGGCGGTCGTCGCTCCCGGCGTCCGGCGGGCGCTCCCCGCGACGCCGGCCCCGCCCGACGCCCGGGACCGCTTCCCGCTCGTGTCCGTGCTGCTCGTGGGCGCGGCGGCCGCGGTCCTGAGCGTCTCCGGGCTCGCGCGCAGCCTCATCCCCGCCGCGGGCGGGCTCGTCGTCGCCCTCGCCCTGCTCGGCGCCTTCGTCGTGCACGAGCGCCGGACCGAGGTGGGCGTCCTGCCCAGAGCGACGTTCCTCCCCGGGTCGCCGCTGCGCGCGGTGTACGTCACGGGGGCGGTGCTCGTCGGGGCGTCGGCGGTGGAGACCTTCGTGCCGCTGTTCGGTCAGCGACTCGCGGGGCTCGCCCCCCTGGTCGCGGGGTTCCTCGGGACGGTGCTTGCGGTCGGCTGGGTTGTGGGAGAGGTCGGGAGCGCGGGCTCCCGCCGGTCCTCGACGCCACGCCGGGCGGTGACGGTGGGGCCGGGGCTGGTGGTGGGTGGGCTCGTCCTGGTGGCGGTGACGCAGGCGGCCGACGCCTCGGCGTTCGCGGTGGGGCTGTGGGCGCTCGGCCTGCTCGTCGCGGGTCTCGGGATCGGGATGGCGTGGCCGCACCTCGCTGCGGCGGCCATGGACGCGGGGGGCCCGGTTGCCGGCTCCCCGGACGTCCCCGGCGATCCCATGGAGGGCGACAAGGCGTCGGCGACGGTGACCACCGTGCAGATGCTCGCCGTCGCGCTCGCTACGTCGTGGGCCGGGGTCGCCACCGGCCTGGGGGAACCCGACGCCGAGCTCGCCGGGCGCCTGCTGTTCGCGGCCCTCGCCGCCACCTCGCTGATCGCCGTGGCGACGTCGCCGCGCGCCCGGCGCGGGATCGCTCCGGGGTAGCCGGGCGCGCGGCCCCGGGTGGACGCCCGGCGTGAGCCCCTGGTCGCGGGCCACCCGGCGCAGCAGATCCACGAGCGTCGCGCGCTCCGCGGGGCGGAGGGCCGCGAGCACGGCGTCCTCGTGATGGCGGGCGGGGAGCCCGATGTCGGCCAGGATCCCCGTACCGCGCTCGGTGAGGTGGACGGCGTGGAGGCGGCGGTCGGTGCGATTGCGGCGGCGCTCGAGCAAACCGTGCTCCTCGAGCCCGTCGGACACTATCTCTTGACGAATCGTTACTGACAGAGAATGCTTACAACTCATAACGATCGAGAGAGGATCGCCTGATGACAACGACCGTCGACACCTCCATCCCCCCGCTGCGGACCCGCCGCGGCCGGGGAGGCCCGCCCCTGCCCGCGCCTGCTCTCGCGTGGGCGGCGTTGACCGTGGCCGCGACCGCGACACACCCCGGCACCCGTCCGGGTGCCGACGCCGAGGCCACCCTGGCGCTGCTACGCGAGCAGCCCGTCACCGGCGGGCTCTCCGCGGTCCTGCTGCTGGCGTCCGCCGTCCCGCTCGCCGTCCTCGCGGCCGCCGTCCACCACCGGCTCGGCGTGCTCGGGGCCCGGGTCGCCGGGCCGACGATCGCCCTCGTCGGCGGAGTGCTCGCCGCTTCCTCGCTGGCGTTGAGCGGAGTGGCGGGCTGGACGGCCGCGGAGGTCGCGTCGTCCTCGACCGTCGCCGTTGCCCCCGTCGTCAGTGCTCTCACCGCCCTCGCCTTCGGCGCCGGCGGACCGGCCTTCGCGGTGGCGTTCGCCCTGTTCCTCGCCGGAATCGCGGTGCCGGCGCTGGTCCTGCGGCTGGTGCCGCGCGGGATCTGCTTTGCCGGGCTGGTGATCGCCGCGCTCGGCGTCGTCGCCCTGCTGATCCTGCTGGTGCCGGCGGCCGGGCCGCTGCTGCCCGTCGTGCGGTTCGGCGGGCTCGTGTGGCTGGTCGCCATGAGCGTGCTCCTGCCGACGAGCCGGCGGCGCGTCGTGCCCCCGGTGCCGCAGGCGGCCCTCGGCGACGCGGCAGATCCCCCGTCGGTCACCATCGACGGGTGATCCGACGGGGCGCTGCGAGTCTGACCGGGCTGCTGCTCGCCGTGCTCCTCGGTGCGGGCTGCACCGCTCCGGCGCCGGTCCCACCTCCCGTCGCGCCCTCGCCGAGCTCTGCCGCCCCGTCCTCGGGGCCGCCGTCCCCCGAAGCGCCACCGGTCCCGCGGGCGCCCCGACCCGTCACTGTCGTCGTCGACCCCGGGCACAACGGCGGCAACGCCGCGTTGTCGCGGATCTCCCGACCCGTGCCGGACGGCCGGGGAGGCACGAAGCCGTGCAACACCACCGGGGCGTCGACCGACTCCGGCTACCCGGAGCATGCGTTCACCTGGGCCGTGTCGATGCGACTCGCCGAGATGCTGCGGGCACGCGGCGTCCGCGTCGTGCTGACCCGCGACTCCGACGACGGTGTGGGCCCGTGCGTCGACGAGCGGGGCCGGGCGGGGGAGGAGGCCGGCGCCGACGCGGTGGTGTCGGTGCACGCCGATGGCGGCCCGCCATCCGGCTCGGGGTTCCACGTCCTCTATTCCTCGCCCCCGCTGAACGGGGCGCAGGGCGCGCCCTCCCGCACGCTCGCGGCGTCGGCGGTGGGCGCGCTCGAGGCGGAGGGCTTCGGGCCGGCCGACTACATCGGACGCGCCGGGCTCGACCCCCGCGAGGACATCGCCGGGCTCAACCTCGCGACGGTGCCCTCGGTGCTGGTCGAGTGCGCCAACCTGCGCAACGTCGGCGACGCTGCGCTCGCCCGGTCGCCCGCGGGGCAGGAGCGCTACGCCGCCGCGCTCGCCGACGCCGTGGCGGGGTGGCTCGCCGAGCGGCGCTGACCACCGACCCGAGAGTGCCCTTGCTGTGTTTCAACTGACGCGCGGGAGGCCACTGAGCGCCAGGACGTCGGCGAGCCCGCGTTGCGCCGGGGGTCGACGCCGAGATCGGAGCACGCCCGCCGGAAGAGCGCCGGGTCTCCAACCCCGACCTCCCCGGAGATCACCCAGGTGCCGACGAGGTGTTCGACGCCCGCGCGCACCGCGTGCCTGCGTTCCCCGTCGCGGTATCGGGGTAGGGCACCCACGAGTCCGCGGCGTCGGGGTCGGCGTCGCGCGGTGCCGGACGCCGCCGTCGGCCCACACCTGCGCCCCGAGCTCGCGGCGGACCGGGTGACTAGCGCCGACGGACGCTCCGGACGGACGTCGTGCCGGTCGACATCGACACCACGTCCGTCGCCGTGCGGCCCTCCGCGGACGGACCTCATGGTGGTCGACGCCCTCCTCAAGGTCCATTCGAAGCGTCCGTCCGCTGTAGTCACCCGGAACGGAACCGCACGCCGCCCGGCGCCGTCGAAGTCGGTGTGGACACCCTTCCTGCCCTCGACCCCGCACCCTTCCGCCGGAGCGAGGCACGTCGGACCGCCGCGCTGACGGCGGCACAGCTCGCGGGCCCTGCCGCGCAGCGGCTCGTCCCCGACGTCTGACAGACGTCTACGCGGACGCCGACATGACCGTCGACCTGCGCATGCTCGCCACGGCACTGGGAAGGGCTCGTGGGCGAACCACGCACGCATCGCGGCCCGGTGCCGCGCGCCGCCGAGGTCGCGGCCCCGCTGGGCCGCATCGTCGAGCGTCCGGCCGGTGTCGGCGGCGATCCGCCGCAGCCATTCGTCGGCGCCGATCATCCGGAAGGGGGTGTCGGAGAAGTCGAAGAGCACGGCCTCCACCTCAGGGACCGGCGCCGCGCGCTCGGCCTCGGTGGGCTCGTGGGCCGAGGGGAGGTCGAACCAGGGCGCGCACGCCTCCAGTGTGCGGACCGGCGCCCAATGGATCAGCCCGGGACGGCGGGGGCCGGGACGGCCGGCGTGGGGACGGCCGGCGTGGGGACGGCGGGGGTGGGCGCGGTCGGGGCGGGCAGCATCTGCACCGTCGCACCCGGCGCGATCTGCACAACCGAGCCGGGACCGAGCTGCACGACCCCCGGCGGCGTCCTGGCGCCCCGTTCGGCCCCCGCCGCCCCGTTCGGGCCACGTGGGCCCGGTCGGTGGGCGGGCCCGTGGCGGCCGGGATGCCCGTCGCCGGCAACGGGCCGGTCGCGACCACCCGCGTCCCCGGTGTGGGGGAGCGCGGCGAGGGCGATGCCGCCGGCGATCAGGAGCCCGAGCAGCAGGCCGACGAGTCCGGACGCGAGCACCGCGACGCGGCGTGACCAGGCGGACAGGCGGCGCCATGGGGAGGACGGGGGGGAGGACCGGGCGGGGGGCTCCACCGACTGCGATACCGACTGCGATGCGGGATCGGTCGGCGGGTCGTCGTGCTGCGTCATCGGGTTCCTCGGGGATCGGAGTTCGGGAGGGTTGTGGGGG
>JAABVA010001309.1_pt1 | contig 27080 bp, 16 predicted proteins | sample 5560331 | NCBI WGS metagenome assembly JAABVA01 (sample SAMN12812661, study PRJNA571458) | rock metagenome | isolation source: Antarctica rocks | place: Antarctica: Victoria Land, Mt New Zealand sud | collected 2016-01-07 | reverse complement strand
GCGCCAGCCAGGGCGAACACAGCTTCAGCAATTAACACTTAGTGATTGTGAATGTTGAAAAAAGATGAATGTGAGATAAAATATAGTAGTAAGGACTGTATTGGAATGAGAGGGAGAACTGGGACAGCGATTGAAAACAATGGTCGTGGTTGATTCTAATTATACATACTGGTAACAGACAAAGGGTGGTTACAAAGAAGCCATTGATGGTGAACGCAGTGTCGAAACGTCCAAGAGATAATAGCGAACATGAACACGACGACGAGGGGAGTGTCTTGCCCGAAGAATCCAGAATTCAAATCAATCTTTGCGGGCTGGGGCTGAAGCATCCTGGCTGTTCAAGGCCTGAGTGTGGTGGGACGCAGGATGGAGTACGGAGTGTACGCGCAGTAAACAAGGTGCCAGAAAATGCGCAGATGGCTAGCAGAAGTGGCTGCTAAGAGCCTGTGATACTTAGATGGAGCAAACAAAGCACTCCTATAGGAATCTAGGTACATAGTTGTGGATACCGTCTGGCGGATGAGGTTGCTGGTCACTGTATGGTGATGAATAAGGTAATGAAAGTGAAGAGTGTCAGCTGATTTCGGCTTTGACACACTTCGCTAAGGTAAGTTATGTCAAACATAGGAGGAGTGGCTAGTGAAATGAACATGTAATCATAAGTGTCTAGCTACTCTATGGAAATGTGACCCTATAAGAAGACCTTCAATCAGCAAAAGAAAAAACTTTTATTCATAGCAAACTATTTACTTTAACAAACTTCACATGTTCTCAAAATCTCTGTAGAGCTCTGAACCACTAAAATAATGAAATAAGACATGACATTTTGACACATTCTCTCAAGCTGTTTCAACAACAGTAAAATGAGGTAAAAAACAAAATCTTATAGTGTCTCATCAACTTTAAAAGTCAATAAGACAATATTGAAATGTTTTTGACTCAATTTAAATGAATATCTTTAAGATATTGAAATCTTAATTGTTTTATCATTAAATCACAGAATCTTTGTCAGTGATTGATTAAGTTAATAAGATTAATAAAATAAATAAATTTCAGTATTAAAAGTGACTTTATAAGTCTATTGATGATTATGTTGCTTATAAAAATGTAATTAAGATGAATAAGTCTGCAGAATTTAACTTCTCTTATAAAGTAATGATATATATTAATGTATTTCATTCTGACATAAAACTCAGAGTTCTTAATCAAAGCAATAGCTTTTTAATTATTTATTTAAATCATAATTATTCTGAATTTCTTTAACTTTAACTCTTTAAGTAATTTCTTTATTCAAACTGCTTTCTTTGTAGTCTCTATTAAGATCATGTATTCTGCTTTATAAAAGAATAAGATGATGATTTTCTGATGTTTTAAACTTCAGAATACTGATTCATTAATTATTTTAAATATATACTCTGATGTGAATCTTCTTAATTCAAGATCTTCTTCTCAGTTTAAGTTTAAATATTCTAGTAATTTAAGTTGTTCACTTAATTTATATTTAAGAACAATGTTTAAAATTTCTTATACATATTGAAACACTCATTTCAGAGTCTTTCAATGTATGTTGTTAAAGTTATGTGTAAATTGACTAAGAATTGACATTATATATGTAATGTTAAACTGCATTTGTGTCATAATGTACATAAAAAATTCTATAATCTTTTAATATTAAGTTATTAGCTCTAATTCAGCTGTTCTAATAATCTTTATAAGATAGACTCTGAGTTTCATTGAAGTTATGTCTGTCTTAACATTCTGTAGACTAAAGTCTTTGAGCATCTCTGTAAAATAGATTTTCTATAACAGAATAAGAGTTTATAAAGTTCTGTTTTGTGTAATTAGCATTTCTAAGTAATGTTTACAGGCTCTGCAGTCAATCATTTTGAAATGATTACTTAATTTGATTTTAAGATCTAGAATTTTGTTCTTATTGAGTTTACATAAAAGAATATCATCAACATAAACAACAATGATTAAAGTTTTCTTTTTAAACACATTATTGTCTGTGTGAATCTGTGTGTATTTAAGATCAACAAGAAAGCAATGTATTATTTTATATTACAGATAAGATAACTATTTTAATTCATATAGAGCTTTCTTCAATTTATATATCTTGTCTCTCTCTTTTTCATATTTAATAAGTTAAATCACATAGACTTCTTCTTTCAAATCATTGTATAAGAAAGTTATTTTGACATTTATTTGTTTCAATTTGTAGTTGTAAAACACAGCTATAATGAAGATAACTTTATAAGTCATTGATTTAATAACTGTTGCAAAGATCTCTTTATAATCAATTTTAAATAGACTGAGTGCGCGGGTTGCCTATAGGTCATGTGAGTCAGAGTTGAGTTCAGATATTGAGTCAGGTCAGGCTAACTTTTATTCAGCTGAGTTAGGTGCAGGTTAACTCAACCTGACTCATGTAGGGTCACAGGTTTTTTGCAGGTTATATATAGTCTTAGTAAGCATGTGTATGCGCTTAGTAAGCATGTGTATGCACTTAGTAAGCACATACACATGCTTACTAATGTGTGTTTCTAATGCACACCTTCACAAAAAGTCATGATTTTCGTAACTTATTCAGTAATATATCTTGCGACCATGTAATTTATCCCTATATGACTAGTTAAGGTGTAATTTATTATAACTAATATATCAATAAGCTTTCACATTTTTGAGTTCTAGCCCTGACCTTACCCATAATGGCTAGCCTTACCTGTGTGTGAGTACTTACACAGATTGTAGATAGAGTTAATCTGTACATAAATTCAATCTGATCTGACCTGAATTCTAGTGCAGGTTCAGGTCAGATGCACTTTTTTTCAACTTAACTTAACTTTACACTCAGTCTAATTTTAAATTGTTGTTTAAATTCTTTAACTACTCATTAAGTCTTATGCTGTAGAATTGAGTCATCAGGTTTTCTTTTATAATAATAGATTTATTTATCTCTTAAAGCTCATCAATTAGATAGCAATGTCTTTAGAGTTCATGTAAAATTAATTATTAACAAGTTATACTCATTATTTATTGCTTTTTTTCAGTCTTTTGACTTATGACTTGCAATTATCTATTTAAATGTCTAAGATTTATTTCTGAAGTCTTTTTTCTTTTTTATAACATCAATGATTGCATCAAACACAGTTAGATAGATCATGATTGCTTTAAGCTTTAGCTTTATAGAAAATTATCTTTCTTTTTCAAAGCATTGAGACTCAGCTGATATTAATTTGTCAATTATAATAGAAATATTCATAATATTTTCTTTCTTTTTCTTCATTTCTTCTAACTGATTTGACAATACTGATATGAAAGAATATGATGATATATATTTTAGAGATAATGACAATGATGAAAGTTAAGAAGAAGATAAGAAAGATAGCTGTACATCTTCTTGTTTTACATTAATAGTGTAAAGTTGAATGACTTTAGAAATTGAGACTGCAACTTTAATATTATAGATTAATGAATCTTCATTAAACTGCACATCTCTTACTTTAATTACTCAGTCTATCTTTTTCTTTTCAGAAAATCATATTCTATATTGATTTCTTTTTTCATATTCAACAAAATTTTTCCTATTGCTTTAGAGTTCAAATTTAATCTCTGTTGTTTAAATCTTCTTTGATATATACATATATGTTGTGCATTCAAAACACTGAAGATATTTGTTACAGTCTTCTAAGCCTAATGGCTAAAAGCTATAACTCTAATGGTAAATCTATGATATGAGTAAAAAGATGAGTGAATGTAAGGGCTACAATGACTACTTAAATAGTAGCTAAGCAACTCACTAAGACACATGACTGAGTCCATGTAACTAAATAACTAAGTAAGCTATTCATCTAATAGGTGAAGGCGACAGCAGCAAGATAAGCTGTGATCAGGTAATAATTCTGACAAATGTCATAAACAAAAGAAACTGCAATGTTCTCATTACTATGTCTTTGTTCAAATAGTCTGTGCTCTATAGACTTGAAAATGCAGCAATGATGATGTGCTTGTGAGACAGCATCAAGATGTTATGACTGAATGACTTGATGATGATGTGACAGCAAGGCATCTTGAAATCAGTTTAACAATAAGACATCAATAAGATAATAGTGTGAACAAAATGCTTGCATAAGTCATGAATCATTAGATAAGGCTTTGTGCTGTAAGAAAGAGATATGATGAACTTCTTTTATATAGATATGAAGTCTCATGAAGTCTTTGTGTCATGATGAAAATGATTGTATAGATTGACAATAGTAAGGTGTAATACAACATTTGTGTAGCAATTTGGTGTAGTATCTTCATATAGTAAGGTGAATGATAAGGTACTTAAGACTGTCAAAGCTGACAATTTACCTTGTTGTGATGATGTTTTGACTTGAAATTGACTTGAAAAAGCAGTGTAATCAAGTCTTTGTTGATGAAGAATTTTGTGCATAGTAGATCACATAATGATATGCATGTCAGTAGAATTTTAAGATGTTTTAAAGACTAAATCAGTCTCTTAATAGTCTATAGTAAGCTTATTTCATTTCAAATCAATGTTAGTCTCTTCTCTTGTCAAGATATTCATTTCTAATAGAACTTCAGCACAGAGATTATTCACTAGATAGGCTATGATATTTAGTCTTATTGATGACATCAATGTGACTATATAAAGTGATAATTTCATCAATTAATTAAGTATCTGCTTTTCAGAAAAGCCTTCTGTCATTATGAGAGATGTTTATTTGATTTTAGTCTTATTCACTAGACTTCAATCAATAAATATAGTCATGCTTTCAGTATCTAGGCAAATAGTTATTTTCTGCTTGGCATCATGTCAAAATAGAGTTGCTTTGACAGCTATGTATTCATGAACTGATGATTGTAAGATGACAACAACATTCTGAAGAACATGCTTAATGTAATTGACTTGCTGAGTAGTCACCTTAGTGATACTGAAATGAGTGTCAACTTTATGTCAATTAAGAATGTGATTTCAAAGATTTTTGCTTGTTTCTAGAGGCATTTTACATGAACAACATGAATAGAATGAATCATCATATTAAGTAGGCTGCATAGAGTCATTAAAGAAGACATCAGTGTGATGTAAAGATTTAGAGACATCAGCATGATGTAAAGACTCATTTTCAGTGTTGTTATTGATAGACAGACAATGCATTATTTAGCTTATATGTTCTGTATGACTTATTCATTTTGATGAAATAGATGAGGCAAGGTAACAGTAAGACTTCATTTTAACATTTAAATTGTGATTTGTTTCATCAATCATTTAAATACTCAGGGCAATGAAGCTGTCAGTTGTTACTAGTGAAATTATATGATGATGTGTAATTCAGTTGTTGCATTTTGTAGTCTTAATTATTCATTTTATAGCCTTGATTATTTGTTTTATAGCCTCAATTTGCAGCATTTTTGAAGGCATTATTTGACAAGTAATTGAAGTGATGAGACTGTTAGTCATTATCAGTAAAATTGTATGATGATGATCAACTTTAAGATTGCAATTCATAGTCTTGCTGTTCATATTGATATGAAGACTGACTGAACAGACATTTTCATATGTCTTTGTGTTTCTCTAGCTGTTTAATAAAGCTAGTCACTGTCATGTCATATCTGAGCTGCAGAATGTCACACTGAAATTTAGAATCAATCTTGTTTCAAGTTAATGACAGCTAATTTAACATGAATAAGTCAGCATTTCTTTTGTTTCAGATCATTGCTTGCATGTAAGCTGTAAGACTAATGTGATTGTTTTGTAAGTTGTTAAGAGTAAATCATAAAGCAAGTAAGACATCTAAGGTAACTTGTTCTGACTGCTTAAATTGAGTCATTAAAGTATCTACTTAGTTTTTGATGCTGAGATCTTCATGTAAACTGTTCTGTTGTAGATCTGACAGTTCAGTGACATATCACTGTTGAGTGAAGTCACAAAAATAAATGTAAAGATTAATACAGATAAGGTGTGTGCTCTTAATCATGATGATGATCTTTGCTTGACTCAGAAAGAGATGCACATCACAGTAATATATATTCTTTTTTAGCTGAATGAAATTGCTCTTTTCATATACATCATTAAGATGTAAATTAAAATAGTCAATATTCTCTGATTAAAAGACTAGTGACAGTGTAACAGTGAAAGGCAGCAAGAATTCTTAATAATAATTATGTTTAAGCTTTTCTCTCTTTCTATTATTGACACACTTATTACTCATTTCTTTCATATCATAATCACTGTTATAATCATTATTTCATCTCAGCTCAAAAGCAGATCATCTTGTATTGAGCTTGAAAGCAGATCTTTTTACTGAGATAGATGTAAGAGCTGAAAGATGTAAATATGATAAATTAATTGTTGTTGACTTCTCAGCTTAATAAGATTAATTAAGTAATTTTAAAGAGCTGACAGATTGTTATGACTGTGATCTCAATTTAGAATAGCAAAGCAAAGTAATTAAAGTTTTTTATATATTATCTATCAGCTTGTTTGTCATACAAGCCTGTCATTTCAAGACATTTAGACAGATAGATTCACTAAATGACTGTTTAACTTCAGAAAAGAAAGATAACAAGACTTATACAGTTAAAAGACTTTCTTTCATGTCTTTTAGATTGAGAAGCTCATTTTGAGTAAAAGAGTCAGATAAATAAGCTGAAGACATAGCTTTATATTGATATGAAAGTAAAGTAAAATAGTAATGTTTAGCTTGTTAAACTACAATGACTTGAGTGAATGTAGAATAGAGAGATAGAGTAGTGAAAAAACAGTTAAATAAATAGATAAATTAATGTATTACTGATGTTTTGATGAGGCTGAGAAAGGTGGTGAGATATTGAGGTGAGATGAAAGTGAGGTGAAAGTGAAGAACAAAGAGATTATTAAATATAAAGATTTAATGCTGAGTCTTTAAGTTAATGCTATCATATTGTTACAGTCTTCTAAGTCTAATGACTAAAAGCTATAACTCTAATAATAAATCTATGATATGAGTAAAAAGATGAGTGAATGTAAGAACTACAATGACTACTTAAATAGTAGCTAAGTAACTCACTAAGGCATATAGCTGAGTTTATGTGGCTAAATAACTAAGTAGACTATTCATCTAATAGATAAAGGTGGTGACAGTGAGGTAAGCTGTGATTAGGTGATAATTCTGACAATATTTAAGATTGATGAGATTTGCTGATCTATTCTTATTAAAAGATTTAAACAGTAGCTAAATTAAGATCTTGTTGTTCTCAAGAACTGATGTTGAGAGTTAATTAAGAAGATAGCATGCTGTTTTAACAGTCTTTAATTATAGAGTTTTGAAGACTTTATTATTCAGAATTATAACTTTAACTTTTGCTGTCAAAAGTTTATTACTTCTTTCTGTCACTTCATTCTGCTTCAGTTCATAAGAAACTGTTGTTTCATAAATAATTCTAAGACTTTGTAATCATTTAATGATGAGCTCATTCTCAAATTTCTTTTCATTATCAAGTTGTATCTATGCAATTCATAAATTCATCTAAATAAAAAGCATATTAAGAAATCATTCAATTTTATCTTTTATCTGATCTTTCATTTTCATATTACAAACATATTGTCAGCAGATAAGATCATTCATGAAGACTATATATTACAAGAACTCATCATATACTTTTAATGTGACAAGACTGACAACATTAATGTAAATTAGTTTAGTCATCTTTGTAACTTAATTTTACAGTTTTCTTAAGATCTTTTTCTTTTAATTTGCTCTCATACAGACATCACACAAATATAATGATGTTTTCATAAGTTCTTATAAGTTAAGTCTCACTATTCTGAGATTCTTTAACACATTATTAAGACTTAAATTCTCTATATAATTAAGATATTAATGTCAAGTAGCTTTTAAGATCTTGTTATCTTTAATAGCTGACATAATCTTATTCTTGTTCATAAATTTTCTTGTCATTAAAGTTTAAAGATAATATAGCTTGTCTTTATATACTGTATAATTAAGTATATTCTTTACTTTATTCTTTAGACATAATAATTCATTCTTAATTTTAACTGATATCTCTTTCTTTTTGATCATTTCAATTAAGAAGAGATTGAGCTTTATATTAGACATAAAATAAACATTTATTAGAATAATATTTTAAGTCTTTTCATTGCTGTTCTTTAGCCATAAGTTGATCATTTTTATTTCTTAAGTGTGCATCACTTCAGACACTTTTCTTATAGAAAATTCATTGTTAAATGTTTTGATTGAGCTAAATGCAGAGAGATTACAGCACATATATTGTGTTGTATTAAAGTCAGTTATTTATGACATTTTATTAATTACAAAACTATAACTCTCTATCACAGTCAAGATCACTGTATTCTCATTATACTGTTTATCTTTAAAACTTAAGAATTTCTTCTTCTCTTTTTCTTTCTTCTTTTTAGTTTCTTACTTCTTCTTTATCTCTTCAGACATCTTTTCTAAGTGTAACTTTCAGTAATTATTCTTGAAGTGAACTGCTTTCTTACAGTAAATGTACATCTCATTTTTATTTTTACTCTTATCAGCATTTCTTTTCTTATTTTTCTTCTTCTTATCTTTATGATTTCTCTTTTTACTCATTAGAACAAGCTTCTCATTCTTTTCTTTAAGACACTCTTCATCAATTAGTTTGACAATTAAGTCATTGAGAAATAAAATTACATTATAAGTCTTAAAGCATTTTGTTATTACTTATTGAGAGTAGAAGAATTCTAGATTTAATAGAAAAGTAATGATCTTCAGAATTTCATCAATAATAAAATTGAAGACTGCAATTTCTTATAAGAGTGTCTTATACTTCAGAGCATAAGCATTGACAGAGAAGTATTGATTAAGTTAATAAATATATAGATTGTTGAATAGAATATATTTGAGATTAAATCTATAAAATAAATAAAGATGTACAAGATGATTTTACATCTTTTTTGCTGTTTTCACATTGTCTATAATGACAGTGATCTTCAAGCTGACAATAAAAACAATGATGATTGTGATCTTATTGTTTTATATAATTTAATCAGCTTAAGTAATGTCTGTTGAGATTATTAATGTAATCATTGTTGTTTCAGATATAAATTCTTCAGTCATTACTGACTAACTTAAAACATCTAACTTCAGTAAGAATTTAACATCACTTTTTACTATTAAATCTCATAATTCAGCACTCATTAAGCTGTATTTAATTGACATTCTTCATAATGAGTAGTCTGTTGATTTCTTAAGTTTTGTAACTTTTGAAAATGTGAGATCATATGACATTGTAGTTATTTTGTATGATGAGAACATCTAAATTGATGATGAAATTGTTTTCAACATAAAGATTTAACTTTAAAATAATTATGAGAATTATTTTTGATATTGAAAGAAATGAATACTCATGCTATATTATGCTGTCTAGTGAAATCTCTAAACTGTGTTGTCTATGAGCACATCTTGATTAAGAGAGTTATAGAAAAAGTAAAAAAAACATTAACTGCAGTTAATGTAAATAGAGTCTTTACTTAGTCTTTGACATTAATTCTATTTTATTTTATAGAAGCAGCTAAAACATCATTTCTCAACACTTTTACTTAGTAAAACTGCATCTATTGACTCTCACTGACAGCAAACATTAGATAATTAAATACATTACTAAGAGTTTAACAAATCATTTAAGAGTTTAATTAATCATTAACAGTGAGTTTCATAAATTTAATGAATTATTTAAAGATTCATTTAGATAGAGACTTAATAAACTCATCAGCAATTATTTCTTAATTGAATACAAAGTCTATCTGAATCTGATTGCACTTATGCAGATCATAAATGTTGTAATAAAAGACATTGATGTACTTTAATTATTTATGTATATGTGCATTCTTAATTAAAATCAAGACAGCTTAATTGTCTTCTTTAAGCTGAATAAATAAAGATATTTAATGAGCTTTGTTCTCTTAAATGCTTACACAATATAAGTTAACTTTAAGATATTTGCTTATATTTATGTCTCTTAATATCTGTTCAAGTCAGATCTCAGTCTTTATACATATTGACATAATTATATATTCAATCTCAGTAATTAAGATAATGATGAACTTCTATTCTTAACTTATTCATAATATTAATTCATCTTTAAGCATATAAATACATTTTAAAATTGATTTCTAATTCTGTTTGTTTAAAGCATAGTTAAAGTCAAAGTATTTAAGCATTACTTGACTTTTATTAAAGCTGTACATGATGCTGAGATTAATGATTGATTTTACATACTGCAGTAATCTCTTAAATATATGTTCATAATGCTCTACAGAATTACTGAGATATTGACTTAGTCAATTTAATGTAAAGATGATGTTTAACTAAATATGAATTGCTGTGTACATTAAACTTTTAATTATCTATTAATACTGTCTTTAATTTATTTTTTGATCAGTTAAATTGATAAGATAAAGAACATTATATTTGTTAAGTAAAATACTGATGACTCTATGTTTATTAAATTGCATGTAAAGATTCTTTAATATCTTATTTACATAATGAGTCTGATTCAGATGCAGAATTCTCATTTTGTGATTATATATAATTTAAATGTCAAGAATTTTCTGTGTCTTTCTTAAGTTCTTAACTTTAAACATGCTCATAAGAGCTTGCTTAAATCAGAGAATGTATAGTAGATTTATTGAAGTTATAATAATATTATTTATATAAAGAAGCAGCATAATTCTTTTAATGCTGTAAAGAAGAAGACAGAGATCAGTTTTATTTTAATGAAAACTTAACTTAAGTAGTTTAATGACACATTGTTTATGTCAGTTTTATGTAACTTATTTAAGATCATAAAGGCTGTGCAGTATGCACAGAACACAATTAGATATAATATTGACTTTAGAAGAAAGTATTATATAGATTGTTTTTTTTAGAAAGAATTTTGTAAAGATGTTATTAACATTTATTTGATGACACTTTAGATTCTTGAGTGCAACAATAATTAGAAAGACTCACAGAGTGTTAAACTTAACAGTGAGAATAAAGATATTCTTATAATCAACATTATATGTTTATAAGAAGTTTTTTGTCACAAGTCTTGTCTTAAGCTTATTTAAGAATCTATTGATGTTCAGCTTAAATTTAAAAACTTATTTACTGATTACAATGTTGACTTTTCTTAATAATACAGTTTCTTTTCATATTTCATTTACTGTCAAGACTGTCAGCTCTACATAAATAACATTCTTTTACATTTCTTCTCAGATTGAGTCTCTCACTGCTTCAGCATAGATAATAAACATTAAAATGTTAAATTTAATTACAGAGTTTTCTTTATCTGTAAAGAACACTGTAAGTGTCAGTATAACTCTCAATATTTTAATTAAGAACTCATCTGTATTTTAATCATCATTGTTGTTGTTTCTCTTTCATTTCAGAATCTTAATGCATAGAAAGATTCTGACTTCTTTAAGTGTCATCATCTTAATTTAATCAGTGTTGATCTTCTTATTTAACAACTCATCTAGATTGACTGCAGTCAACTTGATCTCATATTATTTATTTTAAAACTTATTGATCTTAATCATAATTAAGTCAGACTGCATCTTACTGTTTTAAGTTATGAATGTCTGATCTGAAGCTGTGATCTTTACAATGATTAACTTCTTCTATAAACATTTAATGAATCTTCTGTTTAAAAGAACATTTAATATCTATCATTACAGTCTAAAATTAACAGTGTCTCTCTTCTTGCTTTTAGCAAACTTTACAGCATAACTTTTAATAATATGCTTAAGATCTGAAGCTTAAAGCTAATATTGCTTTATGATTTTCTTAATGTAGCTTATAAAGACTCTTACTTGTTCTTAATTCATGAATTTGTTGCATCTATCTTTAAATAATAACTTGAGATCAATGTAGCTGTAGCACTTACATTTTTATATATAAATATAATTAATAAATGACTTCACACTGATGAAAGCTTTCTTAAGAGTTATCTGCTTGCTGTTAATTAAAAAATTAATTGCTGTTTAATTACAAAAATAAATATCTGTTTATGCTGTCTGCACTCAGAACTTTATTGACAGTTATATCTCTTTAATTATGATGTGCACTGAGTTCTCAGTGATTTGAATGACTCTTTTGACAATATCATTTTGAATTGATATGTAAAACATCATATATTGCAGTGTAATGTTAAGAGACTTGCATCAGTCATTTAAAGTGAACTTTAATTTCATTTTATTGTTGCTTTATACAGCAAGAATCTTTACATCAATCTGAAGTTCAGTCTTTAATCATCATTCTTACAGTGTTTATGAGATCTCATCATATTGCTTCAGCAATATTGTTTACATCTTCTAAAAGTGATTATCTACTATCTTCAGAAAGTACTGATATTCATTAAATGATAAGAATAATGAACTGTATATGTCAATAAAGACAAGAACAAGAATATTAATCTTTCTTTTACTTACAGTGTAGTCTTACTTATTAATGAATTTAATTAGAACATAAATCTCATATACATTCTTATTGTTCTTAATAATGAGAATTGACTTTTTAAGAATTGTCATCTTGTAAAGATCATGCAACTTTGTAGAATTAAGATGAACAAATCATTAATATTAAAGTCTATAAATCTTAATCTTTTCATTCAATAATGCAATATTGATGTCTAAAAAATCAGTCATAAGATTATGCTCATAAGTCTAAATATATAAGCTTGTATCTAAAGCAATAACAGAAAAGATAATCTCTGAATGTAATGTGTACACTACAGATATTAAAGCAAATTCATTAAGATTCTTTGCAATATACTTAATTATATAGACTTCATCTTACTTTAATACTTCTATTATAATCTTGTCATACTTATTACACATTTAAAGACAGTATTAATTAAAGTTTTTATGCAGTTTCATTTTGCACATCTATTTTCTTAATAAAAGATTGATCTCAAGTTTAAATACATAAAGTGTTGAACTCAATCTTACAGAATTTCTTAACTCAACTTACATAATAATTATTTCACAATAATGAGAGTATAAATGTTCTTTTTTAACTTTAATTTGCTGACATCTCATTTATATAAGAAGATCACTAAAGAGTTAAAGTTAATCAGTTATGTATAAGAAGAATTTAAAGTCTATAACTCATTTAGATTTAAGCATTTTATTGACAGTCTTCTTAAATAGAACAGTAATTTCATTATTAATTTTCTTTTTCTCTTTAAATTTAAAGAAGAAATCATTATCATTACTGTCACTGACTTCTGCATTAAAGACTTTGTATCTCTTTTTTTTTTCTTTATAAACTGATTTTCAATACAACTTAACTGCAGTCAATCTGTACAGCTTAATTACAGTTAATCTGCTTATTTTCTTTTAAGTATTTTACTTAATATCAGAAAGAAATTTGCAATCTTTAATGAAGTAAGAATTGTTGCAAAGAAAATACTTAATAAAGCAACAAGAAAAATGATTACTGTCTGAGTTAAATGATCTGTAATAATATTATTTAATATTAACTATGTAATAATTTAATAAACTGCAATTCTAATTCATTAAACATTAATCTTCTTTCTATTTATCTATTTATAAGACAATAATAATCTCATTAATCTTAAACTGTATCTTTTTCTTCTAAAACTTTTATAGATCTCTTTTAATATCTGAATTGTTCTGAGCATTAATGACATTGTAAATCATAACATACTTAACTAATAGCATTTAAAGCAATGTCTAAAATCATTATTCTGATTTAAACAACTCAGTCATGTCAGATTGAGTTGCAGTGATTTTTTTGCTGAGTTTGCTCAGATAAATTTATATTTCTTTAATGAATATATTTTTTGACATTCTATATTTAATAAATTTCATCAAATATTGTCTTTCAGTTATCTACAGCTTCTTTTTGTACTTAAACTTTAATGTATTTTAAACATTCTTTGCACTGATTTTATTCATCAAATATTCTTGATCATCTATATTTATGTAAATAGTAAGTCAATATAAGATTTTTGTATCAATTTTTTGATTTTTAAAGTCAAGACTGCTGAGAAAAAATGAGTTTAAGAATTCACTGATCAATATGTTGACTGCTAAAACTTTAACAATATTTTATAGATCTTTTTCTATCAATTATCTTTTTATAAAAATGAATTATTGATTGCAGTTCTTGCAAGTAAGAATTGAGATGAATTGTTACTTTATAAAGAAGTTGTTGAAGTTCATGATGATGATAGTTAGCATATAGTATAAGAAGTGAATAAAGTAAAATAACAATATATACATTGAAGATAATATAAGTAAAATAAATAAAAAGCTTTTATATCTTTTATTCTGTGAGACAGTAATGCTTATTTATCTTAATAATTCATATTAAGCTGTTAAAGAACAGTGCTTTCTAAGTAACTATGAATGCTGATTTTTTTTAAAACTGATTTTCTGTAAATCTTTTGAGTTAAATGTACTCAGCTGTCACAGAATGCTGATACTGCTAAAGCTGAATTGACTATAAATCTTAAAAGTTAATATATTTAGCTATCATCACACTAAAAATATACTGTCAGGATTATCACCTGACCACAGCTTACCTCATCACCATCACCTTCATCTATTAAGTAAATAGTCTACTTAGTCATTTAGTCACATGAACTCAGTCATGTGCCTTAGTGAGTTGCTTAGCTACTATTTAAGTAGTCATTGTAGTTCTTACATTCTCTGATCTTTTACTCATATCATCACCTGATCACAGCTTACCTCACCACCACCACCTTTACCTATTAGATGAATAGTCTAATTAGTTATTTAGTTACATGAATTCAGTCATGTGCCTTAGTGAGTTACTTAGCTACTATTTAAGTAGTTATTGTAGTTCTTACATTCTCTGATCTTTTACTCATATCATAGATTTATCATTAGAATTATAGCTTTTAGCCATTAGACTTAGAAGACTGTAACAATATGATAGCATTAACTTAAAGACTCAGCATTAAGTCTTTATATTGAATAATCTCTTTGTTCTTTACTTTCACTTCACTTTCATCTCACCTCAATACCTCATCATCTTCTTCAGTCTCATCAAAACATCAATAACACATTAATTTATCTATCTGTCTAACTGTCTTTTCACTACTTTATCTCTCTACTCTACATTCATTCAGATCATTGTAGTTCAACAAGCTAAACATTACTATCTTATTCTATTTTCATATCAGTACAAAGCTATGTCTTCAGCTTATTTATCTGACTCTTTTGCCCAAAATGAGCTTCTCAATCTAGAAGACATAAAAGAAAGTTTTTTAACTGTATAAATCTCATTATCTTTCTCTTTTAAAGTTAAACAGTCATCTAGCAAATCTGCCTGTCTAGATGTCTTGAAATGACAGGCTTATATGACAAACAAGTTAATGAGTAACATACAAGAAATTTTAATTACTTTGCTTCATCATTCTGAATTAAGATCACAGTCATGATGATTTATTAGTTCTTTAAAATTATCTGATCAATCTCATTAAGCTGAGAAGTCAACAACAATTAATTTATCATATTTACATCTTTCAGCTCTTACATCTATCTCAGTAAGAAGATCTGCTTTTAAGCTCAATATAAAATGATCTGCTTTTGAGCTGAGATGAAATAATAATTATAACAGTGACTATGATATGAAAGAAATGAGCAATAAGTGTGTTGACAATAGAAAGAAAGAAGAGCTTAAACATAATTATTATTAAGAATCTCTGTTATCTCTCATCATTATGCTGTCACTAATCTTTCAATCAGAGAACATTAACTATTTTGATTCACATCTTGATGATGCATATAAAAAGAACAATTTTGTTCAGCTAAAAAAGAATGTATACTACTGTGATGTGCATCTCTTTCTGAGTTAAGCAAAGATCATCATCATAATTAAGAGCATACATCTTATCTGTATTAGTCTTTACATTTATCTTTGTGATTTCACTCAACAGTGATATGTTGCTGAACTGTCAGATCTATAATGAAATGATTTACATAAAGATCTCAGCATCAAAAACTGAGTAGATACTCTAATGACTCAATTTAAGCAGTTAGAGCAAGTCATCTTAGATGTCTTACTTGCTTTACAATTTATTCTTAATGACTTATGAAATGACTGCATTAGCCTTACAGCTTATGTGCAAGCAATGATCTGAAACAGAAGAAATGCTGACTTACTTACATCAAATTAGTTATCATTAATCTGAAACAAGATTGATTCTAAACTTCAGTGTGACATTCTGCAGCTTAGATATAATATGATGATGACTAGCTTTATTAAACAGCTAGAGAAACACAAAGACATGTGAAAATGTCTGTTCAGTCAGTCTTTATACTGATATGAACAGCAAGACTATAAATTGCAATCTTAAAGTTAATCATCATCATACAATTTTGCTGATAATGACTGACAGCCTTGTCACTTCAACTACTTGTCAAATAATGCCTTCAAAAATGTCATGAATTGAGGCTATGAAACAAATAATCAAGACTATGAAATGAATAATTGAGGCTATGAAGCACAACAACTAAATTGCATGCTGTCATATGATTTTACTAGTAACAACTGACAGCTTTGTTGCCCTGAGTATTTAAATGATTGATAAAACAAATCACAATTTAAATGTCAAAATGAAGTCTTACTGTCATCTTGCCTCATCTATTTCATTGAAATGAATGAGTCATACAGGGCATATAAGTCAAATGATGCATTGTCTACTGATAACAACACTAAAAATGAGTCTTTACATCATGCTGACATTTCTAAATCTTCATGTCATGCTGATGTCTTCTTTAACAACTCTGTGCAGTCTACTCAATATGATGATTCACCCTATTCATGTTGTTCATGTGAAATGTCTCTAGAAACAAGCAAAAACCTTTGAAATCACATTTAGGCTGGGTGCGCAGGTTGCCTATAGGTCACGCAGGTCAGGGTTGGGTCCAGGTATCAGGTCGGGTCGGGCTAACTTTTATCCAGCTGGGTCAGGTGCGGGTTAACTCAACCTGACCCGCATAGGGTCACAGGTTTTTCGCGGGTTATATATAGCCTTAGTAAGCATGTGTATGCGCTTAGTAAGCATATATATTGGCTAAGTAAGCACATACACATGCTTACTAACATGTGTTTCTAACGCGCACCTTCACGAAAAGTCATGATTTTCGTAACTTATTCAGTAATATATCTTGCGACCGTGTAATTTATCCCCATATGGCTAGTTAAGGTGTAATTTATTATGACTAATATATCAAGAAGCTTCCACATTTTTGAGCCCTAGCCCTGACCTTACCCATAATGGCTAGCTTAGGGTTCTCAGGTTTAACCTGCGCAGATATGGGTAGAGTTGGTCTGTGCACAAATCTGATTTGATCTGACCTGGATCCTAGTGCAGGTCCAGGTCAGGTGCACTTTTTTCCAACTCAACCTGACTCTACACCCAGCCTAATCACATTCTTAATTGATATGAAGTTGACATTCATTTCAGTATCACTAAGATGACTACTCAGCAAGTTAATTACATTAAACATGCTCTTTAGAATGTTGTTGTCATCTTATAATTATCAGTTTATAAATACATTGCTGTCAAAGCAACTCTATTTTGACATGACACTAAGCAGAAAATGACTATTTGTCTAGATACTGAAAGCACAACTACATTTATTGATTAAAGTCTAGTAAATAAGACTAAAATCAAATAAACACTTCTTATAATGACAGAGAGCTTTTTCAGAAAGCAAGTTCTTGATTAATTAGTAAAGTTACTCATCATTATAGTCATCTTGTTGTTGTCAATCAGACTAGATATTATAGTCTATTTAGTGAATGATCTCTGCACTGAAGTTCTATTAGGCACAGATATCTTGACAAGAGAAGAGACTAATATTGATTTGAAATAAAATAAGCTTACTATAGATTATTAAGAGACTGATTTAGTCTTTTAAACATCTTAAAACTTTATTGACATGCATATCATCATGCAGTCTACTATGCATGAAATTCTCTGTCAATAAAGACTTAATTATGCTGCTCTTTTAAGTCAATTTTGAATCAAAACATCATCATAACAAGATAAATCATTAGCTTTGACAGCTTTAAGTATCTTATCACTCATCTTACTATGTGAAGATACTACATCAAATCATTACACAAACATCATATCACATCTTATCATCACCAATCTATACAATCATTTTTGTCATGACACAAAGACTTCACAAAACTTCATATCTATATAAAAAAAACTCATCATGCCTTTCTCTTACAGCACAAAGTCTTATCTAACAATTCATGACTTATATAAGTGTTTCACTCACACTATTATCTCATCAATGTCTCATCATTAAATCAATTTCAAGACATCTCACTGTCACATCATCATTGAGTCATTTAATCATAATGTCTTGACACTGTCTCACAAGCACATCATCATCACTGTGTTTTTAAGTCTATAAGGCACAGGCTATTTAAATAAAGACATAGCAATGATGTTATGTTCTGACCAGAGATTTCTCTGGTATAGGGGCTAGAGGTTAGAGCTTGTGATATAAGAGAGTTTCAGATATGTTGAATTAATCAGTAGCTAGTAGTATGTTAAGTAATGATTGTATTGAATACATTCATCTTCTTAAGAAAGATGATCTGTATATATATCAGACTGCTCATCTTGCTCATTTGTGAGCATTATGAGTTAGCTTACTCAGCTCACTCATAAGCACTGTGAACTTATACTGAGCTGTATATCTTCAAGACATAGTTCACTGAATTTACACATTCAATGAGTTTATCAGAACAATGATTGTAACATCATTCTTTCTTCTCAGATACTAGTTCTCTAAAGTCTATTTAAATGAAAAGTTTCTGCCTTCATAATCTGTAAGCTTTTCATGATGAAGTTATTCAAAACACACAATTGTCTTCATCTTTATCAATTTATTAATAAAGACAGTGATTCAGTGTTAACTGTCTATCTTCACTGTTTCAGTCTCTCAATTCTCTGCATAAAGATGAAGAATCATTCTAAGTATGCTGAGTGTATTCACTGCAGTCATTCATGTATTAATGTGTTGTGAGAATCTCTAAATTATACATGCAATAAACTTAAGTTCAATCTGTCTGTTGCTGAAAAAGAACTGACACAGACTCTTGCTAGAGTTGCTTGTCTTTATAAAATATTAAAACATACAAAAAATAAAGTTGTTAAGAAGGCACTCTGTCTTGCTTGCAAACTTATTAATGATAATGATGATATTTCTAAAGATAAGAATAACTTTAATTCTTTAAATCTCTTATTCTCAAATTTCTGAAATGATCTTATCTCTACAGTCTCTTCTTCTCAAACTGCTGAAGCATTCTTGCACAGTTAAGTAAGTTGTTCTTAAGTTTTTATGTGTTTTTCAAAGCATCATACTCTTTTCATTTAACAAGATAGTGAACTTTCTCACTAATCATTCTCTTTTTTAAAATGTTCTCTACTTCATATTTGATTTCAGATTCAACAGATGTTGATGTAACTTGAAGTGATATGAACTGATTGCATTGTTGAAGCATTAATGTATGAAATACTGAGTGTATTTACATTTTCTAAGATAAATTTAACTCATAACTTAACTTCTTAATGTTTCTCTTAATCATAAATGACTCAATGTTCTTGTTTATGAGTTTCTTGCTCTTCTTCTTCATTCACATATTGTTCATTCATAAATATATTCTCTCATCAACCTCATATAATTTTATCTCTGTTGTTCATTTCTTCTGCTCTTCAATTCTCTTTATAAGATCAGTATGCAGTTTCTTAAGCTTCACAATGTTCAACATTACTTTCTAACTCTGAGATCTGTGCACTCATGAGTCTTTTCAAATCTCTGAATAATATTCATAATTTACTTTAAATGATGTCTTTTCTGTGATTTTGTTTCACACATTGTTGTACATAAACTGTGTCATCAGCAGCAGTTATATTTAATTGTTCTGTTTTGCATTAACATAATGTCACAAGTACATCTTAACTGTCTGATTCATTCATTCACTCTGTCTATCTGTCTGTAAGTGATATGCTATTAACATCTTATGCTTTATTCTGAGTTCTGCTGTGAACATTTCTCAGAACTTACTTGTGAACAGCTTATCTTTATTGATGATAAACTTCTTTGATAGCTTATGATTGCTAATCAATTCTTGCAGTATGATGTATGTCAATATTGATGCTGTCACAGTCTCTCTGAATGAAATGAACATTATATACTTCATCAATCTATTCACTATAATCAATATGCTGTTGAATCTGACTTCTTATGCTGAGTTCTTAAACTTTAATAACTTAGTAATAAAGTTCATGATAACAGACTTTCAGAATACACTCAGTGCATTTAGTCATGTTACTTCATCATAATGCTTATCTTTCTGAATCTTATTGCATCAGCATGAATTGCATCTGACAATGTATTTCATAATTCAATTGCAAAGATCATCTATGTTGCATCTTCTTTATACAAGATCTTCTGTATGTTTGACTTCTAGATGCTCATCAGCTTTACTGTCATAACATACTTTAATGAGTTCATCATTCATCAAGAAAGCATTCTTCATCTTAAATGTTGCTGCTAAATCTTTTATAAGTGTTTTTTTCTTATCTTTATGCAGAATTTCAGCATGAATCATCTTCACTTCTTTGTGATCAGATTATTTACTTAAAGTATCTGCATCATCATTCTTATTATTCTTCTTGTAATAAATCTGAAATTCAAAGTCTGCTAACTGTTCTGCTCAGCAAATCTGTTATCAATTTAGTTGCTTAATTGTCATAAAGTTTCTCAGATTCTTATGATTCATAAAGATCTGAATAGACTTACTTATATCTGCAAAATAAGATCTTCAATCTTACAATGCTTTCACTATTGCAAGAAATTTCTTATTATAAATCTTATATCTTTTCTCAGATTCTGACAACTTTCTAAATCAATAAATAATAGACTTCTTCTGCTCATCTTTGATCTGATATAGACATGCTTTAACTGCAAAATTCAATGCATCAATTTTCAGTATCTTTTTGCATGCTTAATTGAGTATTTGCAGATATGCAGTTTCACTAAAACTTTTCTTTAATGCATAGAATACATTCTTCTGTTTTTTATTTCAATGCTATCTCTCATTCTTGTGTGTCAAACACATAAGAGATTTCACAATTCTTGTATAGTTAAATACAAACTTTCAATAGTAGTTCATCAACTCTAGAAAGGCTTGTACTTCCTTGATCTTTTGCAGTGTAGATTAGTTCTGAATAGGCTGGGTGTGCAGGTTGCCTATAGGTCATGCAGGTCAGAGTTGAGTTCAGATATCAGATTGAGTTGAGCTAACTTTTATTCAGTCAGGTTGAGTGCAGGTTAACCTGACCTGACCTGCATAGAGTCATGAGTTTTTCATGAGTTATATATAGTCTTAGTAAGCATGTGTATGCGCTTAGTAAGCATATATATTGATTAAGTAAGCACATACACATGCTTACTAATGTGTGTTTCTAACACGCACCTTTGCAAAAAGTCATGATTTTCGTAACTTATTCAGTAATATATCTTGCGACTGTGTAATTTATCCCTATATGACTAGTTAAGATGTAATTTATTATAACTAATATATCAAGAAGCTTTCACATTTTTGAGCTCTAGCCCTGACCTTACTCATAATAGCTAGCTTAAAGTTCTCAGATTTAACTCATGCAAATATAAGTAAAGTTAATCTGTGCACAAACTCAACTTAATCTGACCTGAACTCTAGTGTAAGTTCAGGTCAGGTGCACTTTTTTTTAACTCAACTTAACTCTACACTCAGTCTAGTTCTAAACTGTCTCTGTCTTTTTAAAATTCTTCTTAATCTGATCAGATCAAATGACATATTCTAGAAACTGTATCTTCTTAATTTTAAATCTGCTTTTTGACTTTTTTACATATATAGCTTATTCATTAAGCTTTGTTAAAATCTTACACATGTGTTTGCAATGCATTTCAAGATTGTCTGAATAAATCAGAATATCATTAAGATATGTAATTACAAAATCATCAAGATACTCTCTTAATATGTCATTGATGAGTCTCTGAAAGATAATTAAGACATTCTTAAGCTTAAATGACATAACAGTATATTCATAGTGTTTATATCTCATTCAGAATGTCATTTTTCATTCTTTGTTCTTCTTCATTAAACTGAGTGTAAAGTTAAGTCAGGTTAAAAAAAAGTGCATCTGACCTGAATCTACACTAAGATTTAAATCAGATCAGATCAGATTTGTGTACAGATCAACTCTACTTATATCTATACAGATTAAATCTGAGAACTCTAAGCTAGTCATTATGAGTAAGGTCAGGGCTAGAGCTCAAAAATGCAGAAGCTTCTTGATATATTAGTTATAATAAATTACATCTTAACTAGCCATATAGGGATAAATTACACAGTCACAAGATATATTACTGAATAAGTTATGAAAATCATGACTTTTTGTGAAGGTGCGTGTTAGAAACACACATTAGTAAGCATGTGTATGTGCTTACTTAGCCAATATATATGCTTACTAAGCGCATACACATGCTTACTAAGACTATATATAACTCACAAAAAATCCATAACTCTATGCAGGTTGAGTCAGGTTAACCTGCACTCAACTTAGCTGAATAAAAGTTAGCTCAACTCAATCTAATATTTGAACTCAACTCTGATCTGTGTGACCTATAGGCAACCTGCGCACCCAGTCTATTCTTCATGCATACACAGTAGTACACTTTCTTCAGATCTAAACTCATAAATTATTTAACTTTTTCTAATCTGTCTTGCAACTCTTCTATCAGCAGTAGAAAATAACTATCTTAATAAGTTATCTCATTAAGTTGTCTGTAGTCAACACAAAGTCACTTAATGTCATTCTTTTTTGATATAAACAGAATCAGATATTCTGCTGATGACTTTAATGATTTGATGAATTCTCTCTTTAAATTCTCAATAAAATAGTTCTGAACTCTCTTTAGCTGATTCTTACTTATAAGATAAAGTAACATTCACTTTAATTCTCTTCTCTTTAATAGCAGTATCTCATAATCTCAAGACTTATACTCTGATAAGCTCTTTTCTAATTGTTCAGAGACATTATATGCATTCTCTGTTGCATAAAGTTCTTTGTTGATTCAGTTAATTCATAAATTCTTTTTGCATAATCAGGACATTTCTAGTATAGCATCATACTTAACTGACTTAAGAACATCTAGTCTTAACTTCTGTGAATCATTTCTTATTATAACTTCAATATGAACTTTTTCATGAATTCATTTGTATTCTTCATTAATCATATACACTTATGTGAGTCTAGACACTCACTGCAGCATCAGTTTTAGCTATTCAATCACTTTTTGTAAGATAAAGTTATTGATTGCTTTCAAATCTATCATCACTTAAAGTCATTTCTTCAGCAGTATCTTAACATCAACTTATATCTTTTAATCATTATCAGTTCATTAAGACATTAAAAGCTTCTTTGTTTTTAATTTTACTGAGAAAGCTTAAGATTTTTTGACTTCTTTAAGCTCTTTACTTCTATCAAAGTTTCTTGAGCTCTGCTCATGCTTCAAAGTTTATCTTATAATTTAATGAACTTTCTTCATAGTTCTTTAAATCATATCAATTCTTCATCAGTTATGATCAGTTTTGTATAGTCATCAGTTTCTTTTCTGACAATTCATTTTAGATATTAATACATCTCATACTGATCATATTCATGTTGAATGAGATTCTTTAATGCTTTTACTTTGTTGAGAAACTCAGATGACATGTACTCTTCTGTATGCATTCAACATTCTTCTGTGAGCATCACATAGTCTATAAATAGACATATCTTGATTTCATAATTCTTTCTTAATCACTTTAACATTTCTTAATCTCATATTGTGAGTCATATCATTGTCATCAGTTCTTCTAGCTGTACAGCTGTCATTTTCACTTCATGTTGTTTATTAATGATGACTTCTTCTTAAAGTATCTGCTGCTGTTCTTTCAGCAGACTTTCACATCATTTTAAATGTTAATTCTTAAGATGCTCATAGTTCTGCTTAAGTTTCATGTTGACTTCTCAGTTATTAACATTCTTCAAATTCACATTCAAATTTAAATACATTCAGATAAGATCTTCTTGTTCTTAAGCTTCTGCAGTGCTCATCTTCTAAGTTCTGCAAGCATCAATCTCTTCAATCTTGTATGAATTATTTCTGACAACTTTCTCTAGAATAGCTAATTTCTTCAATTTACTCATTGTAATATAATCAGTACTGTGTCTCTTCTTAAGCTTCTATGATCATTATCTGACTCTGTCTTTGCTGCTTATGTGCACAAAGCAATTATCATTATAGCAGACTGTTCAGCTCAGTTAATTATGCATTATTACTGAGTTCATCATTGCAACTTTTTTTCTCTGTCATTAAGATTTCTTGCAATCTCTGACAAGATGTTCAGATTTATCATAATTATAACATTTGCAAGTCTCTACTCATTAAATGTGAGACTTAGTGAGTTATCTATCATAATGCTCATGCTTCATTGATCTAGCTTATAGCTTCTGATTACATTTCTTAATATTGTTAAGATTCATTGAGTCTTCTTGTATTCTGATGATGAATCATCATTCTTACATTCTTAAAGCTGTATAAGATCTCATCTTCTTCATTCATCATTCTCACTGTCAACTGTCAATGTTAATGAAGATATCTATCATTTCTTAAAGTTCTTCAGGGCAGTCTCTTTAAGCTATTTTATCTTTAATATCTTCACTCAATTCTCAATAGTATTGCAATACTAAGACATCATTGTCTTAATCAGTTAAGATCACAATGTGCTGAAACTTCACTGAGTACTTAATCACTAACTTATTCATTTTTAACATGTAAAATCATCATTTTGCTGCTCTTTTCTCATCAATCACTTTAAAAGTCTTTCAAAGTTCTTTCTTAAACTTCTTAAAGTCACTAAAGATCAATTCTTCATTGATGTCTCATTTCTTTGATGACTTATCTAGAAACTCATGCAGTTTAGAGTTGACTCAGTTAAACATTGTATCTTTGAGATAGATTACTGTGTATAAATCTTTGTTCATTTTAAAGTTGAACTTCTTCTGATTGAAATTTATGTATAGATTAAGTTTTGTCAAGAAGCTTTACAACTTTTTACATTCACTGCTGAACACATTCAACATCAGTATCTTCAATATGTTGTTTATCTCTTGTAGATCTTCAAGACTCTGAAAATTGACTATATTGATGAAGACTGCTTTCTGTGTGCTGACTGACATGTCTTATATTGTAAGAATGTTCAACATGTTACATTCTGATTAGAGATTTCTCTGATATAGAGATTAAAGATTAAAGCTTGTGATATAAGAGAATTTTAGACATATTGAGTTAATCAGTAGCTAGTAGTATGTTAAGTAATGATTACATTGAATATATTCATCTTCTTAAGAAAGATAATTTGTATATATATTAGACTGCTCATCTTGCTTACTTATAAGCACTGTAAGTCAGCTCACTCAGCTTACTCATGAGCATCATAAGCTTATACTGAGCTGTACACCTTCAAGACATAATTCACTGAATCTACATGTTCAATGAGTCTATCAGGACAATGATTGTAACAAATAAGAACATTGCAGTTTCTTTTGTTTGTGATACTTGTCAGAATTAACATCTAATTACAGCTTATCTCACTGCTGTCACCTTTATCTATTAGATGAATAGTTTACTTAATTATTTAGTTACATGAACTCAGTCATGTGTCTTAGCAAGTTGCTTAGCTACTATTTAAGTAGTTATTGTAGTTCTTACATTCTCTGATCTTTTACTCATATCATCACCTGATCACAGCTTACCTCACCACCATCACCTTTACCTATTAGATGAATAGTCTAATTAGTTATTTAGTTACATGAATTCAGTCATGTGCCTTAGCAAGTCACTTAGCTACTATTTAAGTAGTCATTGTAGCTCTTACATTCTCTGATCTTTTACTCATATCATAGATTTACTATTAGGGTTATAGCTTTTAGCTATTAGACTTAGAAGACTGTAACATATACACTTTCTCTGAAAAGCTTTTTGCTAACTTAAGTTCATAATCTATTAAAAGAAATGAATATTCATGCTATATTATGCTATTTAGTGAAATCTCTAAACTGTATTGTCTATAAGTATGTCTTGATTGAGAGAGTTACAGAAAAAGTAAAAAGAATGTTGACTGCAGTCAATGTAAATAGAGTCTTCACTCAGTCTTTGATGCTAATTTTATTCTGCTTTATAGAAGTAGCTAGAACACTGCTTCTTAACATTTAACTGTTTTATCTGTGAATTTATAACAGTTTGATGTGAATAACTTCTCATTATACATCAAATTCACTTTACTTCTTAGAGAACTCTTTCTAGCATCTGTAAAATAACAATAACAATAAGATGTTTTTTTTTTCATCATTTTGAATAGAAATAAATGACTTAATGAATAAATAAATATCAATATACATTTAAGCTCATAATCTGTCAAACATAGAAGAAGTGATTAATGAAATGAATGTGTAATCATAAGTGTCTAGCACTCTAGCTACTTTATGGAAATGTAACTCTATAAGAAGGCCTTCAATTGACAAAAGGAAAAACTTTTATTTGTAGCAAACTGTTTGTTCTAGCAAACTCCACATGTTCCTGAAACCTCTGTAGGGCTCTGAACCACTAAGGTAATGGAATGAGGCATGACGTTTTAACTGGATCGTATAGCCCATGTTAACTGCACCAAAACTGGACTCGTCCGGCTTAACTTAGCCACTTCAGGTAAGGTAAGTAGGTACCTTACTGCGAGCGGCTTAAACCGCTAGTATGCTAGCCCTTACCATCTTAAGAACATAAGGTACCTACCTACCCATAAGGTAGGGATTGTATATCAGTTAAGAGACAACAAGACTACCTAGGCACAAACAAACCGAGCATATCGCGTAAACTCCTGATCTTTCTTCATCACTTCCAGCGTTTCAACATCCATAAAAAGGATGACCTC
>JAABVA010001308.1_pt1 | contig 27082 bp, 24 predicted proteins | sample 5560331 | NCBI WGS metagenome assembly JAABVA01 (sample SAMN12812661, study PRJNA571458) | rock metagenome | isolation source: Antarctica rocks | place: Antarctica: Victoria Land, Mt New Zealand sud | collected 2016-01-07 | reverse complement strand
CCCATGAACCATGCCTGCAACGCAACGGCTCACAAAACCAAGATCCGGCGGTGGACTACTTTTACCCCGCCGCAAACCGCCGCTCACGCGGCGCTCTGTGGCCTATTTTTGCTCCGGCGAGCATACCTTCAGCCGTTCGGAACAGGGGCGAATGCGCTAGACCTTATACCGCGGTACATGGTTACAAATGGATCAGATAACCCTCGGCGTGCTCGCGAAAGAAGCGCAGGTCAATCTTCAGACTATCTGCTACTACGAGAGAGAAGCGCTGATTGCTAAGCCGCCGCGCAGGCGTTGGGCTATCGCATGTTCTCTTGGGATTTCGGTGCGCTGCGTGCGGTTTGGGAAACATGCGCAGGAGCCTCACCTCTGCCGTGGATCTCTGCACCTTGCCTCTTAGAGAGACTCGACGGGTAAGTATGGAACTCCATCAACTTCGCTATTTTTATTTTGTGGTCGAGACTGGCAGCTTTACGCAGGCCGCGAAGAGAGTGAATGTTTCACAGCCATCCCTCTCGCAGCAAATCATCAAATTGGAATTAGAGCTAGTCTAGGTGCCCCGCTCTTTGATCGTTTGCACGGTCGCATTCGAATCAGTTCTTTGCTTCAAATCTCCTCCTGCTGGGGCGCGGAATCACCCGAAACACCATCCCGTCCATCCCGCACTAAGCCCCGAATCTGTTCAAAGCTGACCCGGAGATACCAGCTCAGACTGCACAATCTCATACAGAGTCGTAGCCGCTTCGGCCAGCGTGTTGTCGGACACGAGATCTGCATTGGCTCGAACGTGAGCTGCGTTTTTTGAAGAAAACAGAATCACACTCTCTGGGTTCAGCACGAAAGCAGCCTTCAGCATCAGCTTTGACAGCATTGCGGCATCACCTACGTCAACGCCCGTCAGCCTGGACCATCGCGAACAGCATTCCTTATCTGAGGCTAGAACAGCGTGAAGAGCCCGGAAAGTGCTTGTGAGCGAACGATGGTGAATGCGAAACAACTCAGCCGTCGCGGGCACTGAATGGAAGATGGACCACTCATACTGCAAGGTCGGACAGTACTCGGGATGGCGCCGAAGCAGGTCTCCGATCTCGCCGCGATCTGTACCCACACCATAGGTGCCAATCACACCCGACGCGAATGAATCCTCCAGAAATCCAAGCAGAGCATCGTCTACTAGATCGCTTGCCGTAACTTCATGAAGTAGCCACACATCGATGCGATCACACCGGAGCGCCCTGAGGCTTCGCTCGAGCGATCTCTTCGCCTCCCCTGCATTGAAGATGGGGTTCGGGTCACGCTCCGAAGTCGGCTTTTCCAGTCGAGACATATCCGGAAGTGCCGGCATTTCGGCAGCGCTCGCACTGGAGAGCCGCTCTTTGAGAGCAGGAAACCTCTGCAGCAGCGGACGCAACCCCGCCCGGGCCAACCGGGCCAGAGGACGTCCAGTCTCTCCCGGTATGCCAAACTTCGTTGTCACCGTAACCTGGTTCGGGTGTCGGCTTAAAAACTCTCCAAGACAGGATTCAGCCTCTCCATACCCGTACATCGGAGCCACATCGAAGTGCCGGATACCCGCTCCCCAGGCCGCTTCCAGCACAGCAAGCGAATCGCGCCATCCGAGCGACCCCATGATGCTCGAACAGCCGAAACCTAGCCTCGTTGTCGTTCGTCCAGTTCTTCCGAGAGAGATATTCTCCAACTTGGGCTCCAGTACCCTGGTTACAGGTGGCCCGCCGGAGGCACGGCCAGAGCGAGGACCGTGTGCGTCGGATTCGAGTAGCCCGTCGTGGGACAGACGGGGCTGCTGCAGACATATCCCTTCGGGGCTGCTGCAGACATATCCCTTCGGGGCTGCTGCAGACATATCCGTTTTCCATTCCATGAATCCGCAGATCGGTACCCACCACTCCGTCTGTCGGCGAAACCGCCATCCGCATCCCTCCCATGTGATGATATCCGTCTCCACATTGAGACTGAAAGCTGGATCTAACTCCATCAGTCCGGGATGCGGAAGCACGCGTCCAATCCCCCTCAGCGCCCCCACAGCGTGCCCCAGCAGGGTTCGAATGGAGTAGACCTCCCGATCCGAAACCTGCCAGTCCAGCCGAGTTCGGAACATCCCCAGCTCAAGCTCGAGTATCTGAATTCTACTCCCTCCCTGAGCACGGAAACGCCTTCATGAATCCCCTCATGCTTCATTCCCGTGATCTCGCTTTATACGGGTCCTGCGAGGCCTCCTCAACGTCTGCACCGTCTCCCTCAAGAAGCAAAACAGACCTGCCCTTCCTCAGCAATTCCACCGCAAGTGTGATCCCAGCCGCACCAGCCCCGACAATGCACACATCCGCGCGTTGCATCTGCACAGGAGCGCCGTTCAAAAGATCGTGAACCACAGAGCTCCTTCAGCCGCATCCCGGGCTATGTTCGAGCAGTCTCGCAATTCTCTTTAAGATACCCCATCAGAATCAGGCCAGTCATCGGGATAAACGCTCGTTCCTCCGAACCTCGCAGGAGGCACTTGGAGCAAAAGAACACTATCTTTATGTTCGGAAGTCGGTGCAGAGAAAGCCCGATCGGCGTGAGATGGCGCTGAATTCTATTCGCGGCTTAGCCATCCTGATCGTCATGGACTATCACGCTCCCAGGACCGTTCTCCTGGCTCCGTTTACATGGCTCAGCTTCGTCAACTTTGGTTGGGTTGGCGTAGATATTTGTTTGTCCTCAGCGGTTTTCTCATTGTCGGTCTCCTGATCAAAGAATGGAAATTAGACTCACAAATCGACAGCAGTCGCTTCCTGATCCGACGTGGGTTGAAGATCTGGCCACAGTACTACGCTTTCCTCGTTCTCATGATTATGACGGGGGATCGAGGGGTCAACGCGCTCTGGGGAAATTTACTCAACATCCAGAACTACGTCGGCGGGGTAGCCCACACCTGGACTCTAGCCGTAGAAGAGCATGCCTATCTTCTTCTGGCGGTAACCTTGTCTTTCGCCGCCGGGCGACGACTCAGCATGCGGCGCCTCTAAGTGATTCTTGCCGCAGTCGCAATGCTGGTGCTCGCCTGGCGAACAGTACTCGCCGCTCACCACGTCGACACATTCACTCGGACCGACACGCGCATCGATCGAATTCTGTACGGGTCATGCTCGCTATCATTTACCATCACGCGCCTTGCACCTTCCTCGGAATTCAAAGCTGGACATGGCTGTGGGTAACAGCGGTGGCCCTCGCCCCGGCTATCTTCGTTGGAACCCCACCCAATGGTGGAGCTACGACCTGTCCTACACGTTCGCCGATATTTTAGGTATTGCCTGGCTGCTGCTCCTGTATAAACACCGTGAGGATGGATGGACACAGACCAGCTGTCTATCGGCTGGTCGCGTGGATAGGCTCATATTCTTACGGTATCTATCTCTGGCATGTATCTGTCATCCACGCTGTCCTCTACGTCTCCCATCTTCTCCCCCACTTTCTTGCCTCGAGTACCCTGATCGTTGCCCCTATACTGTTTGGGATAGCTCTCGGCGTGCTTGCAACTAAGTCATGGAGTTTCCGTGTCTGGCTCCTTAGGAACTTGATTGAATTTCTGCTGACTGGCTTGTTTGTCGTGGTTACTGTTGTGTTGTCCGAGTTGGTTTTTCATGGAAGTGCTGTTTTGTCGAGTATTGACGGCCTTCCATCTGCCCTGTTCGGGCCTTAGCGCCGCTTTTAGGCGCAGCTCTGCCCGAGCACTTCGTTCTGTTCCTGTGCGATGAACCTGGGCAGCCTGCACAGGTTGTGCGCGCAACTGAAGACGAACAGCCAGTCCACCTTATGTACTCCGCGCAGCTTCACCTGGCGGACCGGGCCGGTCTGCTTCAGCCATCCGAACCCCTTCTCGATCAGCCAGCGGCGGCTCAGGCTGCATGGCATTGCCTACATGCCGGGTCGTTCTCGATCCAGATTCGAGCGTCGTTTCTTATCGTTCCTGGTTACATGCACGGTGACCTTCATCTTGTGTGCAGCCTTCACGAAGTCCTTCGTGTCGAAGGCTTTGTCCGCACCCAGCGTGATGCGCCTGGATCGGCCCTTCTGCTTCTCTTCGAGCATCAGCAGCGCGGCCTCGCGTTCGGCCGTCGTCGCCATGTGCTGCGGGCGCTGCTTCTGCAGGTTCTGTTCTCGGCCCGATCGGAGCGGCAGCTGGTGGAGCAGATAGACTACAACCTGTTGTTTCGCTGGTTCGTCGGCCTGGGCATGGACGAAGCGGTGTGGAACCCTTCATAGACGAACGCCACTTTAATCAAGACGCAACGGGAACTTACTTCTTCAACAAGTTCCTAAATCCGCAAAACAGCAGCGAAGTAACGACTCCCAAGTAAACGGAACTCAGTAGGCTAACCCACATTGGAGCGTCGAGAAGCCAGCTACCTTGGAGAGGCAGCCTTATTTCGGTCGCGCGAACGCTGGTTTAACGTGTCATGCAACCGTCTTGGTCCTGCAAGCCGTCGTATCAATACCAGAAGGACCGGTATTCAGGAGCTGGTTTAGCATGCTCAACAGCAATCTCCCGGCTTGTTCCAGCATTTCGTTGTTGAGCGTTCCGCGAACTCGGCGGCAATCCGCAACCCTCAAAATTATTATCTCCCCATGGATGTCAGCAGCCGCTTTGGCGTGAGGCTTCGTCAGTTGCGCCGGCAGCGCAATCTGACGCAATTGAGGATGGCAACCGAATACGGGATCGATCGCACCTTTATCTCCGACGTGGAGCGTGGACGCAGGTCGATCTCGCTGCCGATGCTCGAAGTGATCGCCCTGGGCCTGCACATGTGCCCCTCTGAGTTGCTCCGAGACATCTGACGCGATCTGGTCGCGAGCGGAACGGCGCGCCTGCAGCAGCCCAACAGCATCGAGGCTGCTAATCAGCGGCCACTCCCAAGTCGTCTGATGCATCGAAAGGCCCAGGTGTGCTTTGTTGCCCACCCGGAGATTCGGCTGCTCGCTCGATCACCATGCGATTTTCCATTAGAAGAACCAGCGCAACGGCTGATATCGAGCATAGCTCGCCGTAAATTCGTGTCTCGATCAGGACTCCCGCGCAGAACATAATGGCGAACCACGGAACAAGGATAAAGAAGTAATTGGCGAAGCGTCGCGGCCGCAGGGACGACCAGAACAGCACCACCAGCGGGACCGAGTAACCGCAAACATTCAAAAGGGCAGGCAAGAGACGCAGTCCCAACCGATGCAAATTGTAGCTTACGCGTAAGAAATCTTCAGACGCGTCGTTGTGTTCGAAACGATGGGCCAGTCCGATCTTGATCGCCAGCCATATCGCACTCAGTAGAGCCACGCGTGCCCAGGGAATCGCGCGGACATCGAAGCGGCTGCGCAGAGCTGCGAAGCCCGGGTGCATCTCAGTCTTCATCCCGTCGTCCAAGGTTGAGTGAGCCGACGCGGCATCCAGCATGTAAATCCCGATCAGAAAGAGTGTAGTCTCGCGGTTAAAAGAGCCGATCAGAATGACCAGAAAGAGGGCGAAAAAACGGCGGGCGTAGATGAAATACACGCCAGCCGCAAAGAATGCCACGCTGGGCAGATCGTAGGGGTAGGAGTAGTTCGCTTCGAGGTGAAGCGCATACGTCCAGACCAGAGTGAACAGCAGGACCGGGAACACCAGCGCTCGCAACGAACTGCGCACGGTGAGCATGTTATAGAGCTTTTGCGTGTACACGGCTATAATCACGCAGGAGAAAAGGCTCAGCATGTAAAATGGCACGAATGCAGGCTGGATCATACTATGTGCGCCTGCAAATTTTTGCATCATCCACGGAGAGTGCAGTATCGGTCGGAAAAGCACGGCCGGTAGAATTCGCTCCTGAAATGGAAGTCGCTCCATGCCCGCCATGTAGAGGGGCATGCTCAGGTAAAAATTCGTTGACTTCACATAAAACCTTACGAACTGCAATAACGCGCATGCGTAGAGAAATATGACTGCAGCGCGGTTCAGTGGCGTTCGGTAGGTTGCTCGCAATTTCTGATACGAGGGTCTTTGGCCGCTATGCGCATAAGCTGTTGCCGACAGCCGGCTTAACGAGCAAGGATGCTCACCTCTCTGACTCATAGAACGCCACCTCCAAGACGTCAGATGCCTCTTGTCGTCAGCGGCGGACGACAAGAGATTGCTCTGGTTACGAAAGAGACTAGGCACTCGGAGAATTGGTACCTGCTGTTCATGCCGGCCGCCCTGATGGCTGTTTCTCCTGCTTCAGTTCGCGACACCCCGAGCGAGGCACACAGTGCGAATGCGGGTCCATCCACCAGTTTCGCGGTGCAGGACCAAACGGAAATTCCAGGCCGCACGTTGAGGGCGGGGAGTTATCGCATCCGTGTGGTGGATCATCTAAAAGACCGCATGATCATTGCCGTAGACCAGCCGGGGAAGAAGCAGACGGTCTTTCTGGCTCTGCCGAAGATCTATCCGCGTCTCCGAACCGGGGGCCATCGTACTTCAAGGTGGAATTGAAAAAAAGGCGGGCGTTGCGCGGCTTTGTCTTCCCCAACGGGCTCGTAGCAGAGTTCGTGTATCCAAAGGCAGAAGCCGTTTCGCTGGAAGAAGCAAACGTCACTACGATTCCCGCAATAGATCCGGCACCGGAAGGTATGGCGAATGACCCCACGCTCTCGCAGGCGGATATCCGGATGGTGACCCTCTGGATGCTAACCCCCGCGCTCGTAGGGCCGAATGATTCCGGCCCTAGCATCTCGGCGAAGCGCTATCAGCAGGTAGCAAGTGTTCGCCGTCAGCCGCGTCCGGCCATGAAAGTGCTGCCTCACACCGTCAGCGAGTTCCCGCTGACGTTCCTGCTGGGGATCTTCTGTCTGATGGGGGGCGGGATGCTCTCTATTTGTCGATTTGCCGCGACTGCTTCAAAGGCGGAACGCCCATGAGGACAATAGGGCTGCCTCGACGCATCGTTGAGGCAGTATTATGGGTCTGCGGGACGGTGCTCATCGCCATCGTTGGCATGGATGCGTTGCAGGCACATTTGACGATGGGATCGGCCGCACGCGGCGGCGCCCGGCCGGTGATCTGCAAAACGCCACCCATGCCGGTCGGCTACGTTCGCGGAGAATTGATTGGCCGGCTTGAAATTCCCAAGGTCGGCCTTTCGGTACCCGTACTCGAGAGCTACGATCCGGCGACGCTGGTCCGGGGAGTAGGCCATGTCCCTGGCACCGCAGTTCCAGGCGGTCTCGGTAACATGGTACTTGCAGGGCACCGCGACACATTCTTCAGGCCGCTTCGGAACGTCCGAACCGGTATGAAGATCGATGTGGGGACGGACACTAATGGCACGTCACGTTATCTTATCAATTCCACCGAAGTGATCACACCAGATCAGGTCCAGGTAACGGAGATCGGCGACACGCCCGGAATGACCCTGATTACCTGTTTTCCATTCGATTATGTTGGGGCAGCGCCTCGGCGATTCATTGCTCGGGCTCATCTGCTCTCGGTCAATCCGGCCTGAGCGTGGCCGCAAATCATGGATTCTCGGAGAGTTTATTGAACAGCGCACCTATCCCCTGGACGAAAGCCGCATTGCCGAGCTTGCTGCTGCTGCTGCTCGCCCCCAAATCCCGATTGCCAATCTCAGCGCAGGAGCCTCAGGGTGGGGGGCAGGGCTTGGTGCTGACGTACGGAACGCATGGGCTGGAACGGCTGACTTATCGAGGGAAGGTGCTCGAGGATCTTGGTCAGTTTCCTAGAGATGAATTACATATCTGGCACATGAAGTCTTTTGACCGCGCCGGTCATGTGCTGAAGGCGGGGGAATATGGGTGGGGAGAGAATAATACGGGACGTCGCTGGGATGCCGAGTCCAGGAGTTGGCTGTATACATTCTCCTGGGGCACCATTCGGACGTCCTTTGCTCAACATGGGAACACGCTAGATATCGCCGTAACAGAAACAAACCGAGCAGGCTCGGGCACAGTCTTGGGTGGCGCAACCGTGTTCCCACTGGTCCTGCACCTGCCTCGCGCTGAGCACGGGTCCCCCGGTTCGCAGGTGATCGAAGGAACGGAACAGCCGGGAGTCACTCTTGTTCAATATGCTGGCGGCGAAGTGACGGTTGTTGCCCTGGATGCTCGCAAGCCGGTATATAGCGGCCTGTTGAGGGCCGGGGAGGACGGCTACTCTGCCGTCCTGAGTACGACACGGCCGGATTCACTACCGGCTCCGGTACCGGGTGAGTTCCACGAAATGAATCTGCTGCAACCCGGGGCAAGCGAGACCTGGACGCTTTCTTTGCGCTTCGCGGCCCCGGGGATACCGATCTGGCAGATGGCGGAAGATGCCTTCCGCAACTGGGTGCAGCGCTGGCCGCAGCGTCTCGCCTGGAGCGATCAAAGACTGATCGGTACGGTTTACCTGGCGAGTTCCCCCACCGGCGATAAGCATCAGCCGGGTGGCTTTCCCGGCAATCCCAGACGCTACTTCAACGATTCGACGGGCGACTTCAATGTGCAGACGCCAGCGGGCATCGCGCTCTTTCAGAAGCGGGTGCTGCAGAAGGCGCTCACGGTAGCTGAGAATCTGCGGCGCATGGACGCGCAAGGAGCTATCACCTGGGATATCGAAGGCGAGCAGTATCCGCAGGACACCAGTTATGTTTGCGCACCGGACCAGATCGCACGGGTTGCGCCGGAGATGGAAACCCTGGTCTCCGACAAAAGGTCACCTTATGCGGGAATGAAGCTGGACGATGCTTATTTCAAAACAATTCGGGATGCAGGGTTCCGGGTGGGCGTGTGTGTGCGGCCCCAGCGACTTACAATCGATGCCGATGGACGTGCCGAGCAGACACTGGTTCCTGATCCTGCGGCAACGGCGGAGCTAGTGCACAAGATGCAATGGGCGCGCCAACGATGGGGCGCAACCCTCTTCTATTTGGACTCGACCGTGGAGCGGGATGGCAGCACGTTACCGGCGGCAGTCATTGAGGCAGCTGCTGCGGCGTTGCCTGATTGCCTGTTGATTCCGGAAGAATCCACGCCACGCATGTACCGAGTAGCGGCCCCGTTCAAAACGTTTCTGTTTCATGGCGATCTTGGAACGCCTTGGTGGATGCGCAAACTATACCCACGCGCCTTCGCGGCAAACTTGGTGAACGATGTCGACCCTGGCAAGCTGGCGGCGAGCCGGGCTGCTCTAGTGGACGCGATGCGGCAGGGAGACATCTTGATGGTCCATGCGGACGAATGGCAGCGCAATGACCCCGAAGTCACGGCAATGTACCGTGAGGCGCATCGCGCCAGCCGACATTAGGGGCAGTAGGCATGCAAGCGGAGCAATGACGTTCTGTCCAAAGAACCCCTGTCAAGCGCCATCCCGGCTGGAGAGCCGTCGGGCAAGGGCATTTCGGAGGGACGAGGCGCGCGTCTCCCATGTGCCGTGGCGAGACTGCTCCAAGAGTTCTCCCAGCAAGCCATCATTGAAGCCGCAGGCGCGGAGTTTCTCAAGAGCGACAGCTGCTTCTTCAGCGGTGTTCACCAGGGTCAGCAGCGGAGTCTTGCGCTTGAGCTCCTCCAGACCCGGGGTAGCGACCATGGGCCGACAGGCAGCTAGGTGCTCGTAGAAGCGCGTGGAAGAGCCTGAGTATGTGGGTTCGCACTGCTTATAGGGGAGAACGGCGGCATCGAAAGACCGAGCAAAGGCAGCGAGTTCACCGTAAGGCTGACGGCCCACAAAGTGGGTCCGGGGATCGTTCATGACCGTTTGGCGTGCGGCACGTTGGCTAGCATCGGCAATCTGCATCACGGTGGGACCAACGAAAACCCAATGAAGCGAGGGAGTGAGAGCGATTGTCCGCTCGAGCAGGAGCCAGTCCATATTCCCGGCGAGATTGCCGATAATCCCGGCGAACGGACGCGGTATGTGAGCGATCGAATCAGGAGGCGCCATCGGCCCATTGAGCGGCGCGGGAAGGACATTGGCATCACGGGTCGCATTGGGAAGGATGTGAATCTTGGCAGGATCGCAACCAGCGCGTTGAACCAGGTACTCAGCAAGGCGGTTGGAGTTTGGGCAGACCAGGACCGAGACACCGCAAAATCGACGGTCCAGCTGCTCGACATTGCGGCGATTGGCGCTCGGGTAGGCTGCGATGAGGTCCGTGAGCCAGTAAACCACGGGACCAGGCCAGAGCTCTGCGACCGCGGCGAAGAACGGAAGGGTACAAATAAGCGGAGAATTCCTAGAATCTACGGTCTGGCCCAGGAGGCGTTTGAGTACAGAGGATCCGGTGCGGCTGAACCAGGAGATCGGCAGGCGAGCAAAGCCGCGCATCAGCGGCAGAGCGCAGGCGCAGCGTGGAGCCTGTAGCAAAAAGCCGTTCCTGCTCGGCACCGGGAGCGATGCGCGAAGGCCAGAACATACGCTGAGGTTCCCACGCAAGGACTGGCATTGGCCGTAAGGGAGCAAGATACGCCAATTTGGTCGCATCGCCGCCCGAGTTCGGCTCTGTGCCACCGGCGAGGGCAGAGGCGAGTTCGAGATCCAGAACGTCGGAGACTTGAAGTAAGTTCCAGAGCGGCTTGGTAGTGGAGTGGGGTGAGGATTTTTGAGAGTTCACGAATGATGGCTTCAATCAGCCCCCACAGCTGCGGGTAAGATGCATTGGCTACGCGCATGGACAAACGTAGGGCGTGAGCCTTGCGGGTTGCAGCGGAAGCCTGGCAGATTGTGGCGTACCGCAGGCTGGGCACATCAGCTCACCAGCCTGTGCTGCTTCTGCAAATCGATTGAACGACTCACGCCGGCGACTACGACCGGCTGGGCCGTGTTCGTCTCGCGCGAGGCCGCCTTCTGGAAGCAGTTGAGAACAGCCATCATGCCGGAGGGAACAGACGCTTCAGAGACCCGGGTGAGAATGAGGATGCCGCGACAGCCCATTTCCAGGCGGATGCGACAGGAAGGCGGCTCGGAGCTAATGATGAAGTGCTTGCCGAAAGACTGGCCGTCGATTTCAAGTTGGGCCGAGGCGAAGCAGAAATCGGCGCTGAATTTGTCCACGATCGCCCACCAGGACTCGGGAGAATTTGCCTCGAGAAGTGCGCGACCGAGACCCTCAATGTAAATCTCGTTCTGGACGGCGCGGCGGATGGTGCTGTGATGGAGGCTCTTGCCCGCGGCGCGAAATTCGGTGTAGCTCAGGCGGTCAATGCCTACCACTAACAGGATGCAGAAAATTGAGAATATAGCCCAGCCCACGTCATCGCGGGTAGAGAAGGATTCAAGCACGGCCAGCGAGGAGCAGAGGGCACAAGCTGCGTAGAGGATAAGGGTCGCGGCCTGGGTGGAGAATCCGAGTCTGAGGATCATGTGATGAATGTGGCCACGATCGGCCTGTGTAATGGGAGCCGAACGAAGAAATCGGCGACCAATGGCGAGGCAGACATCGAGCAGAGGGATCGCCAGAGCCATGAGCGGGGCAACCATGCCCAGCCAGGTTCCAGTGCGATTGCTCCAGATCAGACTGAAGCAGCCGAGCGCAAATCCGACGGTCAGTGAGCCGCAGTCACCCAGAAAGACCGAGGCTGGGCTGAAATTGTAAACGAGAAAACCACACAGGCACCCAGCAAGAGGGATCGTTGCGAGCGCAAGCCCATGATTTCCGGTGAGAAGGGCGACGCAGAGTGTGGTCAATGTGGCCACCAGGCTGACCCCCGTGGCGAGGCCATCCATGCCGTCGATCAGGTTTACAGCATTGGTGCAGCCGATGAGCCATCCGACACTGACGACCATGGAAACCCATAGCGGGGCGTAAGGAATCGTGAGCCGGGCACCCATTCCAACGGCGAACACTGCGGCCAACAGTTGGCCGGTCAGTTTCTGCGTGGGCCTGAGCCCTTTCAAATCATCAATCAATCCGATGATGAAGATTAGCCCGGCGGTTGGCAGCAGTGCGTAGAGGAGATCGCCGTGTTGAACATAAATGTGAGACCCGCCCAGGTTAAGTACGAACAGCAGCAGAAGCGCAAACAGGTAGGAAAAAGCGATGGCGATCCCGCCTACACGAGGCACGGCACGCGCATGCAGCTTTCGTCCGCCGTCCGGATGGTCTACCAAACCAAGACGAATGTAGAGTCGACGGAGCGGTGGGGTTGAGATCAAAACAAAAAGGAATGCCGCTATGCCCAGAAACGCGAAGTTAAGCATGAGGTTGACTCCTGGGGTGGTGTAAGCGAACAGACTGATCCGCCGCGGGAGCGTGCACGTGCGGGGTGGAGAATGGGGGGGGGGCTGCGGAGGGGGGGGCGAGGCGGGCGAATACTCGGACTGAGTCCCCAGCGAGTATGGAAGCCATGCGGTCCATACTTTGGGGCATGTCGTAGAAGTCGAGGAGCGCTTGCCTGCCACGAGCTCCGGCCTGCTGTACGCCAACGGGATCGCCGGCGAGTTCAAGAAGCAGCTTGGCCAAGCCTTCGACATCGCCCGGCTCAACAATCCAACCGCAGTCGTGGCGCTCGATGATGAGGGCGGGAGTCGCTTCACGAGGACCAATGAAGAGCACCGGACGAGCAGCGGCGAGGATCCCGTAGACCTTGGAAGGAACCACCGTGCCGCAGCAGTCCGCGCGCTGCGTGACCAGGCCAATATCCCCGGCGGCGAGACCTTGAGAGAGGTGGTCTCGAGAAACGTAGGGCCGGAACTCTGCCGACCTGATGTTGTTGAGCTCGCAGAAGCTGACCAACTCCGCGCGGCGGCCGCCGGAGCCGACAAACAGAAACCGAAAGCGTGCGTCGTCATTTAGGGCTTGCATAGCACCAGTGAGCGTGTCCATATCGTGCGCCAAGCCGAAATTTCCGGAATAGAGCAGGACCAGTTCCGTGGAATCACCGGGGCGTGGCAGCGGCTGGATGGCAACGGAGTTGGCCCAGTTCTCGGCGACGATAATCTGATCGCTTGGGATGCCACGGGCTAGCAAGCGCGTTTTCATGCACTCACCGAGTGCTATGACTCCGTTGGAGCGCCGGCGCGGGAGATCGGCAAGAAAACCAATGATCCGGGCTACGAGGCTGTTCGCTTTGAGATATTTGAGATCGATGGCGACATCGGGGTACATGTCCTGCTCATATACAAAGTGCCTTGAGCCGCGGAACAGCTTGAGCAGGGTCCCGAGCAGAGAAATGAGTGGCGGCGTGGTCAGGGTGAGAATTACATCCTGGCGTGGAGCCGTGAGGGCGCGCACGCCAGCTGAGAGGTAGAACGAAAGGTAAGAAAGGATACGGCCATGAATGCCGCGGGAAAAGGGCAGGGCCTTGGCCCGAAGAATTCGGACCGCGGCTGGCGGTTTACTCCCTGCAGCGCGGGCATAGCCGCCTTCTCCGCATAGCACGGTAACGTCCATGCCGCGTTCGGCGAGACCAGCAGCAAGGTCCGTGAGTTGCTGACTGGCCGCAGATGAATCTGGCCAGAAGAACTGGTTGATCAGCAGTATCTTCATGATTGCGCTTTTGGCTTGGCTGCTGTTTCCGCGCCCCAGGTATCGGGAGTGGTGGCGTGGGATCGGATAGTGCGGGTCTTGAGAAACTTGGCGGGATTGCCGGCGAAGATTGCGAAATCCGGAACCAGGCCGGAGACGACCGCACCGGCAGCGGCAATCGATCCGGTACCGAAAACCGTACCCGGAGTGAGGATCGAGCGAGCGCCGGCCCAAGCCCCGTCTCCGAGCTGAACCGGGGCGATCATGAGGCCGAAACCAGGGTCTGTCCAGTCGTGGTTCCCTGTGCATAGATAGGCACCTTGGGAAAGGCACACATTCGAGCCGAGACGCACTGTCGTGAGATTGTCAATCCACACGTGCTCGCCTATCCAGGTGTGGTTGCCTACAACCAGGTGCCACGGGTACTTAACGTCGACCGAAGGCTTGATCACGACGCCGCGTCCGATTTTCGCTCCAAACAGGCGCAGGAGGCAGACACGCAAACCGGAAGATGGAATCCACGCCGAACGCACAATGGCCTGCCCCAAGAAAAACCAGAGGGAGCGCTTGAGCAAGCTACCGCCGGGGTGATACCAGGAGTTGTCATACCGGGCGAGTTGAGGAGGCGAGGGCACAGGTTTATCCAATGCTCAGAGGAGGTTCTCTGGGACAACAAGCTGAATGGACGAGGGAGCGGAGGCCATCGGAGTTCCGTCCAGGACCCAGGCGTAAAGTGCGGCGAATTGCCGGGTTACAACGGGCCAGCAGTAGCGAGAGGCAATCAAATCGGCACCGCGTAAACCGATCTGGCGGTTGGCTTCAGGAGAATTGGCCAGGAGTTGCTGAAGCGCGGCGGTTATAGATCGGATCTCCACTGGAACCTGCCAGCCGGCCCGGTGCTCTAGAACCTCGGGCATGTTGCAGGGCTGTGTCACAAGAACAGGAAGACCCATGCCCATGGCTTCAAGAACGCCGACACTGAGGCCCTCGGAGTGGGACGGCAGCACAAAGGCCTCGGCGGCGGCAAGTGCACTCCATTTCATGGTGCCGCCGAGCATGCCGGTGAAGGTGACCGAGGACTCCAGCCTGCGAACGGCAATCGTCTCCTCCAGCTTGGACTGCGTCCCTTCGCAATCGGGGCCCGCAAGGACCAGATGAGCGTCAGGGTGGGTAGAGGAAAGCTCGGTCCAGGCTTCTAGGAGAAGGTCGAGACCCTTCTTTGGGTGGATTCGGCCCAGGAACAACACGATGCTCCGGCCGCGTAATGCGGGGAAGGCGTCAAGGAAGGGCTCGGAGTCAGAATACGCGGGAACCTCGACCGCATTGGGAATGATGGCGATCGGAGAGCGTGCCCCAAACCGCAGATAATGCCCGGCCTCGGCGCGAGTGAGCGCGTGCAGGCAGGAGGCGCCGGAGACGTTCGAGCGCTCGAGCAAGGCAGCATAGACAAGCTTTTTGAGGCGCTTGGCCCGTAGCGCCCAAGGCTCCAGCATGCCGTGCGCGGAGAGGATATAAGGGACCGCGAGCCTGCGAGCGGTACGGGCCGCGACGGTCGTACTGATCTCCCAAAGACCGTGGATGTGAAGTCCGTCGGCCGCACGAACCTGAGTCTCGAAGCTACGGCGGAGGGAAGTGTCACGTAACCATGCGGAATGGCTTGGGGACCAAAAGGAGAGCTGTCGGGCAGAGACGCCCTCCGGCTTAAAGCGTTCATCCGAATTGCAGAAGGCCGCTAGGGAAACATCGGAGCCGGTGAGGTAAGTACCGGCCTCACTCTCAGCCGGCGATTCCGGCTGGGTTAGCCTGCGGGTAAGCGCAGGAACGAATGCGCTAAGGCCTCCATAGCGCGGATCGATATGGGAGACCACCTGCATCCAGGAAGCTGGGGGTGCTGAAGCCGAGAGGAACTCACGGCGCTGAACTGATCGGAAGTGAGGAAACTTGCATTCACTGAACATTCCCTGAGGTGAACTCCGTCGCTGAGGCGCAATCAAGGATTGCTGAAGGTTGTTGCGATCAACCGAATGCGCGATCGAAGCGATCGATTGGCCAAAGTGTGCGGGCGAGAACTCGCTGACAATGTGGGTCGAGACGTTGCCCATGTGTGCGCGCACAGCGGGAGAGAGCTGCGCAATTTTACTGAGCAGCTCAGTAATCGCGGACCCATCCGTGGGGTCCAGGAGAAAACCGTTCCCGCCTATGGAAACCAGATCCGGTGCGCAGCCGCAGCGGTTAGAGACCAGGACCGGGAGGCCCGAAGCCATAGCCTCGTTGACTACCAAGCCCCACGGCTCGCGGGTGCTGGGCAACACGAAGCAGCCGGCAAATGCATAAAACGGCAACAGTTCGCGCGACGATTTGAGCCCTGGGAAGTGAACCTGAGCGGCGAAGGACGAGGCCGCTGCGATAGAACGGAGAATGCCCGCTTCTGCTCCATCACCCACCAGCACAAGAGGCCAGCTACCTCCGTGCTGGCGGTACTTTAGCCAGCTTCCCAATAGCGTGACAACATTCTTTTCGGGTGCCAGTCGTCCAACATAAAGGAAGTAAGGTGAAGCCGGAAGCCCGTGCTTGGCCGGGCTTGATTGAGCAAGGAGGGCGTCTGTGCCTCCTCGAAAGAAATCGTTGTCGACCACGTCATAGGCGGTGAGGATGCGTTGGCGGGGAAATCGAAGCTGGTGGAGATACTTGACGTGGGCCTTGCCGCCCGAGATAGCCCAGTTGAAAAGGGCTCGGAGCGTGAGGCTCTTGATTCCCTCCTTCCACCAGGTGCGGCTGTGATCGTAAGCCGTGCTCTCCGTCATTAGAACGCTTACGGCACCGTGAATGCGCGCCCAGAGCGCGGCAGCAATTCCAGGCAAAGTGTAATAACCCGGTACGAGAACGATCTCTGGATCAAGCTCAGAGAGCCTACGCCAGAGCAGGCGCGCTAGCTTGAATTGATTTGCGTCCTTCCAGCCCGTACCGGGCATCAGGGTCTGGATAGGAAGATCGGCCGGAAGGTCTTCACGGAACTTAAGTCCCGCATGAACGCCGATGCCGCCGACCAACTCCAGCCCAACGACAGAACCGGCGAGGGCGGGCGTGGCAAGGAGGCCGCACAAACGAGCTACATGGTACGGATACCAGTCAATCCATATCACGACAACGCGGCAACGGGATTGGACGGCAGACTCAGACATGGGGAGATTTCCGCTGGGTCAGGGATGCGTGATGCGCATTGGGGACGCGCGCGAGCGCAGGTTGGGCAGCAGCCCCGAAGAGAGGGCGGCGGGCATGGGTGCGAGGCTCACGGATGGCCCATTTCCAAGCCAACCAAGCAGGAATCCCCAGCTCCAGAGTGCGAAAAATAACGGCTTCACCGGTCTGCATCACCAGGTAAATCGAAAGCGCGGCGAGGCAGACATAGAGGGTGGACCAAGGGCCGCCACGCGTGACCGCACAGCGCCAGGCGGCGGCAAAAACACAGCCGACCAGTCCCATCAGGACTGGGGCAAACCACCAGACCTCCAGCCAGAAATCCGCGATCATGCCGGGTGCAGAGCCCGGTGCCCCGACCCAACCCAACGTGTCGCCGATTCCCTCATCCGTGCCGGCGTTGTAAAGGAGTTCGGGAACGCCGAAGTCCTCATATTTTGTGGGCCAGATGGAGCTGGGAATGGGCCGGATAAGAACCTGGGCGAGATAGCGGCGCATCCAGAAGTAGTGATCGCGGCGCTGAGCGGCTAAGACGGAGCCGGAACCGTAGATGTATTCGTTTCCGGAATCGGGCTTCTCCACCTGATTAGAAACGTTGATGTTCACGTCGAAGTTAGATCCGAGATAGATCTGCTGGCGATTGGTGACGAGGAACAGAACAAACCAGCCGAGAAGCAGACCGCCGGCGGTGACCAGCAGCAGTGGAGGACGTTTCAGGCGGTTGATATACCAGCCCATCAGACAGACCACGGCCAGATTGAACGTAGGTCCTCGGCGGCCCGTCAGCAGAGCGCTCGAAGCCCAAGGAACGCCGAATATAAGGGCGAGAAGGATTCCGCGCAGGCGTGGACCTCCGGCCGAGAGCGACACCACGGCGAGCAGAACACCAATCAGCAGAAGCATGGCCCCATCGCGGATGTAGCCGCTCGAGTCCTGTCCGCCCGAGTACGAGGTGCTGAAGGCTGCGGTAAAACCGCCGACATTGATGATCGTGATGGACCAGCAAAGGAGGCCAATGCTGCCCAGCATGGCTGAGCCGATCAGAAGCCGGCGCTGGATGCGAGATGTGATCTTGAGTGGACGGCGCTGCGAAGGACCGATGCGGACGCCGGCCGCCAGTACGGCCAGCACAAAGGCGAGCACGCCCAGCACGTTGAGCAGTTGAACGAAACGCAACTGATCCCGGTCGAAAAAGCGTGCCAAACCGTTGTGCTGGAGCAGCTCCCATGGCATCCAGGCATACAGAAAGACGAGCATGGGGCCAATGATGACAAGCGGATGAAAGACGTCACGGCTGCCGTCATAGGCAATCACGATGCCTGCGATGGCGATGACGGCGGTAAGCAGGAGAAGGAACTCAAACATGGCGAGTTCCCCTGTGCGGCAGCCGGGCGCGGATGGAGGAAGCCATCGAGGCGAGTGCGCAGGCAGTGGGCAGCCAGCGATAACGACGGCCAAGAGTTAAAAGGCCGGCCATCGTAAAGAAAACAAGCACCGACATGGCCGCAGTCAGCGGACCAGTGAGAGCCGGACGCAGGCCGCGCAGCATAGCCAGCGCTGCGAATAAACTGGCCGCGGTCGTGCCAAAGACGAACAGGAGCGTCAGCCCCGGCGGGATGTGATCGCGCCGGGCGAGAGTGATCAGCACCAGCGTGGAAGAGAGGATGTGCCCGAAGAAATAGATGTCCATCGCCTGCCAGGCCAAGCCGCCTTTGGACAGGAAGAGAGTCGCGGCGGAGCCGACGAAAGCCGCCCAAACGGTGTTGATCACGGCGGTCGAGCGAATTGATACGATGGTGAGCCGGGCCGCAGCCGGGGCGTTGCCCATATGCACGGCGGCGATGGCAAGCGCGACGGCGGCGGTAATGCCGGCAGGGGCATAATTGTGGCCATAAAGCAGCGTGATTCCCCAGGGGATGATCGTAATGCCGATAGCGGCGAGCGTAAGCGCCAAAGTGATCGAGGCGAACGAGCACAGAGCCATAACACGATGCGGAGTACGTTCGGCCTCGCCTCCGGCATCCGCCATCACAGCGTAGGAGGCCTCAGTGAGGAGGCCGGGAATGATCCCAGCAATGTTGCGCATCTGGCTAGCGACCCCGAAGAAGCCCATCTGAACCATCGTGGTGTCGCTGCGCGCAATCAGGAAGGTGATCCACCATCCGGCAAGGTTCGAACCCACGAGCCCCGCGAGCTGCACGAAACCGAAGCTCCAGACCTCGCGCAGCATGGGACCGAGGGCCAGACTGCCGGCGCGGGATGGAGCACGAAGGCTGAGCGGGCCACTCAGTAAAAGGCAGATCACGACGGCCGACGTGGTAATTGAGCCCTGAACGGCGATCATGTCGATCGGGTTGTGCAGGTGCGCGGCAGCAGGCAAAAGCGTAATCATGCCGGTTCCAACAATGAACGAGAGCAGCACAATCGCGCCCAAACGCCGTTGACCGACGAAGAATCCCCGGGCGCACTCGAGAAGAAGCATTCCGGCTGCCGAGAGTGCAGCCCAGCGAAGCAGACGAGTGAAGTCCGGCTTATGCAGCAGAGAGGCAAGCGGTACGGCGCCGAACCAGAGAGCGCACCCCGCCAAGGCGGCGGACACGAGCGAGACGATCGTGAGAGCTCGCGCGAGAGTGCCGTAGCCAGAGGTTCCGCGCGGGTACTTGCCCGAGAAGCGCGCCGCCGTGGCACCAATTCCGCCAGCTGCGTAAGTGGAGATCTGGTTGGCAGTCGAGATGGCGAACGAATAGGCACCGAAGGTCATCGCTCCAGCGAAGCGAGCGGCCAGGATATTCGCGAGAAACCCGCATCCGCGCTCAATGAAGATTCCGAGCGACAATGCGGAGGTGCCGCCGACGAGCTTGCGGGTCACGTCGCCGGACAAGCCGGTCCCTGCGTCTGTCGCGGTCGTGAGCGGCGCCAGAGGCTGCAGGCCCGGGTCGGCGAGCGTGGCGGGTTGTGCCCCGAGGGCCACTGTGTGGGGCTCCTGAGCAGGGTTAGAAATCATACGGCGGAATCTGCCTGGGGATGGCGATAATAGGATTTGTAGTAATCCCCCATGCCCTCGCGCCGTGGGTCAAAGTCATTAAGGAGTGTGCCCACAAGGCGGACGCCATCACGCTGAAACAGGTCGCGGGCATGCACGGCCTGTTCGCAGGTGGTAAGGCCAGCGCGAACAACCAGAATTACACCGTCACTCTGTCCTGCAAGAATGCGTGCGTCCGCCATATACAGAATTGGCGGTGAGTCCACCAGGATAACGTCGAAGTCTCTGGAGAGCCGCGCCAGCAGAGCCCCGAAATAAGGAGAGTGGAGCAACCCGACAATATCGCCCGGCCCCTGCCCGGCAGAGATAATCGCCACATTGGGAATCTCTGTGTTCGTAACTAGGCTAGCAGTGGGGGTTGTTTCGAGGTTAACCTCGCCGCGGAGAACCTCTCGCAGTCCGGAACGATTTTCGAGAGCAAAGGCTCGGTGAAGCGCAGGTCGACGGAGGTCGCCGTCAATCAGGACGACACGGAGCCGCGACTTACTTAATGCAACTCCGAGGTTCGAGGTGATGGATGTTTTGCCTTCACCGGAGCTTGGGCTCGTGACCACGTAGCTGCGGGAGCGCTTGCTCGAATTCGAGAGCAGGATGGAGTAGGTTGCGTTGCGGTATGCCTCGGCTACGATCGAGAAGTCATCGCCCCAATGCGCGATCGTCAAAGCTTCGCTCTCTTCCGGGATGCTGGAGCCAGCGATCCTCAGCACACCTCTCGGAGACATGGGACGGAGTTTCTCGCCAGCAGCAACCGCTGCCGGAATGACGCCGAGCTCCGGAACCTGGAGCAGACGTGTGACCTCACCTGGGATTCGGAAAGCCTTGTTGTTGCGCTCGCGAAAGAACGCGAGGCCGATTCCGCCAAGAGCGCCGAGTGCGAGCCCGGCACTGCCGGCAAGCTTCCGCTTAGGCGAGGCAGCCATCTTGGGAACGCGTGCGGTGTCCACAATACGGATGGTTGCAGCCTTAACAGCAGAAGCGAAGCCGGCTTCCTTGGCGCGCTGCAACAGCGTTTCATAAAGACTTTGTTCGCCATCGAGCTCCTTACGCAAAAGGCTCACCTGAGCCGCTTTCTGAAGGTCGGTCGAGACGATCGATTCCTGTGCGACGTATGCGTTATCGAGCAGGTGCTCGCGGTGGATGGCGGCAGTGTATTCATTATCAGCACGGCGAGTGCTGGAGCTTTGCGTAGTCAACAGGCCGGACTCTGCCTGCTGAATCTGAGAGCGAAGCCGAACCACCTTGGGATTCGCTTCCGTCAGCGTAGGGACAAGCTGGGATAGCTGACTCTGCAGGTCTGCCAGCTTGAGTTCGTAGGCGCGGTGCGCGGGATTATCCTGGACGCCGGGCAGAGTGTCCGCGGGAGCGTTACGCGCAAGTTCGACGTCCGCCTGCTTCTTCATGCGGTCCGCCTCTGCCTTGACCATCTCGTCCTGAAGCGAGCGAAGCCGGCCTTCCCCGATGGAGGCTGTGGCTTGCGAAAGCATGAGACCGTTGCCTCCGACAGCCTGCTCCAGCTTTTTCTGGTCCTTTTCGGCGCGCTGCCGGACGTCGCTGACCTGCTTGGTCAGCCACGCGCTGGTCTGCTGGGCCTCAGCGGAGCGGGTTTCGAGACCCTGGTCTTCGAAGGTGCGGATGAGCGTGTTGCAGAAGTTGGCGGAGAACTGCGGATCGTAGGAGTCGCAGGTGACAGCCACCAGTCGCGTCAATCCCAGAGGCTTGACGGTTACACTGTGGACGGCTTGGTCGACGAGCGCGGTGTACGGTATGGTCGCGCGGCCCCCTACGTGAATGGTCCGAGCGAACCGCGAGATGAGGTCTTGCCGCACAATGGAAGCGGGATGCGGTTTGGCAAAAAGGGTATCGGCGGTCTGCTGCAATAGGGTCTCGCTGTTGAGCAGCTTGATCTGTGTCTGCAAGTTCGTATCCGCACCCGCCGGGCTGTTGTCGCCCGTCGGCGCAACGGAGTGCAGGTTCATGAAGTCGCCATTGATACTGCGAATTTCCAGCAAGGTGTGAGTGCGATAAACCGGTTCCGAAGGTAGACCTATGAGGAGGCCGATCAAAAGCCCGACGAGAGCGGGGACAACGATGGTCAGTCGATGCCGGGCCAGGACGCGGACGTATTCGTCGAAGAGACCTTCCGGCCGTGATTCAGTGTAGGCAGGGCCCGGGGATCCTGCATACGCGTCAGGTGACGTGCCGGGGAAAGCAGAAGATAGCTCTTGCAGACTGTTTCGAGCTGGGCGATTGGAATCCAGACGCGGGCGACTCATGGGTAAGACCTTCCGGGCAGAGAATTGGCGTTCGCGAGCAAAGCAGTACAGCAGCAGGACATGCGCCGCGAACCGCTAGAATCGATTTAGTGGCGGTAAATCAGAAGCCCGGTCGTGATTCCGATCGCGGCGTCGATTGCCTTTTCTGAAACGACCTTGACTCCGCTCCGGGGTACGAAGAGAACGTCGTTGGCCTGAAGCTTAAAATCGGGCGCTTTGCCGGCAACAATCTTATTGATGTCGACTGGGATCTGACGCGGCGTGCCGTCCCCGCCGGGCTCCTGGCGAAGAACGCGAGCCCGTCCGGCGGCATTGTTAGGGCCGAGGCCTTCAGCCAGTGAGAGCGTCTGTAGCAGAGAAATGGTCTGATGCGAAAGCTGAAAGCCGCCAGCTTTCTGCACATCGCCTACGACATAAACGAGTTCCGCGCGGGGTACGCTGATGACATCGTTCGGCTCGATGAGGATGTTATTCTCCGGATCGCGCGCGGATATGAGCTCATCCAGCGAAAAGCTAACAGTGGAGAAGCCGGTTGTAGGGTCTGTGTGGGCTTTAGAGTTGTCGATCGTGCCCCAGCGAGACTCCCGCGTAACAATTACCGTGGGACCAGCATCCGCCTTCAGGCCACCCGAAAGAGAGAGAACTTCCAGCAGATGGCCTGAACCTTTCAGTTGCTGGACCCCGGGGTTGGCGACCTCTCCCAGGACGGAAACAGGCTGGCTGCCACTCGCAGACAGGTTAACGCTAACATCGGGTTTAGTGATGAAGCGTTTGAGTCGGGAAGTAAGCTCAGCTTTCAGCTGTTCCAAGGTTAGGCCTGCTGCCTGCAAACGGCCCACCATAGACAGATCGATGGTGCCGGCGGGATCGATGGAGATCGGCTTATCGGAGATTTCTTCATCGTCGGCTACGTGAAGCACGAGCTGATCGCCCGGGCCCAGGATGTACTTAGAGGCGGGAACCGGGCGGCGCTGCAGCGTCATTTGGCAGTGCAGCGCCGCAGGAGCTGCTATGGCCGCCAAACCGAGAAGGATTAGACTTAATCCATTCATCTTCATCATCGGTGATCCTCTCTGACTCATAGAGTGCGACCTCTACGATGTAGTAGATGCCCTTCGTCAGCGGACGACGAGATATTTGCTGGATTACGGGTTACGAGAGAGACCAGGTGCTCGGAGATTAGTCACTTACTTCGTGGAGGATCAATGCGAGCAGTTTGGCTGGATAGGAGTGCTCTTACGGTCGATATCAGGTAAGTGGGATTGGCCACATGTTTCACCACAGACTTTGAAGCTCGGGCCGTTCTGATACCGGTGGGGCAAGTAGCTGGATTGAGCTCTAGCGGCTTTCTAATCACTGTTGCCTCTTCGCTCATCGTGTCTCCTCGCCTGGAAATTTGCGCTGGCGTGAGGCAGCACGCTACTCTTGCCTCTACAGCCGCGAGGGCGGTGGACAGGAGGTTCCTTCAGGGCTGGTACAGTAAGATCCTAGCTGTTCGCATCTACTCATTAGGCACGTAGTGCCCAATTTGCACCGTAATTGCAGGACTGTTCCCCTGTCTTTGCCGGGCCAGGATTGTTGTGGATGGTTCAGCGACGAAGTTAGGCCAGCAGAAGCCCGAGAGACGGGAGAGCAACTGCATGCGACGCAGAAGCGAAACTTCGGGGGTCGAGCAGGCGCCTCGCGCCAGCGAAGATCTTTCAAAGAACAAGGCTGACAGGCGGAATGTCCTCGCGTATGTGCATCTGAGGAACATCCACGGATCTACTGGAGCTGGCCGTACGGCGCGGCAAATCACGGAGCATCTTGCTCTCCGCGAAGATGTAAACCTGCGCATTTTGGCCGATGCGTCAGACAAGGCGCGAATTTTGCCGCTGGTGCGGGATCCGTGGACCGGTTATCGGTACCATACGTTCGCGGATGATACGAGCCGTCAACAGACGCGCTGGTTCTTCTTGGACAGCCCGCGGGCAGAGCGGTTCTGGCCGGAGGCGGAGGTAGTCTTCTGTACCGGAGAAAGTTATGTTCCAGTGCGCAAGGCGAAGCTTGTGATGACGGCGCACGATGCAGGATACTTCGAGCCTGGAGCTCATATCCGGAACGCAAATTATTGGAGAACGCGGCTCAAGTGGGAGCTCTTATATAATAAGCTAACGCGGCGAGTAGATATGTTCCACACCGTGTCGGCTTTTTCCGCCGAGCGGCTAGCGCACTTTTTCCCTACCATCAAGGATCGAATTCGTTGGGTGCACAACGGGGTCACGCCGCACTTCTTCCAGCCCGTCGACTCGGCGGGACGGCAGTTTGTAGAACAGGCAGGCCTGGTGGACCAGCGCTTCGTGCTGGTGCCCGGTGGACTGCACTTTCGCAAGAACGCGGAGCTGATCCTCCAAGCGATTCCTATGTTGCAAAAGCGATTTCCAGAGTTGATTGTTGCGGTTGTGAATCATACCAATCCGGTGTATGCCGTCCAGGCAGCGCAACTAGGCGAACGTGTGCGGCTGCTGGGGTTCGTAACGGACGAGGCGCTGCATGCACTTTACTCGGCGGCGACCGTCGTCTGGTATCCTTCGCGCTATGAAGGTTTCGGCTTACCGGTGGTAGAGGCGATGGCCTGCGGGGCGAGCGTGGTCGCCAGCGACAGTTCTTCCATCCCGGAAATCGCTGGGGACGCAGCGCTGCTGGTCGACCCCGGGAACCCGGTGGCCCACGCTGAGGCGATCAGCAGCCTGCTGAGCGACGTCCGTGCGAGAGCACACTTCGCCCAGGCTGGCAAAGTGCGCGCGCGTCAGTTTACTTGGGCGGCGTGCGCAGGCGAGCTGAAACGCCACTTCGACTCTCTGTTATGAATTCCCGGTCACAGGTAATCGCTGGATCAATGCCAAGGACAATGGTTCAATTCCGGAAGGTTGTTCTGGTCCATGGAGGTGCGCGTGATAGTTATCAAGTGGCGCTTGCATTGAGCGAAGCTGGCTTACTCGAGTCTTTAGTGACGGACCTTTTCTGGCCCGCGGAACGGGGTTGGGCAGCCAAACTTGCCGAGTGGCTGCCTCCGAGCCTACGGGAATTGCTGGAACGGCGTAGTGAGCGAACGTTGCCAAGCGGTCAAGTGAAGATATGTTGGGCCGAGGGATTTCGGGGCCTGCTGCTGGATCGATTGCCGCGAGTTCCGTTCGAGCTTCGTCGCTGCAGCAATCGAGCAGCCGACGCAAAGTTGGGCCGGGAGGCTGGGCGCCTGGCGCGAAGGTCGGGTGCGGGTCTGGTGAGCTATAGCTATTACGGATTTGACGCGATTGCTGAATATGGGCAGCCGGCCATGCTGTTTCAGATGCATCCCCATCCGGGAACCGTACGCAGGCTGCTGCTGGAGGAGCTGGAGCATCACCCCGAATGCGCAGCATCGCTGGAGCAGGAGTGGGAGCTAGCGTTGCCCGAGAAGGACTATCGCCATCTTATTGAAGAGACGCGGCTCGCGTCGAGCTTCCTGGCTGCGTCCAGCTTCACCAAGCATAGCCTGATGGAGCACGGTGCAACATCTAAGATTACAGTGGTTCCGTATGGAGTTCATCTTCAGCGATTTCGGCCGCGGGGAGCGGACAAGACTGGAAATGGGCCTCTGCGGCTGCTGTTTGTTGGTCGAATCAATCAGCGCAAAGGAATCAAGTATCTGCTGGAAGCGCTGCAAGCCTTCACACCCGATGAGGTGCAGCTAATAGTCTGCGGGAGAGTTGTGGATGGACTGGAACTGTTTCGGGGCATGGAGGCTCAGGTGCGGGTGCGGGCCAACGTGAGCGGGGAGGAGCTGGTTGCAGCCTATCAGGGTGCCGATCTGTTTTGTCTTCCGTCGGTCGCGGAAGGATTCGGACAGGTGCTGCTGGAGGCGCTCGCGTGCGGGCTCCCAATCCTTTCGACAACGCACACCGCGGCCCCTGACCTGATTGCCGACGGCGTGGAAGGTTTTGTGGTTGAGCCACGTCGGCCAGATCTGCTTGTGGCACGAATCCGGTGGGCCGTCGAGCACAGGACGGATCTGAAGCGGATGGGCGTGGCAGCGCGGCAGCGGGCAGAGTGGTTCACTTGGAAGCGGTTTCGGCTGGGAGTGACTGAAGCCGTCGTGCAATATCTGGCTGAGCTTGATCGAGAAATTCACTCGGGACAGCAAGCTTGATCCACGATTTCGAAACGGATCCATGTGAGACTGGACTCCACGCGGACGTCTGCATCGTAGGCGCAGGTGCGGCGGGGATAGCGCTCTCGGTCGAACTCAAACGGCTCGGCCGAAGCGTTCTACTGCTGGAAGGCGGAGGACGACTGGTTGAAGAGCGCGCACAAATGCCGTATGCAAGCGAGACAGAAGGCCTGCCTTATCGTGGGCTACATGAGGGCCGAGTAAGAGCGCTGGGCGGGACGACGACGAAGTGGGGCGGGCAGAGTATGGAGTTCAGCCCCTTGAATTTTGAGACTCGCCCATGGGTCTCAGGCAGTGGGTGGCCGTTCGCCAAGACCGAACTCGCACCGTATTATGAGAGGGCCATACGGGTGGAGGGGTTGGAGGGAGCGCTCCTGGAAGACAAACTGGTGTGGACAGCGCTTGGTATGGACCAACCGCAGTTCGCCCCGCTCTGCATCAGCCTTTCGCGGTGGTGCCCCGAGCCCAACTTCGCACTGCTCCACAAAGCGGCGCTCGAAGGCGATGGCATCGAGGTCTGGCTGCATGCGAACGCAGTGCAGTTGCTGCTGGAAGGGGAGCAGGTCCGCGGAGTTCGTTGCCGTACGCAAGGTGACGCGGAAGCCGTGTTTACCGCGGCTGAATACTGCTTCTGCCTGGGTGCAATCGAGAGTTCACGATTATTCCTGCAACCACGCGAGGGCGGTCTTCCCTGGAATTCCTCCGGCTTGCTTGGAATGCATTTCCAAGATCATGTGGACTGCACTGCCGCGAGGGTAGAGCCGCTGCCGGGAGGAGCGTTTGAGTTTGGCAACTTGGCTTGGCCCATTTCGGCGGTTTGTTTTGGCCCACCTCTGGGACGTTGAAGGTTGAGGGTGTCCGGTTCTGCTGGAGCGTAGCCCGGAGGGCGGAGCGGAAGCAGAACTGG
>JAABVA010001307.1_pt1 | contig 27086 bp, 22 predicted proteins | sample 5560331 | NCBI WGS metagenome assembly JAABVA01 (sample SAMN12812661, study PRJNA571458) | rock metagenome | isolation source: Antarctica rocks | place: Antarctica: Victoria Land, Mt New Zealand sud | collected 2016-01-07 | reverse complement strand
CCACCACCGGCCCCACTCGAGGCTGGCCTACAAAACCCCGCGCGAAGTCGCCGCCACCTGGCAGAATCCCGACGACCACCTAACACCCGCGGCCTGAACTGACAACACCGACAGGGACCAGGCCACCGCCCCCGCCGTTGGCCTGGCGGCCGTGAACATCGCCGCAGCGCTCCAACAGACCGAGATCACCGGGACGCGCGTCGAGGCCAACTGGACGACTCGCGGCCTCGCCATACGGGCTCGTCAAAACCAGCCGTGCATCGCCGGCCAGTCGAGCTTCTCGCTCTTGGCGATGTAGTCGCTGACCAGCGCGTCTAGCGCGGCCTTGGTCTCGAGCTCGGACTCGACGAGGTACCGGCGCCCCTGCCCGGCGGCGGGCTCGTCGGTGACCCGGACGTCCCCGTCGACGCGCTGGCCGATCAGGACGCGCTGCTCGAGACTGATGGCGTAGCGGGCGAGCGGCACCCGGCGGCCCGGTGGGCTTCTCGTCGCCGATGGTGGTGGTGTCGGCGGGGTTGGTGGTGGTGTGGGTGTTGGGCATGGGCCGCGTGAGGCGGCCGGGCGGCGGCCCGGAACCCGAGCCCGAAGGGCGAGGGCCCGTCAGGGAGCCCCGTCGCGACAGCGACCAGCCGCAGGCTGGCCCCAACGAGATGCTCCGGGTACTCCACGACGTCTCGCTCGCCTTTCGGCTGCTGCACATTGGGAAGCGTGAACTGGATGAGCGCTGGCCCTTCCGCGGCGCGCCGGAACGCCCTTCGAATGGTCTACGGAACCGAAGGTCACAGGTTCGAATCCTGTCGGGCGCGCTACCAAAGACCTGTAAATCTGTGCCTTTTGTCTCCCTCGGGACGATGTGAGCGGAAATTTGTCTCAGGGTTTTTGTCTCGACACCAGTCAGCGATGGGCGAGCAGTCCCAAGCACGGGTGCGGGACCCAGCCGTCCGAGGGCGGGCCCGCCCTTCTCGCTGACTGTTGGCCGTTGTGCCTCAGGCAAGGCCCAGCAGCGCTACCGCGACCGCCGCCTCGGCGAGCGCGACTGTGGCACCAAGCGTGTCGCCGGTGCGCCCGCCGAGCGCAGCGCTAGCCCAGCCGCCGACCAGGACCGCTGTCGCCGCCGCGACGAGCAGCGCGACCAGGCCGTGCTGGACCCCCGCGAGCCCGAGCGCGCAGGCCGCCGCCGTGACCGTGGCGACGCCGAGCGCCGCCGTGCCCGGCGCGAAGCCCGCGCCGAGGCCGTCGGCCCGCGCGGGTGCCGTGATCGCGGCGTGCACGAGCGCAGCCCAGCGCCCGAGCGCCGCGGCCACGACGAGCACGCGCAGGGCCTCCCCGCGGTCCAGGCCGGCCAGCGCCGCGACGAGTAGTAGCGCCCACAGTACGAGCGCGAGCGTCCCGAACGTGCCGATGGCCGAGTCGCGCATGACGGCCAGGCGTCGCGGGCGATCGCCGCGCACCCCGAGGCCGTCCGCGCAGTCCGCGAGGCCGTCGGCGTGCAGGGCGCCCGTGACCACGAGCAGCACGGACACTGAGAGGATCGCCGAGACGGTCGCGCCGAGCGGCGGCGCGGCGAGGTAGCCGACCACGCCGGCCAGCGCGCCGACGGCCGCGCCGACCACGGCGAACCAGGCCGCGGCCACGCCAAGCGGCGGCGCCCGATCGCGCACGCGCACGGGGAGGACGGTCAAGAACGCGACGGCGAGGCGCAGGGCGGCGATGGCGCCTCCTCAGGGCCGGCGCGTCACGCCGGCCTCCTCGAACGTCGCCATCTCGCGATGCAGCGCCCCGGCCGCGGCGATGACGGGCAGCGCGAGCAGCGCGCCCGACGCCTCGCCCAGGCGCAGGCGCAGGTCCAGCAGCGCCTCGAGCCCGAGCTCGGACAGGACGAGGTCGTGGCCGAGCTCGGCCGAGCGGTGCCCGGCGACGAGGACCGCCCCGGCCGTCGGGTCAAGCCCGGCGGCGGCAAGCGCCGCCGCGGCCGTCGCGAAGCCGTCGACGACGACCGGCAGGCGCCGGCGCGCCGCCTCGAGCACCGCCCCGGCCAGCCCGGCGAGCTCGAGACCCCCGACGCGGCGCAGCGCCTCGCGCGCCGGCAGCGGCGCCCCGTGGCGCTCGACGGCCCGCGCCACGACGGCCCGCTTGCGCTCCAGTCCCGCGGCATCCATCCCCGTGCCGCGCCCCACGGTCCGCGCCGGCTCGGCGCCCGTGAGCGCCGAGACGAGCGCCGCCGCCGTCGTCGTGTTGCCGATGCCGATCTCGCCCAGCACGAGGCAGTACACGCCACGGTCGGCCAGCTCGCCCGCGAGCGCGGCGCCCGCGGCGAGCGCGGCGTCCAGCTGCGCGTCGGTCATCGCCGGGCCGGCGAGCAGGTCGGCAGTGCCGCGCGCGACCTTCGCGTCGCGCACGCCCGGCGGCGTGGGGCCGGCCAGGCCGAGGTCGGCGACCAGCAGCTCGTGCCCGCCGCGCCGCGCGAGCACCCCGACGGCGCTGTCGCCGCGCGCCGCGGCCGCGGTCACCTGCCCGGAGACCTCGGCGTCGAACAGGCTCGTGCCGTGCACGAGGTGGCCGTGGTCGGCGGCGAGGACAAGCACGCCGGCGCGCAGCGTGGCGGGCGGCGCCGCGCCGGTGATCGACGCCCAGCGCTCGACGAGGATCTCGAGCGCCCCGAGGCTGCCGGCCGGCTTGACGAGCGCGTCGAGGCGGTCGCGCGCGGCGATGGCCGCCACCCGGTCCACGCGCTCCGGGCTCGCCTGCTCGGCCGGCGCGGGCCGCCAGCGCTCCGCCATCACGACGTCGCCGAGCGGGACGCGCGCCGACCAGCCCGCCGCCTCCAGGCCCGGGCGCACCGGGCGCTCGTCGGGCCAGCCCACGCACAGGTAGGCGAGCGGGTCCACGGCGGCCGGGATGCCGAGCAGCCCGCGCAGGTCTGCGGGCCGGTAGAAGCTGACCCAGCCCACGCCGAGCCCCTCGGCCCTTGCGGCCAGCCACAGGTTCTCGATCGCGCACGCGGTGGAGTAGACGTCGGTCTCGGGGATCGTGCCGCGCCCGAGCACCTCGGCGTCGGGCGCGCCGTGGTCGCAGCAGACGACGATGCCCAGCGGCGCCTCGACGACGCCCTCGATCTTCTGATCGAGGAAGTGGCGCGTGCGCTCGTCGAAGCGCTCGGCCTGGCGCAGGCGCTCGCGCTGGGCCAGGCGGCGCACCTCGATGCGCGTCCGCTCCTCCTCGATGACGATCAGGCGCCAGGGCTGCATGAGCCCCACCGACGGCGCCCGGTGGGCCGCGGTGAGGATGCGCTCCAGCGCGTCGGCCGGGACGGGGTCGGGGCGGAAGCGGCGGATGTCGCGGCGCTCGGCGATGACGCGGTGCACGGCCTCGCGCGCCTCGTCGGGATAGCGCCACCCGGTGGGATCGGCGGAGCGCTGTGCCGCCCGCGAGGAATCGAAGCCCGGCGGCGTCGGAGGACGGACGAGGCGATCGCGAGCGGGCACGGCCGCGAACAGTAGAGTGGCCACCTCAGCGCGGCGGCGAGGAAGCCGGTGAGAATCCGGGACGGTCGCGCCACTGTGACCGGGTCCACGTGGGCCCGGGAGTCAGGAACTCTCCGCCGCGACCCTTTCCATGTGCGGGACGCCCGATCCCGTGGAGGAGCCCCCATGCATCCGGCGGTCGCAGCGTGAGAAGGCTGGTCCTCCTACGCCACGCCCCCACCTCCGCCACCCGCGCGTTCGCGTTCCCGGCCGACGAGGAGCTCGACGAGCGCGGGCGGGCCGCCGCGGCCGAGCTGCGCCTGTCGATCCCGGCGGGCCACGACGTGCTGCGCGGCCCCGCCATGCGCTGCGCCCAGACTGCCGAGGCCGCGGGGCTCGGCCCCGCCACCGTCGACGCGCGCCTGGCCGAGTGCGGCTTTGGCGCCTGGGAGGGGCGCACCCTCGAGGCCGTCTCGGCCGAGGACGCCGATGGCGTCGGCGCCTGGATGCGCGACCCCGCTGCGACGCCGCACGGCGGCGAGAGCCTCGCCACGTTCGCCGAGCGCGTTGGCGGCTGGCTTGACGAACAGGCCGGCCTCGACGGAAGCGCCGTGGCCATCACGCACGGCGGCGTGGTCAAGGCGGCCGTCGTGCACGCGCTCGACGCGCCGCTCGACTCCTTCTGGCGCATCGACGCTTCGCCGCTGGCCGTGACCGAGCTGCACGCCCACGCTGGGCGCTGGACCGCGGCCAAGGTCAACGCGTGAGCGCCACCGCGCTGGCCGGCGGCTACGCGGCCGACGTCGTGCTAGGCGACCCGCGCCGCCTCCACCCGGTGGCCGGCTTCGGCGCGCTCGCCCAGCGCGCCGAGGCCGTCGCCTACGCCCCGACGCGCACTCGCGGGGCGGCCTACGCGGCGCTGCTCGTCGGTGGCGCCGCGCTGGCCGGCGAGCTCGCGGCGCGGGGCGCCGCGCGCGCCGGCGCCGGCCGAGCGCTCGTGCTCGGCGTCGTGACCTGGGCCGCGCTGGGCGGCCGCTCGCTGACGAGGGTGGCCGACCGGCTCGCCACCGAGGTCGCCGCCGGCGACCTGGACGCGGCGCGCGCCACGCTGCCGTGGCTGTGCGGCCGCGACCCCGCGGGGCTCGATGCCGACGCGCTGGCGCGCGCCGCGGTGGAGTCCGTCGCCGAGAACACCAGCGACGCCGTCGTCGGCGCGCTGCTGTGGGGCGCGCTCGCCGGCCCGGCCGGCGTCATCGGCTACCGCGCGGCCAACACGCTCGACGCGATGGTCGGCCACCGCACCGAGCGCTACCGCGACTTCGGTTGGGGCGCCGCGCGCCTGGACGACGCCGTGAACTGGCCGGCGGCGCGGCTGTCGGCCGCGCTCACCGCTTTGTGCGCGCCGGTCGTGGGCGGCAGCCCGTCCGCCACCTGGCGCACGGTGCGCCGCGACGGCGCCGCCCACCCCAGCCCCAACGCGGGCCGCGCCGAGGCCGCCTTCGCGGGCGCGCTCAGCGTCCGCCTCGGCGGGGCACTCGCCTACGCCGGCGTGGCCGAGACGCGGCCGTTCATGGGCGACGGCCCGGTGCCGCGCGCCGCCGACGTGCACCGCGCCACGTGCCTGTCGCTCGCCGTAGGCCTCGCCGCGACGCTCGCCTGCGCGGCGCTCGCCCGGCGCCCGTGGAAGGCGGGCCGATGAAGGGCGCTCTGCTCGTGGCCGGCACGCACTCCGACGCCGGCAAGTCGCTCGTCACGGCCGGCCTGTGCCGCTGGCTGACGCGCCGGGGCGTGCGCGTCGCGCCGTTCAAGGCCCAGAACATGGCGCTGAACTCGGTCGTCGCCCGGGGCGGCTTCGAGATCGGCCGCGCCCAGGCGATGCAGGCCGCCGCGGCCGGCGTCGAGCCCGAGGTGGCGATGAACCCGATCCTCATCAAGCCCTCCGGCGAGCGCCGCAGCCAGGTCGTCGTCATGGGCCGCCCCTACGCCAGCGTGAGCGCACGCTCCTACCAGGAGCTCAAGGACGAGCTGCGCCCGGTAGTCGCCGGCGCGCTCGCCGACCTGCGCGCCCGCTACGACGTCGTGGTCTGCGAGGGCGCGGGCAGCCCGGCGGAGATCAACCTGCGCGCCGCCGACCTGACGAACATGGGCCTCGCGCGCGCCGCCGACCTGCCGGTGCTGCTCGTCGGCGACATCGACCGCGGCGGCGTCTTCGCGTCGCTGCTCGGGACGCTCGTGGCGCTCGAGCCCGCCGACCAGCGCCACATCGCGGGCTTTGTGATCAACAAGTTCCGCGGCGACCACGCCATCCTCGCCCCCGGCGTCGAGCGGATCACCGCGCTCACGGGCCGCCCGACGCTCGGCGTGCTGCCCTACGTCGAGGGCCTAGGCCTCGACGCCGAGGACTCGCTGGCCGTCGAGACGCCGTGGCCCGACGTGACCGGCGCGAACGGGACGCTCGACGTCGCCGTCGTGCGGCTGCGCTGGATGAGCAACTTCACCGACCTCGACGCGCTGGCCCGCGAGCCCGGCGTGCGGGTGCGCTTCACGCGCTCGCCGGTGGACGTCGCCCGCGCCGACCTCGTCGTGCTGCCCGGCACGAAGGCGACCGTCGAGGACCTCGCCCGCCTTCGCGCCGACGGCCTCGACGTCGCGCTGACAGCGCGCGCCCGCGCCGGCGACCCCATCCTCGGCGTCTGCGGCGGCTACCAGCTGCTGGGCGAGACGATCGTCGACGACGTCGAGTCCGAGGCCGGGGCCGTGACGGCGCTCGGCCTACTGCCCGTGGCCACGACGTTCGCGGCCGACAAGGTGCTGCGCACCGTCGCCGGCCACAGCGACCTGCTGGGCAGCGCGGTCGGCGGCTACGAGATCCGCCACGGCCGCCCCGCGGTGCACGGCGGCGCGCCGCTGCTCACCACCGCCGGCGGCGACCCGGAGGGCTGCGGGGTGGGCGCCACGCTGGGCACGTCGTGGCACGGTCTGCTCGAGCACGACGACGCGCGCCGCGCGCTGCTGCGCTGGGTCGCCGCGCGCCGGGCGCTCGCCTTCGTCCCGGCCCCCGACGTCACCTTCGCCGCCGAGCGCGACCGCCAGCTCGACGTCCTCGGCGACCTCGTGGAGCACCACCTCGACACCGACCACCTGCGCGCGCTCATCGAGGACGGCGTGCCGACCGATCTCCCCGACCTGCTGCTGGAGTGTGCCCCGTGCTGAGGTTCGTCACGACCGCCGACACCGAGATCCTGGCGACGGCCGCCGCGGTGCGCCGGCTGCCCGAGGGCTTCCCCGAGGTCCGCTGCGCCAACCCGCAGGGCACGCGCGACCAGGACCCGTTCCTCGACCACGTCCTCGACGGCGCGCGCGTCGTCGTCATCCGCGTGCTCGGCGGCCGCCGCGGCTGGCAGGGCGGCGTCGACCGCCTGGCCGAGCGCTGCCGCGCGGCGGGCATCGCGCTGATCGCCCTCGGCGGCGAGGCGCGCCCGGACGCCGAGATGACGGCGCTGTCCACCGTCCCCTCCGGCGCGGTGGCACAGGTCGGCGAGTACCTGCAGTCGGGCGACGTGGACAACATCGAGCAGATGCTTCGCTTCCTCGCCGACACGTTCCTCATGGAGGGCTTCGGCTTCGAGGCGCCCAGGGGCGTCGGCGAGCTCGGCGTCTACGTCCCCGGCCGCGGCGACGTGACGCTCGAGGAAGCGCTCGCCGGCCGCGACCCGGGCGCCCCCGTCGTCGGCATCACCTTCTACCGCTCGCACCGCCTGACCGGGAACACCGACTTCGTCGACGGTCTGTGCGCCGCGATCGAGCGCGCCGGCTGCCACCCCGTCGCGGTGTGGAGCTACACGCTGCGCCGCGCCCACGACCAGGGCCGGGTCGCCGCCCTCGAGCTGCTGACCGGCCACGTCGACGCGCTCGTCACGACGATGCTCGCCACGGGCGGCTCGGGGCGCGGCGACGCGGCCGGCGACGTGGACGCCGGCGACGGCGGTAGCGAGGAGCAGATGGCCTGGGACGCCAGCGCGCTGGAGGCGCTCGGCGTGCCGGTGATCCAGGCGCTGTGCGTGACGATGTCGCGCGAGCGCTGGGAGGAGGGCGGCGAGGGGCTGCTGCCCATCGACGCCGCCACGCAGGTGGCGATCCCGGAGTTCGACGGGCGCATCATCGGCGGGCCGATCTCCTTCAAGGAGCGCGAGGTCGAGGACTCGCCGGTCGGCGTGGCCGTCCCGCGCTACGTCGCCGACGCCGAGCGCTGCGACCGCCTCGCCGGCCTCGTCCTGCGCCACGCGCGCCTGCGCGACTCCGGCGCGCGGCGCAGGATCGCCATCGTGCTCACCGCCTTTCCCACCAAGCACGCGCGCATCGGCATGGCCGTCGGCCTGGACACGCCGGCGAGCGCGATCGGCCTGCTGCACCAGCTCAAGGCCGACGGCATCGACGTGCGCGGCATCCCCGCCGACGGCGACGCGCTCATGCACGCGCTGATCGCCGCCGGCGGCCACGACCCCGAGTTCCTCACCGACGAGCTGCTGGCCGCCGCGCCGCTGCGCATCGCCGTCGCCGATTACCTCGCCTGGTACGGCACGCTCGAGCCAAAGCTCACCGACGCGATGGTCGCGCAGTGGGGCGAGGCGCCGGGCGACCGCTACCTGGACCGCAGCGCGACCGCGTCGCCGGATGGCGACCTCGTCGTGGCGGGCTTGGAGCTCGGCGACGTCGTCGTGCTCATCCAGCCGCCGCGCGGTTACGGCGACGATCAGGTCGGCATCTACCACGATCCCGAGCTCGCGCCCGCCCACCACTACATGGCGGCCTACCGCTGGCTGGACCACCACTGGGGCGCCGACGCGATCGTGCACCTCGGCAAGCACGGGACGCTGGAGTGGCTGCCGGGCAAGATGCTCGCGCTGAGCGCGTCGTGCGCACCGGACGCCGCGCTGGGCTCGATGCCGCTCGTCTACCCGTTCGTCGTCAACGACCCGGGCGAGGGCGCCCAGGCCAAGCGCCGCGCGCACGCCGTCGTCGTCGACCACCTCGTGCCGCCGATGATGCGCGCCGAGAGCTACGACGAGCTCGCCGACCTCGAAGCGCTGATGGACGAGTACGCCCGCTTGGAGGTGCTCGACCCGTCCAAGCTGCCCGGCCTCGGCGCGCAGATCTGGGAGGCGATCGAGAAGGCCAACCTGCAGGAGGACCTCGGCATCGACGGCCGGCCGGGCGATGCCGGCGAGCTCGTCGAGCACCTCGACGGCTACCTGTGCGAGGTCAAGGACGTCCAGATCAAGGACGGCCTGCACGTGCTCGGCGTGGTGCCCGAGGGCCCGCACCTGCGCGGTCTCGTCGCGGCGATCGGCCGCCACGGCAGCGGCCGCGTCCCCGGGCTGCGTCGCGCCGTCGCCGCCGCGTTCGGCCTCGACGAGCCGGCACTCGTGGCCGCACCGGGCGTGCAGGTCGAGGCCGGCCGCAGCGCGGAGCTCGTCGCCCGCTTCCCGGGCACCGCGTACCGCGGCAGCGACCTGCTCGACCGCCTCGAGGAGGCCCAGCACTCGCTGCTGACCGAGCTCTCCGAGCACGACTGGGACCCCGCGCTGTCGGCCGAGCTGTGCCGGTCGGGGCTGGGCCGCGACGACGCGGGCGTCGTATCGGCGCTGCGCTTCGCGGCGGGCCAGATCGTGCCGCGGCTGCGCCAGACCACCGACGAGATGACCAACGTCCTCGGCGCGCTGCGCGGGCGCCACGTCCCGGCGGGCCCCTCCGGCGCCCCGACGCGCGGGCGCTTCGACGTGCTGCCGACGGGGCGCAACTTCTACTCCGTCGACCCGCGCGCGCTGCCGTCCGAACTCTCCTACGCCACCGGCGTCAAGCTCGCCGACGCGGTGCTCGAGCGCCACGTCGCCGACGCCGGCGCGCTGCCGGAGATGGTCGGCCTCGTGGCCTGGGGCACGGCGGCGATGCGCACGCAGGGCGATGACGCGGCCGAGGTTCTGGCCCTGCTGGGCGTCCGGCCCACGTGGCACGAGTCCTCGCGGCGCGTCACCGGCCTGGAGCTCGTCGAGCTCGAGCAGCTCGGGCGCCCGCGCATCGACGTGACCCTGCGCATCTCCGGCTTCTTCCGCGACGCCTTCCCCCACCTCGTCGGCCTGCTCGACGACGCCGTCACGATGGTCGCCGCGCTCGACGAGCCCGACGAGCGCAACTTCGTGGCCAAGCACGCCCGCGCCGAGGCGGCCAGGCTCGCCGGCGAGCTCGACGAGGCCGAGGCGTGGCGGCGCGCGACGACGCGGATCTTCGGCTCCAAGCCAGGGACCTACGGCGCCGGGCTCAGCCAGCTGCTGGAGACGCGCGACTGGCGAGACGACGCCGACCTCGCCGCCGTCTACGAGTCCTGGGGCGGCTTCGCCTACGGGCGTGGCCTGGGCGGCGTCGCCGCGGGGCCCGCGATGCGTGCGTGCTTCGAGCAGATCGATGTCGCCGTCAAGAACGTCGACTCGCGCGAGCACGATCACCTCGACAGCGACGACTACTACCAGTACCACGGCGGCATGGTCGCCACGATCCGCAGCCTCAGCGGCCGCGAGCCGGCCGCCTACCTGGGCGACAGCTCCGACCCCGAGCTCGTCAAGGTCCGCACGCTGGCCGAGGAGACGCGGCGCATCTTCCGCGCCCGGGTGGCGAACCCGCACTGGATCGGCTCGATGGTGCGCCATGGCTTCAAGGGCGCGGCCGAGCTGGCCGCGACGGTCGACTACCTGTTCGGCTACGACGCCACGACCGACGTCGCCTCCGACTGGATGTACGAGCAGGTGGCGGCGAAGTACCTGCTCGACGCTGACGTCGCCGCGTTCATGGACCAGGCCAACCCGTGGGCGGCGCGCGGCATCGCCGAGAAGCTGCTGGAGGCCGCCGAGCGCGGCATGTGGAGCGAGCCCTGCGACGAGACGCTCGGCGAGATCAAAGCGCGCTACCTGGCCCTCGAGGACCAGCTGGAGGGCGCAACGGCCTGATGGCGCGCGTCACCCCGTACCCGCTGTCGGCGATCGTCGGCCAGGAGGACCTCGTCGAGGCGCTGCTGGTGTGCGCCGTGCATCCCATCGTGGGCGGGGTGCTCGTGCGCGGCGAGCGCGGGACGGCGAAGTCCACCGCGGTGCGCGCGCTGGCCCCGATGCTGGGCAGCGCGTCGGGCGCGGACGCGCCGGCCCCGCTCGTGGAGCTGCCGCTCGGCGCGACGCTCGACCGGCTCGTCGGGACGCTGGACCTGCGCGCCGCGCTGGCGGGCGAGCACCGCGTCGAGGCGGGGCTGCTGGGCCGTGCCCACGGCGGCGTGCTCTACGTCGACGAGGTCAACCTCCTGCCCGACCACCTCGTCGACGCGCTGCTGGACGCCGCCGCCTCTGGCGAGGTCACCGTGGAGCGTGACGGCGTCAGCGTCGTGCAGGACGCGCGCTTCCTGCTCGTCGGGACGATGAACCCCGAGGAGGGCGAGCTGCGCCCGCAGCTGCTGGACCGCTTCGGCCTCGGCGTCGAGGTCGCGGGCCCGCGCGACGCGCCGACGCGCGCGCAGATCGTGCGCCGGCGCATGGCCTACGACACCGCGCCCGAGGCCTTCGCGACGACCTGGGCCGACGCCGACCGGGCGCTGGCCCAGCGCATCGCCGCCGCCCGGGCGCTCGTGCGGTCGGTGACGATCGGCGAGCGCGGGCTGCTGCGGATCTCGTCGGTCTGCGCGCAGCTGGACCTCGACGGCGTGCGCGGCGACCTCGTGTGCGCCCACGCGGCCTGCTCGCTCGCGGCGCTGGACGGCGTGACCGAGGTCGCCGACGCGCACATCGACCGGGCCGCCCACCTCGCGCTGCGCCACCGCCTGCGCCGCGACCCGCTCGCGCCCCCGCCGGGCGGCGAGCGCGACCCGTCGATCGACGAGGCGCTGGAGTCCGACGCGCCCGCGGGACCTGACACCGAGCCCGCGCCCGACGAGGCGCCCGCGCCGGCGCCCAGCGGCGCCGCGCCGCCGGCGTGGTCGCCGGACCCCGACCTCGCGGGCCCGCCGCCGCCGACCGGGCCGCCACCCGCGCCGCCCGAGCTGCCGCCCCACCTCGCCTCCCCGGCCGCGCTGCCCTCGCGCCTGCCCGAGGCCGCGCTGCTGCTCTCGCGTGGCCCGCGCGCCGCCCGGGACGCGGCGCCACGCCCCAGCGGGCGGGCGCCCGGCGGCAACCTCGCCGTGCTCGACGCCCGCCCGGCCCGCGCCGACGACGCGATCGCGATCCTGCCGACGATCCTCGCGTCGCTGCGCGGCGACCCGCGGGCGCACACGGCGATCGCCGGCGGCGGGCGCGGCGCGCTGCTGTGCCTGATCGTCGACACGAGCGGCTCGATGGCCGCCCAGCGCCGCCTCGCGCGCGTCAAGGGCGCGCTGGAGGCGGCGGTGCGCCGTGCCTACGCCCGCCGCGACCTCGTCGCCGTGGTCGCCTTCAGCGGCGACGGCGCCCGCACGCTCGTAGCCCCCGGAGCCCCGCTGGAGCACGCCGCCACCGCCGCGCGCGACCTGCCGGCCGGCGGGCGCACGCCGCTGGCCGCCGGTATCGCCGACGCGGCCGCGCTACTCGACGACGTCGACCGGGGCAAGCTCGCCGGCCGCGCCCGCATCGCCGTGCTGCTCACCGACGGCCGCGCCGCCGATCCCCAGGGCGCCGCCCGCGCCGCGCTCGCGCGCGTGGTGGCCGCCGCCGACCGCACCGTCGTCGTCGACCTCGAGGAGGGCGGGGTGCGCCTCGGCCTCGCCGCCGAGCTGGCCGCCGCCGCGGGCGCCGACCTCACCCGCCTCGTGGCCCCCGAGATCGCCAAGTCCCACCGTCGTCCCGACCGCAGGAGCGCCGCATGAGCGACCAGACGACCCCCGAGACCCCGGCCGAGCGCCCGCCCGGCTACGTCGCGAAGTGCTCGCTGCGCGGCGCCTCCTCGTCGCAGGACCCCGAGGACGCGCCGATCGAGCGGCCCATCGGCGACGCCGCGGCGCTGGCCCGCAACAGCGCCCCGGGCGTCGACGTCCCGCACGCGCCGGGCGACCGCGGCACGGCCGAGCCGCGCCGGCGCAAGCCGCGCGACCGCCCGCTGCTCGTCGTCGTGACCGGCAACGGCAAGGGCAAGTCGACCTCGGCCTTCGGGATGCTCCTGCGCTCCTGGAACCGCGACTACCGCTGCGGCGTCGTGCAGTTCATCAAGTCGGGCCGGTGGAAGGTCGGCGAGCAGCGTGCGGCCGAGGCGCTGGGCGGCATCGACTGGATGAAGATGGGCGACGGCTGGTCGTGGATCTCCAAGGACCTCGTGGAGTCGGCCGCCCTGGCCAGGGCGGCCTGGGAGCAGGTCAAGCAGTTCGTCGCGGACGAGCGCTACGAGTTCCTCCTGCTCGACGAGTTCACCTACCCGCTGAAGTGGGGCTGGGTCGACGTGGACGAGGTCGTCGAGGTGCTCACCGGCCGCACGGGCTTCCAGCACGTCGTGATCACCGGCCGCGACGCCCCGCAGGCGCTGATCGACGCGGCCGACCTCGTCTCCGAGGTCACGCTCGTCAAGCACCAGATGGCACAGGGCATCCGCGGCCAGCAGGGCATCGAGTGGTAGGAGCCGAGCTCCTCGTGATCCTCGACGGGGCCAGCGAGCCGCTTCACGGCGCGCGGCCCACGAGCCTCGAGCGCGCCCGCACCCCGGCGCTCGACGCGCTCGCGCGTGACGGCGAGCTCGCGCGCGTCCGCACCGTCCCGGAGGGCCTGCCCGCCGGCTCGGAGTCGGCCATCCCGGTCCTGCTGGGGTGGACGCCGGCCGAGCCCGTCGACCGCGCGAGCATCGAGGCGACGGCGCACGGGATCGCCGTCGCCCCGGGGCAGCGTGCGTGGCGCGTCGACGTGCGCGCGCCAGACGGGACGCGGGGCGGTGCCGCGGCCACGCGCGAGGCCGCCCGCGCCCTGGCCGCCGCCGCGCCCGGTTACGCCGTGCACCGGCTCGCGGGCCACCGGCTGCTGCTCGTCGGCGCCGCGCCGGCGCCCCGCACGGCGCACGCCGCCCACCTGCGCCTGTGGCCCGAGGGCGCGGTGCTCCCACGCGCGCTGGGCGCGAACTCCGTCGTCGTCGCGGCGCGCGGCGCGGCGTGCGGCATCGCGACCCTGCTCGGGGCGAGCGTCGTCGTCCCGCCCGGTGCGACGGGTGACGACACCACCGACCTGCACGCCAAGGCCGGCGCCGCCGCCGCGGCCCTGGACGGCGGCGCCGCGCGCGTCGTCGTGCACGCTGCCGGCGCCGACGAGGCCGCGCACACGCTCGACACCGCGGCCAAGGTCGCCTTCCTCGAGCGCGCCGACCGCGAGCTCGTCGCGCCCTTGGCCGCGGCGGCCGCGCGCGCCGGCGCCGTGTTGCGGATCTGCCCCGACCACGGCTGCGACCCGGCCACCGGCGCGCACGACGCGCACCCCGTCCCGCACCTCACCTGGAGCGGGACGGCCGTCGGGGGATCGCGCACGGCGCGGCGCCTGACCGAGCGCGACGCCGCCGCGCTCGACGTGCTCGACCTCACGACGCCGCTGGTGCCCGCGTGATCCCGCGCATCGTCGTGGCCGGCACGAGCTCGGGCGCGGGCAAGACCACGGTCGCCTGTGGCCTGATCGGCGCCCTGCGCGCCCGCGGGATGACCGTGCAGGGCTTCAAGGTGGGCCCTGACTACATCGACCCCAGCCACCACGCGCTCGCGTCGGGCCGCCCCGGGCGCAACCTCGACGCCTTCCTCAGCGGACCCGAGCTGATGGCCCCGCTCGTGCGCCACGGCTCGGCCGGCGCCGACATCGCCGTCATCGAGGGCGTCATGGGCCTGTTCGACGGCGCCTCGGGCCGCGGCGAGCTCGCCTCGACCGCGCACATCGCCAAGCTGCTCGGCGCCCCGGTCCTGCTCGTCCTGGACGCCGCCGCGATGGCCCGCTCGGCCGCGGCGATGGTCCACGGCTTCCGCACCTTCGATCCCGACGTCGACGTCGCCGGAGTGATCTTCAACAAGGTCGGCTCCGACATCCACGAGCAGCTGCTGCGCGAGGCGCTCGAGGGCAGCGGCCTGCCCGTGCTCGGCGCCCTGCGCCGCGACGAGCGCGTCGTCACGCCCGAGCGCCACCTCGGCTTGGTCCCGGTGGCCGAGCGCGAACGCGACGCGCGCGCGGCTCTCGACGCGCTGGCCGCCGCGATGGCCGCGCACGCCGACCTCGACGGGGTCGTCCGCCTCGCGGGCACGGCGCCGCGCAGCACCGGCCCGGCCTGGTCGGCGGAGGGCGAGGCGCCCGTCGCGGCCGAGACGCGCATCGCCATCGCGCGCGGCCCCGCGTTCTCCTTCCACTACCAGGAGAACCTCGAGCTGCTCGAGGGCGCGGGCGCCGAGCTGCACTGCTTCGACCCGATGACCGACGCCGCGCTGCCCGAGGACGCCGGCGCGCTCGTGCTCGCCGGCGGCTTCCCCGAGGTCTTCGGCGAGCAGCTCGCGGCCAACACCCCACTGCGTGAGCAGGTGCGCGCCTTCGTCGCCTCGGGCCGACCGGTGCTCGCCGAGTGCGGCGGGCTGCTCTACCTCTGCGCCGACCTCGACGGCCACGAGATGTGCGGCGCGCTGCCCGCGCGCGCGACGATGACCGGGCGGCTGACGCTGGGCTACCGCGAGGCGGTGGCCACGGCCGCCACGCCGTGGCTCGCCGAAGGCGAGGCGGTCCGCGGGCACGAGTTCCACTACTCCAGGGTCGAGGCGCTCGCGCCCGGCACGCCGAGCGCGTGGCGGCTGACGACGCGCACGTTCGAGCGCACCGAGGGCCTGGTCCGCGGCGGCGTCCAGGCCGGCTACCTGCACGTGCACTGGGCCGCGCACCCGCGCCTCGCGCAGGCGTTCGCCGCCGCGGCCGCCGTCGGCGCGCCGGCCGAGCTCGACGGCACCCCGGGGTGAGCCTGACCGTCGTTATCGGCGGCACGCGCTCGGGCAAGAGCGCCCACGCCGAGACGCTGGCCGCCGCGACCGGGCTGCCGGTGCGCTACGTCGCCACCGCTGATGCGACGGACGAGACAATGCGGGCGCGGATCGACGCCCACGTCGCGCGGCGCCCCGCCGGCTGGCGGGCCGCCGAGGCCGGCGTCGCGCTCGCCGCGGCCGTGGCCGGCGGCGCCGGCGAGTGCGTCCTGCTCGACGGGCTCGGCCCGTGGATCGCCACGCGCCTGCACCGGGCGGGCGCGTTCGCCGACCCGCACGCCCTGGCCGCCGAGGGCCCGCGAATCCTCGCCGAGGTCGACGCCACGGCCCGCGCGCTGCACGAGGCCGCCGCCGCGATCGTCGTGGTCGAGCAGGCCGGCGCGGGGGTGCTGCCCGCCGACGCCGCGTCGCGAGCCTGGCTGGACCTGCTCGGCGAGGCAACCCAGCGCCTGGCCCGGGACGCGGATCGCGTGGAGTTCGTGGTGGCCGGGCGGGCGCTCACGATCGCCGGCGGCCCCCCGCCGCCGCCCGACCCGGCGCTGCGCGGCCACGGCGATCGCGACGTGGCCCCCGGGGACGCCGACCACGCCGTCAACGTGGTCGCGGGCGGCCCGCCGCCCTGGCTGCGGACCGCCTTGGAGGCGGCCCTGGCGGACGCCGTGAGCCACTATCCCTCCGAGGACGACGCCGTCGCCGCGCTCGCCGCTCAGCACGGCCGCGACGCGCGCGAGATCGTGCCCACCAACGGCGCCGCCGAGGCGCTCTGGCTGCTGGGCCCCGCGCTGAGGCCCCGTCTCGCCGCCTGCGTGCACCCGGCGTTCACCGAGACCGAGGCGGCCCTGCGCGCGCACGGCGTCGGGGTCGTGCGCGTGGCGCGCGACCCCGCCCGGGACTTCGCGCTGGACCCCGCCCGAGTGCCGGAGGCGGCTGACCTGGTCGTCGTCGGCCATCCGGCCTCGCCGAGCGGGACGCTGGATCCGCAGAGCGCCCTGCTCGCCCTGCGCCGCCCCGGGCGGATCGTCGTCGTCGACGAAGCGTTCATGGACCTCGTTCCCGGCGAGCCGGGCACGCTCGTGCGCACGGCGCTCGATGACGTGATCGTCGTGCGCTCGCTGACCAAGGCACTGAGCGTCCCGGGCCTGCGCGTGGGCTACGCGGTCGCGCCGCCAGCGCTGGCCGAGCGCCTGCGCGCCGTGCGCCCGCCGTGGACGGCCAACGCGCTGGCCCTCACCACCCTCGTCGCCGCCGCCGCGCACCCGGTCGAGCTGGCGGCCATCGCCGAGCGTGCCGGCGCCGAGCGCGAGGACCTCGCGGCCCGGCTGCGCGCGATCGACGGCGTGCGGACGTGGCCGGGCGCGGCGAACTTCGTGCTGATCGAGGCCGCCGACGGCCCCGCCCTCGTCGCCGCGTTGCGCGCCCGGCGCGTCGCCGTGCGCCCGGCCGCATCCTTCCCCGGCCTCGACGATCGCCACATCCGCGTCACCGCGCGCGACCCCGAGCGCAACGCCCGCGTGGCCGAGGCCGTGGCCGCCGCCGTGGGGCTCGCGGCGTGAGGCTCACGGTGGTGGGGATCGGCGCCGACGGCTGGGCCGGCCTCGGCGAGGCCTCGCACCGCGCGCTGGCCGCGGCCCCGCTGATCCTCGGCGCCGAGCGCCAGCTGGCGCTGCTGCCGGCCGAGGTGACCGGCGAGCGCCGGGCGTGGCCGTCGCCGATGGAGCCAGCGGTGGACGAGGCGGCGGCCGGCGCGTTCGGCGACGCGACCGTGCTGGCCAGCGGCGACCCGATGCTGCACGGCATCGGCGGGATGCTCGTGCGCAAGGCCGGCGCCGAGCACGTCGATGTGCTGCCCCACCCCTCCTCTTTCGCCCTCGCCTGCGCCCGCCTGCGCTGGCCGCAGGCCGAGGTCGAGCTCGTCAGCGTCGTCGCGCGGCCGCCCGAGGTGGTGATCCGCGCCCTGCAGCCGGGCCGGCGGATCGTCGCGCTCGTGACCGGCGCCGGCGGCGCAGCCGCGGTGGCGCGCGTGCTGACCGAGCGCGGCTTCGGCGCTAGCCCGCTCATCATCCTCGAGCAGCTCGGCGGGGCGCAGGAGCGGCGCGTCGACACCACCGCCGAGCAGGCGACCGGGCTCACCGCCGGCCCGCTGTACGTCGTGGCGATCGCCGTGGCCGGCGCCCCCGGCCATCCCCGCACGCCCGGGCTGGCCGACGACGCCTTCGTCTCCGACGGCCAGCTCACCAAGCGCCACGTCCGGGCCGTCACCGTGGCCGCGCTCGGGCCGCGGCCGGGCGAGCTGCTGTGGGACGTCGGCGCGGGCAACGGCTCGATCGCCGTCGAGTGGCTGCGCGCCGAGGCCTCGGCACGGGCGATCGCCATCGAGGCCCGCGAGGACCGCGCCGCGCGCATCGCCGAGAACGCGCTCGCCCTCGGCGTCCCCGAGCTGCGGGTCGTGAGCGGTACGGCCGCCGCGGCGCTCGCGGGCCTGCCCGCCCCCGACGTCGTCTTCCTAGGGGGCGGAATCACGCGCCCCGGCGTGCTCGACGCCTGCTGGGCCGCGCTGCCCCCCGGCGGGCGCCTCGTGGCGAACACGGTCACGCTCGAGGGCGAGCAGGCCGTCGTCGCCGCGCAGCGCGACCGCGGCGGCACGCTGGCCCGTATCAACATCAGCCACGCCGATCCCGTCGGCGCCTTCACGGGCTGGCGCGCGCAGATGACCGTCGTCCAGTGGTCCACCACCAAGGAGCCCTGACCCGCGTGGCCGCCACCGTCCACTTTATCGGCGTGGGACCCGGCGCCCCCGACCTGCTCACGTTGCGCGCCCAGCGCCTGATCGCCGCCGCTCCGGTCTGTCTCTACGCGGGCGCGCTTGTGCCCGAGGAGATCCTGGCCCACGCCCCGCACGGCGCCCGGCTCGTCGACACGCAGGACCTCGAGCTCGACGAGATCGTGGCCGAGTACGTCGCCGCCCACGAGCGGGAGGCCGACGTGGCGCGCCTGCACTCCGGCGACCTGTCGCTCTTCAGCGCCGCGGCCGAGCAGATGCGCCGGCTCGTCAGGCTCGGCATCGCGTGGGACGTGACGCCCGGCGTGCCCGCCTTCGCCGCGGCGGCCGCCGCCCTGCGCTGCGAGCTGACCGTCCCCGAGGTCGCCCAGACCGTGATCCTGACGCGCTACAGCAAGCGCGCCTCGGCGATGCCGCCCGGCGAGGAGCTCGCGGGGCTGGCCGCCCACGGCACCACGCTCGTCATCCACCTCGGCACGCAGGCCATCGAGGAGATCGCCGCGACCGTCGCGCCGCACTACGGCGGCGACTGCCCGGCCGCCATCGTGGCCCGCGCAAGCTGGCCCGACGAGCTCGTCCTGCGCGGCACCGTCGCGACCATCGCCAGGCTCGTGCGCGAGGCCGGGATCCGGCGGACGGCGACGATCCTCGTCGGCCCGGCCCTGGCCGCACGCGGCTTTCGCGACAGCCACCTCTACTCCAAGGCCCGCGACCGCACCGGGACGGGCTAGTGCGCCGGCTGCTGCTGATCGGCATCGGCGCGGGCGACCTCGACCACGTCACCGTGCAGGCCGTGAACGCGCTGAACCGCTTCGACGCCCTCTTCGTGGTGACCAAGGACGGCGCCGACGAGCTAGTCGCGATGCGCCGCGCGGTCGTCGCGCGCCATCGCACGGCCGGGCCGCACCGCACCGTGGCACTGGCCGACCCGCCCCGCCCGTGGCGCGACGCGCCCGACTACCGGGCGGCGGTCGCCCGCTGGCGCGAGGAGCGCGCCGCGCTGTGGGAGGCCGCGCTGCGCGACGAGCTGCGCGACGGCGAGACCGGCGCGTTCCTCGTCTGGGGCGACCCGTCGCTGTACGAGTCCACGCTCGCGGTCGCCCAGGAGATCGCGGGGCGCGGGGAGCTGCACCTAGATCTCGAGGTCATCCCGGGCGTAAGCTCCCTGCACGCGCTGACCGCTCGCCATCGCATCCCGCTCAACCGCGTGGGCCGCTCCGTGCTGATCACCCCCGCGCGACTGCTCACCGACGGCCTGCCCGAAGACGTCGACGACGTCGTGGTCATGCTCGACGCCGGCACCGCCCTGGCCGCGCTGGACCCCACAGGCCTGAACATCTACTGGGCCGCCTACCTCGGCACCGACGACGAGCTGCTCATCAGCGGTGCACTGGCCGACGTCGGCGGCGAGATCGCCGAGGCCCGCGCGCGGGCGAAGGCCCGCAAGGGCTGGATCTTCGACATCTACCTGCTGCGCCGCCGGTGAGCAGGCGCGTGCTGATTCTCGGCGGGACCGCCGAGGCCCGTGCGCTCGCGCAGCAGCTCGACGACGCGGCCGTGCCGGTCATCTCCTCGCTCGCCGGTCGCGTCGCCCGGCCCCGGCTGCCCGTCGGCGAGGTGCGTGTCGGCGGCTTCGGCGGGCCCGAGGCGCTCGCCCTCTGGCTGGAGGACGAGGCCATCGCCGCGGTCGTCGACGCCACGCACCCCTTCGCGCAGCGCATCTCGGCCTCCGCGGCGCGCGCGGCGCGCGCCGCCGGGGTCGCGCTGGTGCGCCTCGAGCGCCCCGGCTGGCAGGCCGCCGACGACGACCATTGGCTCTGGGTCGACGACCTGGCCGCGGCGGCGGCCGCGCTCGCGCAGCTCGGGGCGCGGCGCGTCCTGCTCACGACAGGGCGCCAGGGCCTGGAGGCCTTCACCGCCGACGACTCCCGCTGGTTCCTCATCCGCTGCGTCGACCCGCCCGAGGTCGCGCTGCCACCGCACCGCGAGGTGCTGCTGGACCGCGGCCCGTACACGCTGGAGGGCGAGCGGAGCCTCGTCGATGCGCACGGGATCGACGTGGTCGTCACCAAGGACAGCGGGGGCGCGCTGACCGAGGCCAAGCTGCACGCCGCGCGCGAGCGCGGGCTGCCGGTCGTGGTCGTGCGCCGCCCCGCGCGCGAGGACGTCAAGACCGTGCGCGCGGTCGCCGACGCCGCGGCCTGGGCGCGGCGTCAGGCGTCGGGGTAGCTGCGCGGGGTGTAGACGCGATCGGTCCCCGCGCCGTCGCGGGCCGCGATCACGCGCGTCGTCGAGGCGCCGACGATCAGCAGGGTGCGCATGTCCACGGCGCCAGCGTCCAGCGTGCCGAGCGTCGCGACGGTCACGGCCTCCGTCGCGGAGCCCACGGCGCGGGCGACCACGACCGGCGTCGCCGGCGCCCGGTGGCGGCCCAGCACCTCGAGGGCACGGTCGATCTGGTCGCGCCGGTCCCTGGAGGCGGGGTTGTAGAGGGCCACGGCCATGTCGGCGCGGGCCACCGCCTCCAGGCGCTGCTCGATCGCGGCCCAGGGCTTGAGGATGTCCGAGAGCGAGATGACCGCGAAATCGTGGCCCAGCGGCGCCCCGACCCGCGACGCGGCGGCCTGCATCGCCGACAGCCCCGGCACGACGCACACCTCGACATCGCACAGCGGCGCCGGCGCCCCATCGAGCGCCTCGAGCACGGCCGAGGCCATGGCGAAGATGCCGGGGTCGCCGGAGGAGACAACGGCCACCCGCGCGCCGCCGGCGGCCAGTTCGAGCGCGTGGCGGGCGCGATCGGCCTCGACGCGGTTGTCGGTAGCGAAGCGCCGCTGGCCGCGGCGGGCCGGCACGCGGTCGACGTAGGTCTTGTAGCCGACGAGCACGTCGGCGGAGGCCAGCTCGGCCTGGGCCTCGGGCGTCAGCCACTGCCCGCCCGCGGGCCCGAGCCCTACGACGGCCACGCGCCCCGGCCGCGCGGCGCCGGCCTCGCGCCCGTCGACGGTCGGGACGAGCACGAGCGACATGTACGGCACGTCCGCCGCGTCGACGTCGCGCAGCGGCGCGGTGCGCTCGCCGGCCGCGCTGGCGCGCTCGACGTACACCGCGCGCTCCGCGACGCCGGCCGCCTCCGCCGCGTCGCGCACGCCGGGGAAGGTCCGCCCCAGCTTCATGACGACGGCGGCGTCCGCCGCGCGGAGCCGCGTGGCCAGCTCGTCCTGCGACAGCGTCCCGGGCAGGATGGTCAGCACGTCGTCGCGCTTGACCAGCGGTGTGCCGGCGGCGGCAGCCGCCGCGCTGAAGGACGTGACGCCCGGCACGACCTCGGTGACGTAGCGGCCGGCGAGCCGGTCGTGCAGGTACATGTAGGAGCCGTAGAAGAACGGGTCGCCCTCACAGAGGACGACCACGTCGCGGCCCGCGTCGAGGTGGTTCGCGAGCTCGGCGGCGCTGGCGTCGTAGAAGTCGGCGATCGCCGCCTCGTAGCCGCCCGGGTGGTTGCTGGGCTCGATCGTGATTGGGTAGGTCAGCGCGATCTCGAGTACGCCGGCGCGCATGTGCGGCCCCGCGATGGCCCGCGCCACGCCGGTGGCGCCGGCCCGCGGCGCGATCGGGTAGGCGATGACGTCGGCGGCGACGATGACGCGCGCGGCCTTCACGGTCACGAGGTCGGGGTCGCCGGGGCCCACGCCGACCCCGAAGAGCCGCCCGCGCGTCATTCGGCGGGGCTGGCCAGCGCGTTGATCGCCGCCGCGGCCACCGCGCTGCCGCCGCGGCGGCCATGGACGACAACGTACTCCAGGCCGCCGCCGTGCTCGGCCAGCGCCGCCTTGGACTCGGCCGCGCCGATGAACCCCACAGGGACGCCGATCACCGCGGCGGGGGGCGCGACGCCCTGGTCGACGAGCTCGAGGAGGCGGAATAGCGCCGTGGGCGCGTTGCCGACGACGACCACGGAGCCGTCCATGCGTTCGCGCCAGAGCTCCAGCGCGGCCGCCGTTCGCGTCGTGCCCAGCTCGGCGGCCAGCGCCGGCACGGCCGGGTCCGTCAGGGTGCACACGACCTCGTTATCTGCCGGCAGCCGCGAGCGCGTGACCCCGGAGGCGACCATCGACGTGTCGCACAGGATCGGCGCCCCGTCGCGCAGCGCCCGCGCGCCGGACTCCCCGAAGCTTGACGACGCCGCGACGTCGCCGGCCAGGTCGACCATTCCGCAGGCGTGGATCATCCGCACGACGACGCGCTCGAGGATCGGTTCGAGGCCGTTGAGCTGCGCCTCGGCGCGGATCGTCGCGAAGGACAGGCGGTAGATCTCGGCGCCGTCGCGGATGTAATCGCTCATGCGCCGCGCTCCAGGGCGCCGAGCGCGGCGCCCGCGTCGGGGACGGTCCGCTCGCCGGCGGCGTCCTCGATGGTGAGCCCCCCCTCGTGGGCGGTGATCGCGACGGCGCCGGGCGGGCGTCCGCAGCCGCGCTCGCAGGCCGCCCAGTGCTCGGCGCGCGCGTTGCGCGGGCGCGCCTGCGCGCGAGCGATCGCCGCGGCCCGGACATCCACACGCGCACGCACGCACCCACCTTTGCCGGCGCAGGCCGAGAGGCCCGCCCATCCCGACGCCGGCGACGTGACGAAGCCGGCGTCCTCGAGCGCGCCGAGCAGGGCCGGCGCCCTTAACGGCGCGACGTCGAGGAACGTGAGCGTGCGCCGGGGCGAGAGGCGCACGTCATCGCCGGCGAGGCGCGCGACCGCGTCGAGCATCGCGACGTCGAATCGCCCCAGCGGCGGCAGCGCCGTGACCGCGACGCGCCCGTCGGCCTGCTCGGACGCGCCCGGGGCCGGGGCGTCGCCGCGGTCGGCGGCGCCCCCGTCCACGAGCGTCGCGCCGATCTGGCCCGCCACCGTCGCGGCGCCGCCGGGCAGGTCCGCGATCCGCCACGCGTCGCCGGCGAGCGCGAGGAACGCCCGCGCCGCCTCCAGCGCGAGCTCTTCGTCGCCGTGGCGGTCGGTCGGCGCGCCCGAGAGCACGAGCCGGAAGCCCCCGTCGCGCTGCGCGACGAGGGCGACGTCCGCCTCGCGGCCGCCCAGTGTGGCGCTCGCGTCGTCGACGGCGAAGAGGAAGCGGCCCGGCAGTCGGCTGAGGGCCGGGTCGGCACACAGGCGGGCGTCCAGGCACGCCACCAGGGCGTCGGTGGGCGCGAGCGCGGCCGGGTGGCGGGCGCCCAGCGGGCTCGCCGCGATGTTGCGCGCGCGGTCGTGCTCGAGCGAGCGCAGCAGCCCGGAGGACCACAGCAGGTCGGCGATGGCGGGGCCGGCATCCTTTGGCAGGCCCCGCACCTGGAGGTTGGCCCGCGCGGTGAGCTCGAGCAGGCCGTTGCCCAGCATCGCGGCCTCGCGGACCGCGCGGAACGCCGTGGCCGGCAGCACCCCGCCGGGCAAGCGCACGCGCGCCAGCAGCCCGTCTCCGGACTGGTGCAGGCGAAGGACGCCAGGGCAGCGATCGGCGAGCGGGCGTGCCACGACGGCCGGGTGGGCGGCACGACCTGGGAGCATCAGGGCAGCATAACCGTGCCCTTCTCCCGCGGATTTGTGGCGCGCCGCGCCCGCGACTATGCTGCGGCCGACGTGTGACGGAGCGAGGAAGCCGGTGCGATACCGGCGCGGTCGCGCCACTGTGACCGGCTCATGAGAGCCGGAAGCCAGACACTCCGCCGCCACACGGCCCATCACCAACGACGGGACGCGTGATCCCGTAGGAAGGCCGCCCACATGTCTGAAGCGATCGTCGAGCGAGGAGCAGCGCATCCGCCGGTTCCGGTGGTCTCCGCACGCGAGGTGCTGCCTTACGCGCTGCTTGCGGGCATCCTGCTGATGCTGCTCCTGTACTTCGTCGGTGCCGAGGAGGGCGCCTCGTCGCTCATCGGCGGCAGCAGCGTGCACGAATGGGTGCACGACGCGCGGCACCTGCTCGGCTTCCCCTGCCACTAGGGATCCGGCCATGACTCGGCCCCTGCTCGTGCGGGGCATGCTGGTCGGAGTCTTCGCCGGCCTGCTCGCGTACGCGTTCTCGCGCGTCTTCGGTGAGTCTCAGGTCCAGCACGCCATCGACTTCGAGAACCACCTCGCGCGCCTGCGCCACGAGCCCGAGGGCCACGCGGTCGTCTCACGTGGGCTGCAGCGCTCCTTCGGCCTGCTGACGGGGACCGTCGTGACGGGCGTCGCCCTCGGCGGGACCTTCTCGCTGGCCTTCGCCTACGCCTACGGCCGCATCGGCGCGATGGGCCCGCGCGCGACGGCTGCGGTCCTCGCGGCCGTCGCCTACCTGACGATCGTGCTGGTGCCCTTCACGAAGTACCCGGCCAACCCGCCCACGATCGGCAACCCCGACACGATTGGGCGGCGCACCGTCGCCTACTTCCTGATGATCGCCATCTGCGTGCTCGGCGCGATCGCCGCCGCGCGCATCCGCCGCCAATTGCTGCCGCGCCTCGGGGCATGGAACGCGGCGCTCGTCGCCTTGGCTGGCTTCGTTGTCGTCGTCGGCGCGGTCCAGCTGATCCTGCCGGCATTCCACGAGACGCCCGCCGGGTTCCCGGCCGACGTGCTCTACCGCTTCCGGCTCGCGTCGCTCGGGATCAACCTGACGCTCTGGACGACGATAGGTCTCGGCTTCGGCGCCGCCGCCCAGCGGCTGCTCGTCCTGAAGAAGAGCGGTGGATCCGCCCTCGCGACTGCGGCCCGGGTCTGAGCGTCGGCGAGCCGCACGTGCTGGGATCAGCTAAATTCGAACGGAGGCCGCTGACGGTTGGGCTGGTACGCGCAGACGCTGTTGTTTGCGGTCTTCGATGACGGTGCGGATGGCGTCCCAGTCGATGTCTTTGAAGTTGTGCATGGGGCAGTACTTGGGTCCGCACATGGAGCAGAACTCGGCGCTCTTGAAGTAGTCGTCGGCGAGTGTTTCGTCGTGCATGGCCTGCGCGGTCTCGGGGTCGAGCGACAGCTCGAACTGCCGACGCCAGTCGAATGAGAAGCGGGCCTGCGAGATCTCGCGGTCCCATGTGGCGGCGCGCGTGTTGCCGCGGGCGACGTCGGCGGCGTGCGCGGCGATGCGGTAGGCGATCATGCCCTGCTTGACGTCTTCGGCGTTTGGCAGCCCGAGGTGCTCCTTCGGGGTGACGTAGCAGAGCATCGAGGTGCCGTGCCAGCCGACGATTGCCGCGCCGATCGCCGAGGTGATGTGGTCATAGCCCGGAGCGATGTCGGTCACCAGCGGCCCGAGCGTGTAGAACGGCGCCTGCTGGCAGACCTCCTGCTGGCGGCGCACGTTCATCTCGAGCTGATCGAGCGGAATGTGCCCGGGCCCCTCGACCATCACCTGGACGTCCTGTTCCCAGGCGCGGGCGGTCAGCTCACCCAGCGTGTCGAGCTCGGCGAACTGCGCGGCATCGGAGGCGTCGGCGATCGAGCCGGGACGCAGCCCGTCGCCCAACGAGACCGAGACGTCGTAGCAGCGGAAGATCTCCAGGATGTCGTCAAAGCACTCATACAGTGGGTTCTCCTGCTTGTGGTGGACCATCCAGCGCGCCAGGAGCCCGCCGCCGCGCGACACGATCCCGGTCGTGCGGTGCTGGCACAGCGGCAGGTGCTCGAGCCGCACGCCGGCGTGGATGGTCATGTAGTCAACGCCCTGCCTGGCCTGGTGCTCGATGGTGTCGAGCAGCAGCTCTGCGGTCAGGTCCTCGACGGCTTGGACGCGCTCGAGCGTCTGATAGATCGGCACCGTGCCGATCGGCACGGTCGCGACGTCGATGATCGCTTGGCGGGTCTCGTCGATGCGCTTGCCAGTCGACAGGTCCATGACAGTGTCGGCACCCCAGCGCTGCGAGAGGTGCAGCTTGTCGACCTCCTCCTCCAGCGACGAGCTCGTCGGCGAGTTGCCGATGTTGGAGTTGATCTTGACTCGCGCCTTCAAGCCGATCGCCATCGGATCGAGGGCCCGGTGGTTGATGTTGGCCGGGATGATCATCCGTCCGCGCGCCACCTCCTCGCGGATCAGCTCGGCCGGCAGGACCTCGCGCTCGGCGACGCGCAGCATCTCCGGCGAGACGACCCCCTGCCGGGCGCTGCGCATCTGCGTGCGGCACGTTGCGGTGGACGGAAACGACGAACGGTGTGGCATGAGGTTCTCCCTTCGCCGGCATGACCCGGATCAGGTTCGGCGGGTCGGCGCACGATGCGCCCTCTCAGCCCCAGAAGGACTCCCCGGATGGATGACCACAGCCTATGCCTTTCGCGGGTTCGCCCCCACCGTGGTCGACGGGCTTGCGTCCCCATGACGGGACAACACCCGCGGGGCCCGTGCGTATTGCGAGCAGCCGCAAACCCGTCGCCGCACCCAGCGTGACAGCCACCGCTATTCCCGCAGAGTCCGCCGCTCCTCCTGTTCGGCTGCTGACGGCCGACGAGGTGGCCGCCCGGTGGCAAGTGCCACGCTCGTGGGTCTACGCCGCGAGCCGGACCGGTCGCATCCCCACCGTACGCTTCGGCCACTACTACCGGTACCGCCTCGACGCCATCGAAGAATGGGAGCAGACCCAGGACGCGCGGAGGCCGTAGCTCGTCGCTTGCCCGTCCGAACGACTCGCGCCTCCTCCGTTCCGGCTACTCGTTTCCGCTCCGATCAGGGCCCCCTGCGCGCCTCCGCGAGCCCGTCGCGGTCTCTCCCTGTCGCCAGGAACATCCTAAGAGGCTGTTTCAGAAGGGGTCGTGGTGCTCGCGGCGAACTCTCTGCTCAGGACGACATAACCCTGGGCGTGGAGGTGGCCGATGGCGACGGTGTTCGAGGTCCGCGACGAGGTCTGGGAGG
>JAABVA010001305.1_pt1 | contig 27117 bp, 28 predicted proteins | sample 5560331 | NCBI WGS metagenome assembly JAABVA01 (sample SAMN12812661, study PRJNA571458) | rock metagenome | isolation source: Antarctica rocks | place: Antarctica: Victoria Land, Mt New Zealand sud | collected 2016-01-07 | reverse complement strand
TCCAAGTTATGCCAAGTTGCTGCGCGACAAACCGACCGATACGAAGATATCAACATGGAAAAACTGCGGCTAATCTTGGACCTAGCAGGGTCTCGAAAGAGTTCCAAAGGCAACTCGCGATCCGAGGACGGACAAGAATGGCTGCGTTAGCTAGGTATCCCTGTCCCGTTAAGCCCCCGGGGTCAGGCAGGGAAAAGGAGAATGGGGTGAGAAAGCTGAGACCTAGGAAAAGTAGCCCTAAGCCAAGAAACAAGTGATCTTAGCGTAGCAGTCATGCGACCAAGTTGCAATGTCCTCTGCTGCTTACCGAAGTAATTAAGAAAGCTTAAGTTTCAGAAATCATTCCGCGCTCTTCCGATATGCTCAGGCCAGAGCCCCAAAACAGTGACTTTCTTGAACTTTACGAATGAGTTCTATCTTATGCAAACCCTCAAGGTCAAAGTTCCATATCCTCAACTTCAAATCTGGGCCGTGTAAGCGTTAGACGTTTCGACCGCGTTTCCTAGCCAGTAGTATCCTCTAGGTATTGCGCCTACTCATATTGCCACAAAACCTCTTTCAACTCTCAGTCCGGATTTAGAGCCGTGCTTACAGCCGTGTGCTCTTATATGTTCGAGGGGATTCCCCCAAACGCCTTGTGCTTCATTTCGTATCCGATTCTTATTACAATTTGGTTACTCCGACTTGAGGACTAATGAACATGATCAGAGCAACTCTCAGTACTTTAGCTTTGGCCAGCTCGGCCTTCGGGCTGTCCAGCACAACCACCCAGTCAGTGTAGGTGTCCTGAACCAGGGCAGCCTATGGGCTTGAGCTAACATAATAGTGCTCTGCCTCCGCAAACAGCATTCTTGGTGACATACGTGACCTACGCCACGATCACCACTTGTCCTGTGATCCGCATCTACAGCAGCTCAAGTTCCACTTGGACGACAACCTCTTTGACCACGTCCTCTATTACGCTCACCAGCTGTGTGGCAGGTTGCTCGGCCGCAGGTTCTCTCTTAAACATCTTCTCTTCCGACACGTCTTACGATAGGACAGAGATTCCGACCCCTGCCACTCCACCGACAAATTCCTCCTCATCGCTCATGACAGCCCCATCCTCATCTCCTTCCACGTTTACTAGCACCTCTTCTCTTTCTATTGTGACAATGCCTTCATCATTTGCTCAGACCCCATCAAGCAAGATTGCAGGAGTAGGTCCTCGGAGCATGTCGCTTTCGCACTTGGTTAATCCTCCGGTCAGATCACAACCACCGAGACTGGAACCACTACGGTCAACACTGCTACCAGGATCAGCCAGCCAGACATCAAACAAAGTGTGATATTGAGCTCGGTCACAGTCTCTCCGACCACAACAACGCTTCATACCACAGTAGCCGAGACGAGCTTTACATATATTGCCATCGCCACAACGTACCTGATGACTACTATTTTCCCTGGTAAGCATCGACATCAAATAGTTGATAGTCCATTGACTAATTCGACCCAGTCACCCAAACAACTTTCCAGTTCTCCATAGTCACAAGCCTAGCCACCTCGACAGAGACCCTGACCGATAATACCACCATAGCTTTCCTTCTTCTTCCAGGTACATCGGTCCTAACCGGCACCGTGTCCCCAGTACACACATTGTCTTCGATCCGCGGCGGTGAGCAGTCTTCTGTAACCCTATGGTCAAACGAGTCTTCAGCTACGACTCCAAGTAACACACCTGAACCACCGCCGTCAATCATCCAATCCACTGATGCACCGGCTTTGGTAGCATCCGAGTCAGTTTCAATCATCGCCTCTTCACCCTCCAAAACGCAAATACAGACCTCAGCCGTGCCTCAATCTACCACATGGACTTTGTCGGCTCTGAATGCAAAAACTTCGGCGGCGTCACAGGCAACCGTGACTCGTGTACTCCAGCAATCTGGCGGGTTGCCACAGACTTTGGGAACCGTGGTCTCAGTTTCTCCGCTGCCAGTGTTCACTGGTGCGGCACAGACCGAGAGTCCCGCAGCGGCAGCGGCCATTGGTTTGATAAACTTGATAGCCTTGATCGCATGGGTCTAACAGCCTTCGGGAAGGTAGGCTGTGGACTAGTAGTGCCCTACCATCCGGTTTTTAGCGCTGGACTTTGGAAAGGTACTTGGTGATGTCAGACCGCAAGAGATATCGTTTCCAGATAGCTTGTATCAAAGTTGATCGAGAAGCAGCAATGAGCTATGAGGTTCTATTGTCTACAGCTACTGTACTTTACTTCGCTAAGATTGCCTGGCTGTCGGAGACATTATTAGGCCCAAGTGTTCATCCCTGTTGCGAGTGCTTTGAGCCTAAATTTGCGACACCCCTTCGATTCACTGGAGATCTCGTCCCACGGTCCTCAACTGTTCCGGACTGCGTGCTGTTTGCCGCGGTAACATCATCGCCCTCATGTTCGAAAGAAGTATTCCACTGTCAACGTCTTTGACCTTCATCGGCCTGGTAGCTAGCACTGCCATCTCCTTAGTTGTCACCAAGCGGAGCCATAAACCAACGAACAAGGATGTATGGATGCTCCAAGGGAGGCGATGACGAATGCGTTCGCAGTGCTTGTAATTATCTTGGGTCCTTTCAAATGTAAGCTTTTGACATCCAAAGACCTGGCCCCTTATGGCATACGCAATATATGACCGTCGATATTGGTATGCATGGCAAGATGCGGATAATGCTCTCAGGAAGACTTGGGGTATTCAGACTTTACGGCTTGGGTAATCATCGTTGTTCCGTCCTCCTTAGCCTCAGGCGACAGACAGCGTTACTAGCAACTAAGACAGCTAACTCGATAGCGTTTTGCAAAGCGTAAAGGGGTGAGCTTCAGGTCGCCTGTAACACCGTGAGCGATGAACTCAACTCAGTGTGAGGTAACGTGTCCGCGAACGCGACCATGTGGCTTACGATGAGTAAATGAAGATTCCCAGCCATGTGTAAGGAATACGCTGGATCGCATGGACAGCGCCAAGTAGGTGCAACGCGACGAGCACAAAAGACATTATCCCGGCGGGAGCGATGGATCCGTCGGCCAATTGACTTCGCCAGGGTTCCTGCTATTGTCACAGGGCACATCCAGCTTTCACACAAGAACCTGGGGATATCTCTACGACTTTCTCTTCATTGAGAATCAAGAAGCCTCTTCTTGGAGTCATTCAGTCATTGAAGGATGCAAGGCTCGCATACTTTCCAGAAATCTGAACTCTTCCCACAGAATTTAACGGGCTCTGCCGATTGACTGTGCTGGAATGAGTTGGTTAATCAACGGGAGATTTTGGACCAAGGGACTGACTGAGAGCAGAGTTAATGCCAAGGCTTCACAACAGTATCCAACTCGATCAGCATCACCGACCAAGGAGCAGTCCACATGGGCGTGTCAGTAATCAAACCCCTTCTGCAAGGGCCGTCAGTTAATATCTTTGCAAGCAATTCCGAACTTCCAAAGTCCAGGGTATCGTGACTTCCTCTTCCTCCATCAACGCACTACTGCTCCGCCGACGAGGGAGCTGCTACAATACACCAGAACAGGGGAGACATTATATGTCACTGGAGAGCTTCCGTTCCAAGTACTGACGTTGATTTTATCTGATATGCTTCTGTGGGGCACTCTTAATTCACCGGCTGAAGCAAGGAAACTGCAGTCACTACCGTCGAATATGTCAGCCTCGGACAGCTCTACTCCTGACTCGATGCCCTGGAAGAAAGCTATGATCTGCTGCTTGACTCACTCATGCCATCCTCGACCGCAGTCAAAAGCATAGAGATAAGGAAGTTAATCCAAATCACGTGAATGGGGCAGTTTCAGATCTTGGGCTACCGCGGTACATTAACACTGGTGCGAGGTGCATTTGGATTACACGTCAGCTCAAGCGGCGTTGGCACGACCTCAGAGACCTCTCCAACTATTAATTTTCTTCCTGCCAGCCATTGGATTCATAATTGTTGAGTTGACAGCTCACACACTTCTACTCATGGAATTTGGCTCAGAGAGGTTGCGCCATATGGATACACCAGGTGTGCAGTAGGGACCTCCATATCGTACATTGGGACTGTCATCAGCTGATACAAGTCAAGCGAGCTTCACCAAAACATTATTGCGGTCAAGGTCGGCTCCGAGGGAAAGCCGTTCCTTTTGCATACGGAGCGCCTCTGCCATTACTCTGGATACTTTAAGCGGCTCCTCGAACAGAATATCAAGCGCGCTGAAACCGAAATACCTGACTGCGGCATAACGATCTTCAAGCTTTTCGAAGATTGGCTTTACGGTTCTGGAATTAACCTTAAGCCAGAGAATACAGATTCAGATGCCTTTTCGCTACTCTTTCAGCTTTATCTATTCGCAGACACGTACGATGCTCCTCAGCTCAAACATGCCTGTGTCGATGCCATCATCAAACGAGCGCGTGATGGCTGTTTACCATCATCTGTCGATGTAATATATGTTTACAACAACACCACCCGTGATTCGCAGATACAAGGGCTTTTGTTGGACATGTTGGCCAACAGCAGCTTCCAGTGGCTCCGACAAAACACAGGCATTTTAACTCCAGCCTTATTCCAAGACATCGCCATCCACGCCGTAAAGAGCCTTGAAGAAAACCGATCTCAGGGCCAGCTTGGGCCATGGCACCCGGATACGTCTCTATACTATGATCGTACGGCGGGACCAAACGGGCATCCCAGTGGCGGTGACCACGAATGCAAAGGTGGGCACCACTCATAAGCGCCACCGCCTAAAGCATAACGTTAGAGCTGCTTCTGCCCCAAGACTTTGCTTGTTAGCGGAGATGTCATTTTGTAGATCCAGATTTCTGCTGCATATAACCCGAGCAATGTGACGGCAAAGCGTGATCGAATACACATACACAAAAGCTTTTGTGTAGAATAGGGGATGGTCTTACTCCTTTTGTTCGTCGTACGTTGAATTATAAAATACATTGTCAGATGCAATTCATGCTGATGTAATAAGATACAGAGAGATAAGCATTACAATGAAATAACATAACTGAATATATCAGATGCACTCTGAGAGTCTGTTATCATGAGCTTTATCATCAAGTTATCAAAGTCAAAGGATTCAGCATGAGAAGTCAGATTGAACAGTATATTGATTATAGTGAATAGATTGACAAAGTATACAATGTTTATTTCATTCAAAGAAACTGCAACAGCATCAGTATTGATGTACATCATACTATAAGAGTTGTTTAGCAATCACAGACTATCAAAGAAGTTTATCATTAACAGAGATAAGCTGTTGGGATCATTATTCAGTGTAATGATCCTAACCTATGATATGTGTAAAGCTTGCTGTCTATCTAGGCTATGGAGCCGCGATATGTGTGCGGCTAAGCGAGGAGGCTCTGCACAAAGGCAAAAGGCTAGATATCCCTAACATAAGCTGTTCACAGGTAAGTTTTGAGAAATGCTTACAGCAGAACTTAAGATAAAGCATAAGACGTCAACAGTATATCATTTACAGACAGATGAACAGAGCAAATAAATGAATCAAACAGTTAAAACATACTTGTGACACTATGTCAACACAAAACAGAACAATTGAGTACAACTGTTGTCAATGATACAGTTTATGTAAGAGTCTTACAACAATGCATGAAATGAAATCACAGAAAAGATGTTATTTAAAGCAAATTATGAATGTCATCTGAAAATTTGGTGAGATCTGCAAGTGCACAGATCTTGAAGTCAGAAAGTGATATTAAATATTGTAAAGCTCAAGAAACTGCATGCTGATCTTATGAAGAGAATTGAAGAACAAAAGAAACAAACAACAGAGATAAAATCATATGAGATTGATGAGAAGATATATCTATAAACAGACAACATAAGTATAAATGAAAAGAAAGAGCAAAAAACTCATAAACAAGAACATTGAGTCATTTATGATCAAGAGAAATATCAAGAAATTAAGCTATGAACTAGACTTACTTCAAGGAATGCAAATACACTCAGTATTTCATGCATCAATACTTCAACAATGCAATCAGTTCATATCACTTCAAACCACATCAATGTCTGTTGAACTCAAAAACAAATATGAAGTTGAGAACATTCTAGAAAAAAGAATGATTAGTGAAGAAGCTCACTATCTCATTAAATGAAAAGAATATGATGCTTCAGAAAGCACATGAGAACTCAAAGACAACTTACTCAATTGTGTGAGGATGCTACAGCAATTTAAGAAGAAAGCACATTCACAGAAGTGTCTCAGAAGTTCACAAAAAAAGAAATTAGAGAGATCTAAAATTCTAAATTTTTCTTATCTCTGAAAACATCATCATTATCATCAGCAAGCTTGCAAGCAAGACAGAGAGTCTTCTCAGCAACTTTATCTTTTGTATGTTTCAATGTCTTATGAAAACAAGCAACTCTAGCAAAAGTCTGTGTCAGTTTCTCTTCAGCAATGATCAGATTCAATTTGAGTTTATTGTATGTACAGTTGAGAAATTCTCACAATACATCAACACATAAGTGATCACAGTGAGCACACTCAGCACACTTAGAATGATTCTTCATTTTTATGCAAAGAATTGAGAGACTGAAACAGTGAAGATAAGCAGCTGACACTGAGTCACTGTCTTTACAAATGAATTGGTAAAGACAAAGACAATTGTGTGTTTGGATTGATTTCATTATGAAAAGCTTACAGATTAAAGTCAGAAACTTTTGTTTAAATAGATTCTAGAGAACTAGCATCTGAAAAGAAAGAATGATGTTACAGTTATCATTGTGATAGACTTATTGAACCTGATAAGTTTAGTGAATTATGCTCTGAAAGTGTACAGCTCAGTATAAGCTCACAATGCTTATGGATGAGCTGAGTGAGCTGGCTTATGATGTTCATGAGTGAGCAAGGTGAGCAGCCTGATATATATATGAATTATCTTCCTTAAGAAGATGGGTGTGTTCAATGCAATCATGACTTAGCATACTACTAGCTATCAGTTAAACTCTACTGTGCTGAACCCTTATATCACAAGCTCTAACCCCTAGCCCCTATATCAGAGGAATCTCCGATCGGGATGTAACAGTGAACGAGATGCCGAGATTCTCTTTTGTCTAAGAGTTCCACATCACTACCATTACACTGAAAAGTTTCTAATTACTAGATGAAACTCGCTGTAATATTAGAGAGCTATTATTTGCGTCATATCAGTAACAAAAACCGAATTTTACATCCATGAGCCTTGCGGCTGAGGCTTGTTGCCAGCAGATGCCGACAACTACCTAAGCCAGCCACACGTGGGTCCTCACACACACACACACCATCTGGCCTTTTCCATCACCCTCTTCATCTCGCTTCCCTTGTTGCCTCCCTTCCACGCGCCCTCCTCCTGCCTCACTTCAGTCCTATCCTGTGACATCTCCCTTCCTCACCCCCCCTCCGTCATAACCTCATTCTATCGACCGACCCTCTAATGAGTATGAATAGATCTTCTGGACGCGTGAATTAATACACTAAACATGACTGAACTGTCATTCAAATCTTGACCAAGGATCATAAACAACGTCTCTATGGCCATGCCTCATCCAGGTGTTTTCGCAGCCGCAAGAGACCCACTCAACCAACTCATGCAGCCGGAAACTTTGGATGTCTGTACCCACCTTCAGACCTCTGTATAAAACGGATCCCTAACAAATACCCCTACAGGGTCTTTGGCATTACAACGTCACTGCACCTGTTTCGTCGCCGGCAGTCCATGTACTTTGCGCCACGATGACTAAGGAAGACATGTAACCCATGGTATACACAGAATGGTCATACACAGACTGACCTTTCAACACCACTGCATATCCTCCCTCCCGGTCCCCCATTCATTCCAAGCTACAGTGAAGACGAATGGCTGAATACCACGAACGTAGACGACTTATTTGGATTTGGAAAGACATATGGTCATCGACATCACTGACACTCAAAAACTCATTCACCGTTACCCTGCCCTGCTTGGGTATAAGTATCCCTCTCGTCCTGCAGGATATTTGTTCTCTCGTCTCTTTCTGAAAGGTTAGCGGTCACTAGGCAGTCACCCCAACCATCACTTCTGCGAAGCCTCCCATCCCACTACGACACTCACTCCGTTCAAGTCATGGCCCAAACTCCCGCCTAGCCCGCAACTGGTGGGAAGCGCATGACCTGGATGGTTGTGCTCACAGGGTGGCCCGCAACCTTCAGAGGTGACACTCACCCCTGTTCCCCCATCCCGTTTGATTCAGGAGACAAGTGTTGTTCTGGGGCACCGTCGCAGAGCAATTCAGGTCTGGCGGACAGTCAAACAACGCTTCAGCAAGAGTTGTATCCGGGCTAGGTGGAAGGATGCTTCGGAGTTCATGTTCTGAGGTGCATTTTCGTATAACAAGAAGGGGCCATGTCATTCATTGCTGGAAGGACGAGACAGCAGCGGAAAGGAGAAAATCTGAAGAAGAATTAGCTCACATCAATGCATTGCTTGAGCCAGCAGCCAAAGTGGAGTGGGAGCTGTTGACTGATATAAGGAGGATGGGACTGCAAAAGAAGGGAGGAAGGAAACCTACCTGAAAGTTCATCAAGGCTAATGATGCTGTCACTCAAGGAAAGGGAAAGAGTATTGACTGGTACAGATATCAGCATGTTATTCTGAGGAAAAAGCTCATATCATTTGCATGAAAATGCATGGAGCAACATTCCAATACACTTATTCAGGAGGACAAGGCTCCTGCTCATGCCTCAGTCCACCAAGAACCTGTTTTCATGAATGTGAATGTCTTCTGTTTTCTTTGATCTGGCAACTCACCCAATCTCAATGCTATCAAGCCTTGCTGGCCCCATATGAAGCATCACACCACTTGATTGCTGTGAAGTGCTGAGAATGAGAATGGAAAGAGCTGTCACAAGCTTTGATTCACCAGTGGATTGAGCGTCTTCCACTTCATGTTCGGTGGATTATTGAGCTGAAGGGAGGCAACGAGTATGCTGAAGGAAAGGAGTATTTTGAGGCGAAGGAGGAAACTCGACTAACCTGAGCCGCTCAACGAAGGCTGCGAAGGAGGAGCGCCAGCGAGCTCACGACAGTGAGGATGCCTAGGTAAACCCCACTATTAGTAAGGTATGCAAGGAAGCAAGGAGCATAGGGGCAGCGGCTATGGGGTGACGACAGCGAGGGTATCTAGACACCACATTTCAGTGTATAAAATTCTGGCCAATAGGAAGAAGGTAAATTTGCCAAGACTATGCATTAAGCTTAGTGCTGCATTAGCGTATTATCTATTAAAAAGGTGTACAGCTCCGCACTTTTCTTCTGTTCAACTGATTTTATCCATAAAACCAATATTGTGCTGCATAAGGAGATACTAATATCATATCATACAACTTCCCATCACACTGTAGTGGTACTAACCCACCTGCTGTTTGAACACAGTAGGCCTCTTTCAGTGTCGCATTCACAACGTTGTGGTAAGAGCAACCCACTGTGGAGCATCAATTGGAGCCCTCATAGTATCAAACACCCTCCCCTGAAAAGTTCTGGAGTCATTGAAGTGAAACATTGAAGTCAAGGATGCATCAAAGGACTGTTTGCCGATCTCTGGACCCAATAGCTCTTGCATTGAGGTTGATAGGTTTGAGAGCAGCAACTGAGGAATTTTATTCAAGAGGTTGTTGTTATTGAGATATGGTGTAGCATCTATGAGTGTAGCATTTGCGCCACTAGGAACTGGAGGTAATGTTGAGTTTATTGAACATGTAGAAATCTGTATTCCTAGAGCATAGGTGATAAGTTTGAGAGTAAGATTGCTGCTAGGGCTACGAAGAGTGTCCATGCCTGATACCAAAGAGCTTTCAGTGATAGAAATGCAACATTTGGGGACAAGTCACTTACCATTTGACAAAGGCACAGTATAATTGCTAAGATCTATAGCGAGTGATAGACTAAGAAAGTAGATGTTGACAATGTATGCCAGAGGCCTAATTTTAGCATAGGAAATCATCATGTTTGGTGATGTAAAAGGATGTATGAAGAGATATAAGACATGATATAATAGAATGTGCTCAGTCATATATAGAAATGATCATGCATGACAATGCATTCCATTAATAACTCAAACTATCACGAGCCATTCGCTTCGAGGGCCTCAACGAGGTACCTCTGACTTGCTTCATGCTCTTTTGAGTAAGCACTGACTCACTGAGACAGAAGTCACTGCAGAAGATTCAGTTGTTGCTTACTTGATTGACAAGCCAGAGCCGAGGAGATAGAGTTTTCCGACAATAACGAATTGACATGTCTCGTGTCACTGAGCAAAGAAGAGCTTGAAAAGAGAAGTAGAATGTTCCATGCCAGCCACGTCAATGCACGCAAAGACCGGAGTTGGCGCTTACGGATCTTCTGGAGGGGGAACGGGGCAGGATTGCTCTTTACGGGACGCTTTACCACACAAGCTTTCTCATCAGATAATGGCAAGGTATGTGGAGCCTGCGGTTTCAACTAGTCTGATGCTGACGTTTGATCGCTTTATAAGTCTATCACATATATCTGAACAGATTCATAGGATCCATCATGACAGAGCTGATGGCGCTTGGGAAATCACCTGACGACAACCTACGCGTGATTCTCATGGACAAGCTCACGACACTTACCCACAATATCACCCAACAGCTGACTGGTGACAACCCTCACAATAGCTTCCAGAAGACCTGGGTTCGTGTAGTGAGGCAGTACTGAAAAGCAATTGCAGACTCTTACTCACTCCTTGTTATTGCTGACCCGCCTGCAACTCTCAGGGGGCGTGTCCGGCGCCAGAAACATGACACAACCTCCACACGAGAACACATGCACAATCAAGCATCCAACTCTTAGCCCCTGGCGATGCACAATGTGAGTCGGAGCCTACCCAATTCTCCTGTCCAAAGCGTGGCCTTGCTGAGGTGGATGCAACGCCAGTGTCAACTCCCTCAACCCCGCTTCGAGGGATCGACCTGCCGCCGTTTGCTACAATAAAGGGTACCTTATTGAGCTCTTTCAAGCACTGCCGGGTGATGGCTCAACTGATGATCAACAAGTTTAACATGGCGGTTTACCTTGGCAGAGATACCAGATAATATCATGGATGCTCATGTGGCCGGTATACCCGGTCAACTGCATCCAGCGGCGGTTGGACGTATGAGTCAGATGTCCATCGAGCACTGGGACAAGCCGATGAAGGAGTTGCCAGACGACGGGCGTATTTTGTGTGTACTCATAAATGGGCACGTGACATCAGAACTTTTGTTGGGCGCATGAGTACCTAAGGTATAGCATACAATGATTGGTTAACTACACTTGCGCTGGTCTTGGGCCACACAAAACTCGCACTAAGTTAACTAACTTGGCTTAGTTATCATAGCGGCTTAGCGTCAAGCTTTAGCGACAATATCAATACCTTAGGTAAGGTACTCGTGCAGAGTAACAGCATCCGTCAACTACCTTATCATGGCAGTAGCTATTCACGATGTATGTTGAGCTGCAGCATCCCATCCTATACCTCTCTAATGTCTTCATCTTCTAGGCTTTCAGCGATCTTCGCAAGCATGTGCAGTCCGTTATCTCAGAAATGTTCAAGAGCAATCCCGACCAATCGAAACTAATATGGCAGGAGATATTTGGGCTCTCTGTGGAGCTTGATACTATCGTTGCATGTCATGATCCCAAGCTATCAGCTGATGATAACCATGATCTGGTCACAATTTCTCACGAACACGCAGCCACCACACTCAATATACCAAGTTCTGCCGGCAATGGAGCAGTAAGCGAGCCCGGTTCTCCTCAGGTGAAAGATTCCTTGCGTCTACCGCAGAGTGGAGCTCTTGCTGAGGGGCTTTCAAATTGTACTCTCCACGAGAGCAAGTCTCACCGGCCCGCTCCTGATATCGAACCATCTCAAATACCCCCCCACGACCGTACAAATTCATCTATTATCTCAACTGACGGGCAACGGCCTGGCAACGAAGGAACCCATCAGTCTACTCTCCAGGAGTCATCCCATAACCCAGAATGGCCTCAGAGTCCTCCAACTCCCCAGGGTCCCTCCTCGCCATTTTCGCCTATCCAATATTCATCTCCACAACTACCATCTGCCGAATATCCACCTTCTCAGTCTCCACCTCCTCAATCTGCACCTCCGTCTACTCTTCAGGAGTCATCCCATAACCCAGAATGGTCTCAAGGCTCTCTAACTTCTCAGGGTTCTTCCTTGCAGTCTTCATCTATAAAGTATTCACCTTCACAATTATCACCTGCCGAATCTCCACCTTCTCAGTCTCAGGCTCCTCAATCTCCGCATCAGATCTCCTTTGAGAGGCAAGATGGAATTATACGCCTTTTCCCAACCGCAGAACAATGGAATGATATCCCTGCAATCCTGCGGTTTGCTCGAGCTCTGGGTGTGGAAGAGGTGGGTATTTGTAAGGCAGTTTTACCAGAAGGTGTAGTCGGTCTGTCGAAACCCATTCGATATACGAAACAGAAACGATTCCGTTATCAGGCATGTCGTCAGAGCAACGGCACGTTTGGTCTCAGCAGAAAAGAGGAAAAGGTTGCTCCCAAGAACAGCCCCAAGCCTGTTGATATGCCACTTGGCACACTGGCCGCCGCACAAGCCTTTGAGCAGCTTCTTCGTAAGAAATCAGGATTAAAGGGCGTGGCATATTCCACCGATATAGATGTTCGAAGACCCAAGGACCGAAAGAGCCTCGGTCTACCCACATCTCCTGTCTGGCACCTGAAGGGTGATCGTCTCCTTGAAACCAGAACGCGTATACCTGGGATCCACTGGCCTTATGCTTATGAATCCTCCGGTTCGTTTGGAGCACCATTTGCAATGCACGTCGAAGACGGGTACCTGTGGTCCGTCAACTACCTTTATGTAGGAGACAAATATTGGGTGGCTATTCCACGAAGCCACTTCGAAGCCTTCGAACAGAAAGCCAGAGAGACAAACGGCAGTTACTATCTAACAGATTGTGCACAGTTTCTACGTCATTCTGCAACCTACTTTCCGACCTCTATTTTGGGTGAGTGGAATGTCCCCTATAAGCTCGCTCACCAGGAAACCAGAGAGGCTATTATCACCTGCCCTCGAGTTTATCATGAAGGTTTCAGTAAGGGATACACGTTCGCAGAGGCTGCCAATTATGCCGATCAAGACTGGAATATTCAAGGATATCAATTTTGTGATTCTCGGTACTGTCCCGAAGGGTTCATTAGCAAGGAGATGCTGGAATTTCGAAATGAGGACGAAGAACAACATTCTGAGGAGAGCAGTGAGGACGACGGAAATCATAATAGTCTGGCTGAAGAAACACAACCTTCAACTACTAGGCCGGAACCGCCAAAGCGCAAACGGGTTCGCCCGTCATCGATTGGGTCTCCGACCCATCAGCCAGAAATTAAGAGAACGAAGTGTTCCGACAAGTTGTTCTCCTTTCCTACACGCAGCTATAGTGATGCTGGTATTCCCGTAAGGAAGGAGGATCGTGTCCAATTTGAGCGCCAGATCAAGAAGACGAACTGGACTTCCGACATCATGGATCCTCTGAACCTCGGAGATCGCCTTAATGTTGACCACGATAACAAATGCGAGGTGTGTGGACATGTTCAAGGGTGTGAAGAATGCTGTCTTGATACGCTGTCCGAGCCCCAACTTGAGATAAGATATATCAACCATTACATCGAATGGGGTGTTGTGTCGCTGGTGGTCAGGGTGTCTTGGCTCCAAGGGTCCACAAGATGCTAATTGACTGGGAAATAGGACTTCAACCCCGGAGTTGTACTAGATGGGATGTCTGGTATGATACAACGTACGTCGTCCGACGGTGACGTTGTTGAACTAGATCGTGGCCTTTTCTTAAAAATTGGTATAACTGCTCGTTCTGCAAAATCCAACACACATTACTGACCCCATCATCAGGGAATTGGACGCAGTTTCTCAATCATGCAGAGAATCCCAATTGCGCCATTGACCGCGTCCCATATTGCGGGAAGTTAGCACTCGTAGTCAAAGTACGTCGAGAACTGAAGAGGAACGAGCAACTGTCTATAGACTACGGCAGGGTCTACAAATGGAGAGGGGTGGGGTTACCCTTCCGCAAACATTTGATGAGGCTAATAGATTGGTTCAGTGTGTGGTGAACTTGAACAAGGACAACGGCAGACCGAGCAGAAAACCACTGAGCAGTACACCTGACTTCCCGACTGAGAGCCCTTTACCTAGGAAGCCGGGCCAGCCCACGCCCAAGTACGCATTCTAGGCGGAGCTAAGTCGACGGATTACTGAAGCTGAGCCTTAGTGTTGTAAGCGGGGATGGTTTGCTAGAATTTGAGCCTAGATCTTATGATTTATACGCTCGTTGAATAGTCTCAAATATCTTCGAAATTGTCGCATAGTCCAACGCGAAATGGTACATGTATTGCGATGCTAACAGAGTCACGGTCACTGCGACTAAATTAGGGACGAATACGATCACAGCCAGAGAACCTACAAAAGATTCTCTTCTCGAGACAAATGATTATGAATAAGCAGAGAAAGGTATATCCACTGATGTCCTACTCTTTTACTACGTGCGCTATTAGCATGTCAAGCGTTTCCTCCTCCAACCGAGTCACCAGCCACTCCTCGAATGCAGGAGAATCGGTCCCACCGTGCATCCTTTTACACCCTTCGAGTGCCGCCGCAATGACACCGTACGCAACCTTCGATTGATTCCTTTCGCTCGTGGTAAGGCGAGCCTGAAGTTGATGTTAGTTGAAATTCAGTTCCTAGCTCAAGAGATGCGTACATCTTTTCTAATCAGCGTCGACGCCGACGACGTCGTCTGAAGGAAGCGATGGTGTAACTATGAAAGTCAGTCAAGGGCTTGGAACGGGACCTTCCACGTACTGGTTGCGCCCACTCCTCAAAGTGACCATAATCTGTGATGTCCTGAAGCTCGAAAAGTGCCTTGTCCTTTCTCCCAACTATGATGGCCCAATCATGACCATGATTGATGGGTAGAACAGCCGTAGTACCCTCTTCCAAGAATGCTGCAGGTAGTTCAACACTTTCAGGTGTCCATTTGCATGTTTCTCCATTGTTCTCTACCCTTGTCACGCACTCAACCACACGACAGTCTTTCATCTATCGCTCACTCACAGTCATTAACGACCAAGAATACTGACTGCTATGCATAGGGAAACACGTACCTCTTCTTTGATGTCTTCATCCCATGCTTTCGTTGTGATCACAACGCCTGGGCACAGACTGATTACTGAGCCTTTCAGGTATTTTTTGAAGAAAAATGGTAGGATGAACTGTAAGAAACGGTGTACCATCGATACATTTACAGCTTGTCTCTCTGTATGGCGGAGTATAGGTATTTCTCTCGGACTCAGTGTGCAACCGTGTGATGTCAGGAGGTTTTTGGATCCGTATGAAGCCTAGTGAGATGTTAAGTTTTTGATATAAACATGCACCGTTGATCAAATGACTGACAGTTATGTCTTTCCACTTGTTCCTGGGGTCCGCCTTTCGGCTCCGCTTGCTCTTTTGAGGTGTGGCAGGCTCCTCTGGTCCCCGTTTTGAAGTCCTGACTCTAGTCCGGTAGGGTCAGCGATGCGTAATGTTTTGACTATATTTATGACAAGAGAACTCACCTGTTCATGGGCACGGGTTTGCCACTTCTAGGCACCGAAGACTTGGATTTGCTGGCTCTATCGGCACAAAGTCAGCGATGCTGCTTTTAGTGGATCTGATTATCTTCATAACGGATTCTCACTCTTGCAGCTCCAGTAGGCTATTTCCTTCGGCTCGGAAACAAGCGGTTTGACGTATCAACGAGGTTTCAGCTTGGACGAAGTTTTCGGTATCCTCCAAAAGGAGGTCCGGCAGGTTTTCCAACAGCTTTTGACTAGGCTCTCCGTGCTTGTAGATGTAAATATCAAGTTTCAATTCCTGGTCTGTTTGCGATATCTGGAGGACGTGCCACACATGCCACAACTCGTCATCCTCAGATTTTGGTATTGTCTCGAGATCACTTCGCGAGACCTGGCCAACAAGCGTGCCTTCATGTCGGACACCTGAATGTTTTGATTTTTAGCGGGAGAAGTGGAACATTCAATATTTGACTCACCAGCATTTCGCGAATCATCATGAAGCCGAATGATTTTTGTGCACTTTCCAAGGAGTAGATCGTCTGGCTTGTCCTCCACGTGATCCCCTGCTTCTGCAGAGTACAGTTGTGCCTCAATTGCGATTGTGTCGCTGAGCTGCTCAGACGTCAGCTCAGCAATCAGCCAGACTCTCTGTGAATCTGTCGGAATTTTATCCCCCTTAGACAGATTAGCGCTACGAAAAGTTTTCTACATCAGTGTCTAGGACGAACCGGATGGATTAGCATGGCGACATTCCCTGAACGCGAGGATTTATCGTCATTCTCTTCAATCTCGTCGGGCCGGAGTTCCAACGTAAACAGACACCCCAAGTACACATCTGCTACCGCATTCTTCAACTTCGAGGAGTGTGTAGAAAGTAGGCCCTTTGCAACAACAAGATGAGCCTCATCTTGGTGTCTGTATCTCGGTTAGGGAATAGTTTCGGATAAGGAAACGGACAAATACTTTTCGGGTAATGATTCAACCAGCCCGCCAAAGTTGTCATTGCTTTTAAGCTGCTCAAGATAGTATGGATTGAGAGTTGGACCGCCAAGCACCTTTACACAGTCAACTCGTCTTTCTAGCCCTTCAACCAATGCCTTCTGTCTAATGATCAACTTTGCTACAATTCCGGCCAGGTTATTGAACCAATCCTGCATAAGAGCTCTGAAAATTCAGTGTTGATCAGTCACGGAAGTCAATGGTCCAACAGGTCGCATACTAACTTGGTTACTATGATCCTTTGTCCGCCGCACATGATCCCGAAATCGTGGCATCTTGACTCCAAGTTGAATTGCTGTTTTTGCTTTTCAAAGTCACCATCTGAGCGCAACGCGACGTCAAGAGACTCGTCGGTTATTGACGAATTTGTCGCTCTCGCATGTTTACGAAAGAGGTCTCCTATGGTTCTACCTCCCGCAGTTATACCTGTGGAGGTCAGATAATATCGCGAGCTTTTACAGAGGACAATAACACAAACCTCGTGCGGATTCCAGCTGATACACGTCGTAGCCATCCCAGAAAGCGCTGTAGACATCCTATGCTTGAACGTAAGACACCTCTCCTGACCAGCGTATGTTCTTAGATCATACAGTTGTGGAGCCGCCAGTATCAACTACCAGAACGACCGTTCTTTTCTCAACCTAGTAGATGGTGTCAGTAAGTTGATTTTTCAATGTTGACTGATCTTTACCAAACCGAGGTCAATGAGCCTTGCGAGGGCTGCTCGGGCTTCATTGAATAGCGAAACAGTTAAGTCAATCCCGTCAATCCCCTCCTCCTTCCCAGCCGTGGTAGCCACTTCTCTGAGTTTACATTTCGAAGCGACGCTCCAGTGAACTGGATGTCCGACCCGTAAACGTATGGTGAGTTTGTCACATGAGGGGTATCTCTCTTTGATAACCTCACGGATCCGCTTGAAAATCCGGTTGAAGGGGGCCTGTAGCAATTTATCCCGAGTAACTTCGGAGAAACCAGCGGACCTCCTTTTTAAATTCAGTTTTTCGAGTTGCTCACTGAATCGCTTATTATAAGGCTCAGCTTCTGAGGATATGTCGAGTGAGAGCTTGAGAGAGGTGAAGACTGCTGTGTCCAACTCTCCACACAGTTCGCTGACAGTGTACCCGGGATCTTCCTCTTTAGAACTAACAAGCACGGTGGCTACCAACTCATCGTGAGCTTTTCGATTGTTCGGAACCACTGCACCTGGTGGATACGTGAGCACCTCCGGTTCCCCATCCTCACCTTTCAAGCGAAATGTAGCAAGAGTTTTGAAACTCCCAAAGTCTACAGACACATCCACTTCTTTTTTTTCCATGTGTAGTGCCATGGACCTTCTTTACCCTACCTTATGGCACCACCAAACCTAACACGCGTCGAAGGTACGGTACCTAAGGTATTCACTAGACCGAAAAGTTTTAGCTTTCCACGCTAGACCTGCACGCTACCTCTGTACCTACCTGGTATATTTAGAGTCAACTGCTAGGCTCATGCAGACGACAAAGGCTAATCGACAGTCGACGAATCCTCCCCTTCCCTCAACGCCTTACCAGCAAGCCCTGGATTGGGCTGAGTGTCGTCCCCCCAACAGTGTACCGGCCGCGAAAGTCCTCTTTGCGAAAAGGAAATAATACGGGTTATCTTGGGACACTGCTATGAGTACTTACAAACAGTGTGAGTTTTAGTCTCCGGGCGAGCTGCAGTATGAGCAAGGATCGTGGAGTTAAAGCCTTGGAACTCACAACAAGACCATACAGACGGGGAATAAAAGAGTACTGACGAGACTAAGATAAGCTCTGGTTATAGGAGTTCAGGCTTGTATTGTTGCCCCCATGCCATGTATTGTATACTTCGTACATCTAGCTAACACGAAATCAGATACCTAACCGTAAACCACCTGCGAAACATCTTTCTATGCCTTCTCGTTTCCTTCCTTCGACGTCTCCCAGGACCTCGTTGCCGCCGTCAGCCTTGAAGTCACCCTCAGCCTCGGAGTCGGCTTCGCTACCTTCCTCGCCCTCGCTGCCTGCTGCTCCTGACGTATCGTCTTCATGGTCGTGGGCCTCGATGCGCGCCCAGAAGATCTGTTCATACTCATTAGAGGGTCGGTCGATAGAATGAGGTTATGACGGAGGGGGGGTGAGGAAGGGAGATGTCACAGGATAGGACTGAAGTGAGGCAGAAGGAGGGCGCGTGGAGGGGAGGCAACAAGGCAAGCGAGAAGAAGAGGGCGATGGAAAAGGCCAGATGGTGTGTGTGTGTGTGAGGACCCACGTGTGGCTGGCTTGGGTAGTTGTCGGCATCTGCTGGCAACAAGCCTCAGCCGCAAGGCTCATGGATGTAAAATTTGGTTTTGTTAGTGATATGACGCAAATAATAGCTCTCTAATATTACAGCGAGTCTCATCTAGTAATTAGGAACATTTCGGTGAAATGGTAGTGATATGGAACTCTAGACAAAAGGGCATCTCGGCATCCTGTCCGCGAAGTGTGATCATATCATGGAGGTGAAAGTGACACTCATCACTTCGAATAGGAGCATCTGGCTGCTACCCTGTAGTAAGGGTTCGCGATACTTTTAGCTATACGGTAGTTACAAAGTGGGGGACATAAATGTTCAGACACTTCATAGTGAAAACCGTCATCCAACTCATGAATTTTGAATCCACACAAAACAGCCCACATGACAAATGAGAGACTTCTATCAAAGATAGTATTATAGCATTACTTGAAGAAGATGCTCTGTCAATTTGAGCTGCAGCCTGTTAATTTGAGGTTCATAAATCAACAATTATAACTGAATGTGTACTGAGCGTTCACACACTCTTCAATTTAAACAGTCTGTCAAACCTAACAAATAGAAATAAATTACATGAGGTGTCCGAACATTTATGTCCCCCACTTTGTACCTTAGTAAGGTAGGTACAGTAGTAACAATAGCATCAATCTATTTCAACCAAATACTAATAGTCACCATTAGTGGACGCAACTGCTACCTGTACTCCGTTCACCTGCGCAGGGTATACCTACCTTAAGATATGGTGATACTCGACCCAATACCCACAAGACCAGCATGTGTACCTTAGAGATTCTATGAGTTTGTATTTCAATAAATAAATGCTTTTAAGGCGAATACATGACTATTGGTTGAAGAAGAGAAAGCGGTCTATACATTGGTCAACAACAAATGAGTTGTACGCGGCTATGGCGTCCTGGGTCAATAATGTGTCATCCTCTTACAGTATGCGTTCAACCAAGGGGGGCAAAGCTCAGAAAAGGCAGACACACTGATGATAATTTTGCTGTTTGCTGACACTCAAAGCCAATTGCAATAGCTCTTCACCAAGCCAAGCTACTTAATAACCCAATCCCAATATCAAGATGCCACCAAGTCTTCGTCATGAATCTACCTTTTGCTACCCTCTTGGTTGTTTTGCACGCCTATTGCGTGGTTGCCAACCAATACAGATCAGTGGCATATTATGGAAACTGGGTGAGTCAAGTCCCTCTCTAGTAGTGGGTTATGCTGATTCCTTTTGTGCAAAGGACATATACCCAAGAAATTTCATGCCTTCTGACCTTCCCGCTGATAAACTCACTCACGTCAATTATGCATTCGCCAATGTTGATCCACAGACTGGCAACGTATTTCTGTCAGATCTGAACGCTGATGTTGAGAAACACTACCCATCAGATGGCTGGACTGCGGCACCAAATGTATATGGAAATATAAAACAACTCTTCCTGCTCAAAAAGCGGAATAGGAAACTCAAAGTCCTGTTGTCTGTAGGAGGCTGGACCTACGCTCAAAAAATGAACCTAGCAGCCTCCACAGAAAGCAGTAGACAGAATTTTTCACAGTCGGCTGTGAAAATTCTCCGAGATTGTGGCTTTGACGGTAGGTTACATTGCTTATTCGGTTAGAAAGCTTGTTGGCAATCCCGGCTGACTTGATGCCAGGGATCGACATTGATTGGGAGTTTCCTGACAGTGCACCGAACGCGACCCAAGCTTACAATTTTGTGGCGCTTCTTAGCCAAGTCCGTAACGTAGGTAGTGTGTGCATCATCCATAATCACTGGCTAATGTGTTCTTAAAAGGATTTGGACGCTTGTAAACAGGGATACCTGCTCACCTTTGCTGCTTCTGCAGGTAAGGTAGTGCATTTCCTGAAAGCTCTTCGCTGAATGTCTTGCCAGGCCCAGGTACTTATAAGGCGTTGAATGTCAAGGATATGAGCTCACAGGTAGACTTCCTGAACCTGATGGGATATGATTATGCAGGTGCCACGGACAATTTGACCTGCCATCAAGCCAACCTTTTTCGATCCAACTGTTCCTGGCCAGACAACTTCAACACCGATGATGCAGCCAGATACTATACATCGCAAGGTATTGACAGTTCTAAGATCGTGCTTGGTATGCCTCTTTATGGCCGTGCTTTTACCCACACAGAGGGATTGGGGAAACACTTCAATGGGGTTGGGAATGCGACTGGGAATGGAAGTTGGGAAATCGGTGTTTGGGACTACAAAGCGCTTCCACAGCCAGGTGCGCAAGAAATTACTGATAAAAGCGCCGGCGCTAGTTACAGTTATGACTCAAGTCGGCGTGTGTTAATTTCTTATGATAATCCCGAGATTGCACGCCAGAAAGCAGAGTACATTGTCTTCAAGAATTTAGGAGGCGGGATGTGGTGGGAAAGCAGTGCAGATAAGAAGGGTGAAGGCAGCCTCATTGATGCAGTAAGTGATCCATACAATTCACATGTTCCTGTTCTCAGAGATCCACAGGTCGTCAAAGTTTTCCCGGAACTCGAACAGAGTCAGAACCATTTGGATTATCCAGACTCTGCTTATGAAAATCTCCGGAACCAATTCCAGTAATAATTCAGTATCAAGAGGTTCGAAAGAGTCTGCGAGTATCTTCAAGAGGTAACTTCTCTCCTCTGAGGAAGTTTGGAGATATTTGCCAAGCTAGACAGCAAGGTGAAAACGTTCTTTAACCTACACCACACTTCTTCATTCCATAATCTCTCACGTTATCGAATCTGCTTGAATGGCAAAGACAATCTTTTCACCTACCAGTTCGCTCTTCGTTCTTGTTCTATCTCTTAGCGCATGGCAAGTTCAAGGATTCTGATAAATATGGGTAGAATGAACATCAGATGTTTGTGTTGCGTATGTGGATGTGCAAGAAGAATTTCCATGACAAGCGTGGGAAGATCCTGTTCAATAGAAAAACTTCAAATTCATCTTCACTACTCCTTTTGGTGTCAATGTTGTGTATGATATCAGTGAAATAATAACGCACCCGCATTATAGTTTTTTGGGATTCCGTGAAGTTCCATCACTGCAGCTATTATCCGCAATTGTTAGCTACGGTATCATGTACTGAGCTTAGAACAATGAGGCAGGGCCCCAAACAATCGCACTACCCACTACAAATGAACGTTAGACAGCGCATCAAGTATTGCTAATGAGCCACAGTATTTACATGTGGAACCGAGGAGAGGTGCAAACAAGGGTCTCTTGCATGAATCGCGGGCAGGGCCACAGCACATGGCAGAAGCAGCGTGCGACTACATCACCTCACTGGGCTGGGTAATAGCTAATCAAAACCTCGCTGTCTCTACCCCTCCCCATGTCTTTACCCCAGGCTCTGTTCTGTAACTCCACTAACATAGACCTCGCTACCTCTCCTTCTGGATTGGTGCAGTGGTTATGCTTGAATGTGTGTCACACCATGTAAGCTATAATGGGTTTTAGGACTTAGGACTCACTCATTAGGGATCACAGAAAACGGGAGGAGAAGAAAAGGCAGGAAAAAGAGTTTTTTCGGCCAATTGTACAAGCTTGACCATGAGGACAATGATCCCCCAGAGGTTAACGACGCAGTCCTAGTTTGAAACAGGTTCGAAGACCAGTGTCAGAAGCCAAACAGTGAAAATTCAGGTAGAATAGAGTGTTATGGGGAAGGTTGAATCAGCATGTATTCATATGGTAATTTCCTTGTTTGCTGGATGTCAAGTATACAAGAGATCACTTCTGCTGGCTATCTGAAACCCCTCAAAGGTATGAGCCAGGTTTAAACCCTTCAGCTCAAGCTTCAAGAAAGCATCCATCACAGACCAAAGGGCCGGAACGTCACGCAAGAGGAAGAGGGAAAAGCTCTTTCAACCGGCGCTAAGTCGAGGCAGGTATTCGATTAATTATCTCCACTATCAAAACTTTTTTGACATGCTACAGTCTTTGCGCCAGACGATGCCGTTGCGCCTGCTCAGTGAACGTGACTCAACAAAACCGAGAAGTATGGAGCCTCGTAGGTCAAGGTGCATCACTCATCAGTGACAAAGATGTCCTGTCCAGTAAGTAGCGTATTCACCCGAGAGCCTCATGTATCGCTTTCTGGTTGAGGTCAACCAGTCCCAAGTAACGGGATACCAGGAGGCTCAGCAGGCAGCATTACCAGCAGCACTAAGTTCGATGAGCCCTTTACCCTGATACCGGACAATGACAGAAACACCTTCCCAGAACAACGATAGCGTCTAGAGAGGTACGCAGTCCCTTCACAGGAGATGCTTCAGCTGCTGGGGCGGGATTGTCCATTTCTCCTCATTTTAACGAACGCCCGAAACATAGAGCCAGAAAGTATTCACTTAGTAAGTTCGAGACCCAAAATAAGAGGTTGCTCAAGTCTCTGCGGCCTAAAGAGAGTAACAGATTCAAACTCTGAGGCCGACACCAATGACAAGGAGTCGATGCAGAAACATGCAAAGCCAAGAAAGCATCTTCAGGGGAAGGATGGCAAAACAGTTCCAGCTGCATGCATGCGCACACTTGCAACGCTCGCACGACCGAAGTGCTCCAAAATATGGCAACCTGTCATAACCGAACGCAAGATCACTGGCGCACGACGGTCTACCGCAAAGCCATCGGCACCCTACACAGACAACCGCACAAGATCTGCACACCAGAAGTGCTCACCACCCCCCACATTGGGAACGCCTCGCGCTCAAATTCAGGGGAATCCCGTGTGACCAAAGTCTGCCAAAATTCCTCCACATCTACGGCGTCGGCTTCGCACAAGCATCGGCATGGGCTGACGCCAACCATAAGACGGTTACCAAGCACCCAACCCGGGCGCCGAAGTCGCCGCCCACGGCGTATTTTCATTATCTTTTCTCATTCTCTCTGAGGTCCAAGTCCTTCTCGCTCACCGGCGCAAGTCTCACCATGGCATCAGAGTCAAGCTCATACAATGGAAGCTCATACAATGGGAATGACGAGAACCTATATGCTAAGTACAAGCTCCACGAGAAAACAGCCTTCAAGAGCCTCTTTCCAAACAACAATTATCGACCATGGACGCTGAAGCATTTTTACTCCATGGCGGCAAAAGTGATACCGTCTTTTCCGAAAACACAGCGACAGTCCATCATTGCCGACCTTGAAGAATCAACAAAAGCACGTGAAAAGCACTCTTTGCGCTTCAGCTATGGTCCGCGGAAGCTGAGACATGACAAGTTTGTCCAGCTGGTGAACAGCATAATCGACCTCCTCAAGGCCGCGGCCCCACGAGACGCAGTGTCCCAGGAAGTGGAAACCCTTGGGAACGACATGACATTCGATGAAGCCGACTTCCTTCGCTTCCTCGAAGAAATCGAACTGCTGGTCAACAAGGCCGTAGCTCTGTGGGCGCGAGCCAAGGCGGAGGAGATAACTCTCTCAACGGCTACAATGCGTTTGTGTTTCCTCTCATTCATCAAAACCAGCTGCAAAGGCAGTCCACTGTCAATACTAACCTTTTTACTCTAGTGACAAGCACATACCTATGCAATATTAAACCCATGGTGAAGGCGGAAATGCTTCAGAACCCATCATGGTTCAACTCGAGTAATCTGGTTGCAACTTGCACAAGTGGCAGCTCTTCCTACTGGAATGAGCTCGAAAGCTGTGCCCATGAATTTGATGACATCTTCTTCAATGCAGTGTAGGTCTTACACAATCTTCTCATGGCAAAGCTGATGTTGCATTAGAACACCAATAGCCATGTCTGAAGTGTTACAAAATTGCATACCAGTCATGACAGAACTGTTGTTTGAAGGCCAAGATGCAGTCATAAAGTATGTGGAAAATTGCAAGAAGAAGTATGGGAAAGATGGTTGCATCAACAAGGATTGGAAAGATTATTTCATCACAGTCTCTATGGTTCCTTTCAACACCATCATAGCAGCCACATTTGTCCATCGGTGCAACAAAGTGGGCCTCGATCTCAAAAAGCTGCGCAAATCCGTCATGATGCGAATATCCGAAACTGAGCCACTACTTAAAAAGTGGGCAAGCTTTGACTTGGAAGCCTTTGACTCCTTTAAGGATATCTTGTCGTTGCTTCAAATCATGAAGGCCTGGACTAAGCTGTGTTGCGATGCTGTGAGCCTCGGCCACATAATGAGCTTGGTTGAGGTCCAGCGCGTCTTGGGTATCAGATATTTCATAAACGAGAGTGCCGCACTCCAGCTTTTTGCCTACATATGCGAGCGCGTACGTATTAAAAGTGGAAAGACACTGCCCACCACGTTGGAAGACCTTTTTAACAACCCAAGGGTCACTCCCTTTCTCTTTCGCGGCGGGCGGCCGAAGACGCTATTTAATTGCGATGAGGGCATCACGAATTGGAGCGACCCCTTACCTTCGAAGACCAACATTTCAGCACGCTTTACCAGAACAGACTTGGCCGAACACATCTACAAAGTAAGAAACAAGGACACCATGGCTCAACAAATCTTTGATGGCAAAGGCCGCGTGACAAGCGCCATGGTCGAGCAGCTGAAGAGAGTACCACTTGAGCGGTATCTGGAGCGGGAGCTTAAACTTCCCAACCCAATACATCTTGAAGCCTCTGTGGTCCGCGCTGCCAGCTCTCTTAGCGGAGAGGTCTTCACCGCGTCGGACCAACGCTGCTGGGTCTATATGCGGGCTACAGTGGCGTACAATCCGAAGCTGGAGAAGCAGTTTATGGAGGCGTTTATGAACGAGTGGGCCCCGGAGGTCTCAGATAACTCGTAGACGGTGACCTACTAAAGGGCCAGTACAGAGCCTAACAGGAAAGGAGATGGCTAGTGGCTAGGAGTCTTTCTCAATCCTTCGCCTACACAGATGCAAGATTGTTATCTTGTGGATTTTCAATGGCACAATTCATGGCAGGCATCTCAGGATGTGGATGTTCTGTTCCCAGTCCCAATTCCATATCATTCCAGGTGCGGCACACTGCGGGATTCCTTTACAGTCCTCGGCGTGTTTTTGACAGACTTGGCCATATACCTGGCTAGGTCAGAAACATGTGGGAGGTAGATGGACATGAGTCTCCGCGTGTGCCAAGCTTCACGTGCCCTAGCTCTGGGGCCGCAAAGTGTAGTCAGGCTTAGGTCTCTAATCTATACACATCTTATTGTCCTTTTAGAATAAAACGCGGCAGAGGTTGCCCGAAGCGCCACGTTCGGAGCTTTATTTCAATCAATGAAAGCTGACAAGGCTGTACAATACAGGCATGGTGGAGCGTGCGCCCGCAACATCAAGGACAGACAGAGACGCATGTTGTGGAGATACAAAACAAACATACGTTTTTCTCTTCTCTTTCTTCCATTGCAATTGCTAGTCTAAATACACATCTGGGCACCCTGTAGGGCGAAACGAGAAAGATCTGAGGCAGCTGCCTGTGCAATTGAATCCAAATGGGCCGAAGTACGAGCAAAGTTCACCATTAAGGAGAGGCAGGAAATTCAGTGAGAAGAATCTTCAAAGAGGGCCTATCACGTGGGTTGTCACTCAGACACTACACTTCCTGACCATCCATTTGTGTTGTTCTGGAATGCCGGAGTTCTAGTGGGCGTAAGAGGGCGGGACTGCTCTTGAAACCCATCTTTGAAATGGCCCACCGAAAATCATACCAACCTGAAAGACGTCTTTTCATCATCGGCACATCGAGATAAGTAGTACATACATGCTTCTGGCCGAGAGACTCAATAGATAACATCACAAGGAAGAGCCCCAGGGCGACATCGACTTCATTCTCAGTTACGACTTGACTCCACTCTACCAGCCTGCAGAGAACATAAAGTAATCTCTGACTCCTGTTCTTCCGAGGCATAGATGATAGCTCCACCGCCTCAAGTAGCGCTTTAGCTGACCTCACTGGTTATCCTGACAGATGTCCCCGAACTGGACTCTGGTCGATCCTTGTCTACTTTTTACAAGGCTCTTAAGATGTCAACAGGGCTCCGAACACGCGCTGTGAGCCTGCAGGTCCTGTTCACGGTCGGTCACAGTCACAGTCACTGTTCTTCCAAAGTGTACTGAAGTATTCACAACAACCTTGGGACTTCTGTGCAGTCACAAGATCCAGGAATGACTAGCAAATGATGATGTTCTACATCTTGAT
>JAABVA010001303.1_pt1 | contig 27138 bp, 23 predicted proteins | sample 5560331 | NCBI WGS metagenome assembly JAABVA01 (sample SAMN12812661, study PRJNA571458) | rock metagenome | isolation source: Antarctica rocks | place: Antarctica: Victoria Land, Mt New Zealand sud | collected 2016-01-07 | reverse complement strand
GAAACGCTGACGGAGCGTTGCGTGGAACTGCTTGACCAAAGCGAGGCCATCAGGGACCTCACGAATTACCACTGGTGGCCCGAGGCCTCGTGACGTTCCGAGAATCGTTCACCCGGATTCGGTATCACCCGTTGACGCGCCGGGTGGAGGCAGCTATGCTGCTGCCCACGAGTTGTGATGGGCGAAGGGACACAGGAAGCCGGTGAGAGACCGGCACGGTCCCGCCACTGTAACCGGGGAGCTAGCCCAGCTAGTAGAGCCACCGCCGCGGCGGGAAGGCCGGGGGGAGCGTCGAGCCGGGAGTCAGGAGACTGGTCTTCGCTCGAAACCCGGATCGGGGCGAGGACCCCGGAGGAGGTTGTTGATGAACGGTGATTCTTTTGGAAGGCGCATCCCGCTGGGAGAGGTGCCCCTGTGGAGTTGGCTGACGATGGCACTCCTGCTGGTGATGCTCTTCCTACTCCTATTAGCAAGTGGAGAGCTTCTCGCGCCGCTGCTCGGGCAGGCGGCGGGAGTGGCCAACTACCTGCACGAGTTCGCCCACGACGGACGCCACCTGCTCGCTGTTCCCTGCCACTAGAGGGCAGGGAACATGATCGCGCCTTACTTGCGCCGCGGGATGGTGGCGGGGTTGCTGGCGGGTCTCCTGGCGGGTCTCTTCGCGTTCTTCGTCGGGGAGCCCTATGTGGACGAGGCCATCCGGATCGAGGAGGCGGCCGCTGCTGGAGCGGGAGGAGAGGAACTCTTTAGCCGCTCGACGCAGAAGGTTGGGCTCTTCTTTGCTACCGGTCTCTTCGGCGTGACTGCCGGGGGTATATTCGGCCTGATCTACGCGTACTTCCGCAGCCGGTTGGCCTCTGATAGCGACTGGTACCGCAGCCTCTCTTTGGCCGGCGCCGTCTTCGCCGGGGCGTTCCTGATCCCCTACCTCAAGTACCCGGCAAACCCTCCGACCGTCGGCGATCCGGAGACTATAGGGACCCGCACTGCTTCTTACCTGACGATGGTCGCGCTCTCGCTGCTCGTTGTCCTGATCGCCTGGCTCGTCGCCCGGAGGCTAAAGGAGCGGAGTATTGGTGCACCGGCGCGCCAGACTGTGGTGGGCCTGGGAGTCGCGGCTGCCGTTGGCCTCCTGTTCCTGGTCCTCCCCGCCGCTCCGGATCCCGGAGGATTCCCCTCGGGCGCGCTGTGGGGATTCCGTCTCTCTTCCCTAGGAACCCAATTCGTCTTCTGGACGGGTCTGGGAGTATTCTTCGGGCTCATCTGTGAGAGGGCAAACCGCCGCAATCCCCTTGGAAACTGAACCTTTTGCGGCAGGGATATAAGCGCGTGCTAACCTGCGGACGAATGCTCGTAAGGGGCGCGTGATGAGGGGAGCGTTGCTCGTCGCCGGGACTCACTCGGATGCCGGGAAGAGTGTAGTCGTGGCCGGAATATGCCGCTGGCTCGTGCGCGAGGGGGTGAGGGTAGCGCCGTTCAAGGCGCAGAATATGGCGCTCAACTCGTTCGTCACGCGCGAGGGCGCGGAGATCGGGCGGGCACAAGCGGCCCAGGCCGCCGCCGCCTGTATCGAGCCCGAGGCCGCGATGAACCCGGTCCTGTTAAAGCCGTCTGCGAGGGGTAGAACGCAGGTGATCTTGCGTGGCAAGCCCTACTCCTCCGCGAGCGCCGCGAGCTACCAGGGGATGAAGAGGGAACTTTTGCCGGTGGTCCTAGAGTCGCTCGAAGACCTGCGGAGACGCTTCGAGGTCGTCATCTGCGAGGGGGCGGGGAGTCCGGCGGAAATCAACCTGAGAGAGAACGACATCGCGAACATGGGCCTCGCCCGCGCGGCGGACCTGCCCGTGGTCGTGGTCGGGGACATAGACCGGGGCGGTCTCTTTGCCTCCCTCTACGGGACGCTCGCGCTCCTGTCGGCGGAGGATCAGGCGCTCGTCGGGAGCTTCCTGATTAATAAGTTCCGGGGAGACGCGAGCGTTCTGGCGCCGGGGTTGGAAAAGATGAGCGGTATCACGGGCCGGCCTTTTCTGGGGACGCTGCCCTACGTCCGGGGGCTCGGGATCGACGGGGAGGACTCGCTGGCCCTCGACGCGCCGAGGGATGTGCTGCCGCCGCTGGGTAAGGATAGCTTGCGGGTCGCGGTTGTGCGTCTCGGCAGGATCAGTAACTTCACCGACCTCGACGCCCTGACCCAAGAGCCGGGCGTGGCGGTCCGTTTTACCGAGTCCTGCGAGGAGATACTCTCCGCCGACCTAACGGTTCTTCCCGGCACCAAGGCCTCCGTCGAGGACCTGAAGACGATGCGAGCTCGCGGCCTCGACCGCGTCCTGATCGAGCGGTCCGGGCGTGGTTTGCCTACCCTCGGCATCTGCGGCGGCTACCAGATGCTCGGCGGGCGCATCGAGGACGGCGTGGAGAGCGGCGAGTGGGAGGCCCCCGGGCTCGGCCTCCTGCCCGTGGAAACGGTCTTTGGGGAGGAGAAGATACTCGCGCGCCCGGAGGGTTGGGCTTCTCTCTTCGGAGACGCCCCGGTCTCTGGGTATGAGATTCGTCACGGTCGTGTACACCGCTCCGGCGGCGAGCCGCTCTTCACGACGGACGGCGGCGGTGAGGGATGCCGGGTCGGGGCGACTCTCGGCACCTCCTGGCACGGCGTCTTCGAGTCCGACGGCTTCAGGCGCGCGTTCCTGCGATGGGTCGCCTCGGAGCGCGGCCTTGACTGGACGGCGGGAGACGAGCCGTTCGCGGCCCGCCGGGAGGCCCAGTTCGAGAGGCTCGGGGGCCTCGTGGCGGAGAATATAGATCGCGAAGCGTTGCTACGGCTCGTGGAGAGCGGACCTCCATCGGGACTGCCGTTCGTGCCTCCCGGCACGGTCGACCTCCAACGGAGGACCGGGGCGTTGGTCGGCCAGGGCTCGGAGGGGTGGGGATGAGGGATGAGGAGCGGAGAGTTTTGATCGATCATATGCTCGAAGCCAGAAACGAAAGCGAGGTAGAGACGGCGGAGAAGGCCGCGGACGAGTGGTTGAAGGACAACCCCGGCGACATACGGGTCATAGCTGCGCACGAACGCCTCGCCGAGAGAGGTAGCAGGGTGCGGGACCCGGAACGGAAGGCCAACCGGGCGGCCCTTGCCGTGTTCGCCGCTCTCTTCTCCTCGGTGGCGTTGGTTGCGGATACGCTGACCGGCAACCCTTATGCAGCGTTGGCGGCCGGGCTTCTGGTCACCTTGCCGGTAACCGAGCTCGTCTGGGAGATGCTCTACGAGCACTCCGGTGACGGGGTGGCACCAAGAGACGGAGAGGGGTAGAGAGGCGTGTTGCTCTTCCTGACCACCGCGGATACCGAGATCCTGGCCGCCGCGAAGGCTGCCGAGGATCTCCCTGAAGGCTTCCCCGAGGTGCGTTGCGCGAACCCGGCGAAGCTCGAAGTGCCCCGCGCCTTCTTCGAGGAGGAGTTGCCGGACGCGCGGGCCGTGGTGGTACGTCTCCTCGGGGGGCGGCGTGCGTGGCCTGAGGGCTTCGAGGAGCTGCGGCGGCGATGCGAGAGGCTGGGTATCCCCCTGCTCGCCTTGGGCGGGGAGGCCGAGCCCGACGCGGAGCTGGCCGCACTCTCGACCGCGCCTTCGGGCACGATGGCCGAGACGTTCGAGTACCTGAGGCACGGCGGTGTACGCAACACGCAGAACCTCTTCCGCTTCCTCGCCGATACGCTTCTCGTCGAGGGCTACGGCTTCGAACCGCCGCGTAACACCCCGGAGCTCGGCGTCTACCATCCGGGGCTGCCGGAGGACTCCTCGCTCGATGAGCTGCTCGCGTTGCACGATGCGGGGAGGCCGACGGTAGGAGTGGTCTTCTACCGCGCCCACTGGATGAGCGGCAACACCGCCTTCGTAGACGACCTTGTAGAGGCCCTCGAAGAAGCCGGGACCAACGCCCTCCCCATCTACTGCTACTCTCTCCGGGCCTACGAGACGGGAGAGGTCCCCGCGCTCTCGATGCTAAGAGGACGGGTTGAATCCCTCATAACCACGGTGCTCGCCAGCGGGGGCTCCAACTCCGCCGCCGCGCGCGAGGCCGCGAGCCGGGCTGGCTCGCCCGAAGATTGGCTGGAGTGGGAGGTCCCGGCGCTCGAAGGGTTGGACGTGCCGGTAATACAGGGGATCTGTACGACCTCCTCCCAGCGTACGTGGCTCTCTTCCGACGCCGGCCTCTCGTCGCTCGACACCGCCTGGCAGGTCGCCATCCCCGAGTTCGACGGCCGTATAATCGGCGTCCCGTTCTCCTTCAAAGAACGTACGAGCAATGGCTCGACCGTCGGAGCGTCGCTCACTCTGTACAGGGCCGAACCCGAGCGTACCCGCCGGCTCGCCGGGCTCGCGGCTCGCTTCGCCCGTCTCAGCCGTATTCCGAACGCAGACAAAAAGGTCGCCGTCCTGCTCTCCAACTACCCGACCAAGCACTCGCGGGTCGGCAACGCCGTCGGCCTCGACACTCCGGCGAGTGTGATCGAGCTGCTCGGTGCGCTGAAGGAGGCGGGATACCGGGTGGACGGCGCGCCGGGGGAGGGGGACGCCCTGATCCACGCGCTCATCAACGCCGGGGGGCACGACCTGGAGTTCCTGACCGAGGAGCAGCTACGGGGAGCGACCGGGCGGCTCGACACGGAGCGCTACGTGGAGTGGTTCGACCGGCTGCCGGAGGAGCTGCGGGCGGACATGGAAGAGCACTGGGGGCCGCCGCCGGGAGATTTGTACGTAGACAACGGTAAGTTTGTCGTCTCGGGGCTGTCCTTTGGGAACGTCTTCGTGGGCATCCAGCCGCCGCGGGGGTTCGGGGAGAACCCGATCGCGATCTACCACGACCCCGACCTCCCGCCGACTCACCACTACCTCGCCGCCTACTGGTGGATGATCGAGGAGCTCGGCGTGGATGCTATCGTCCACCTCGGCAAGCACGGGACGCTTGAGTGGCTCCCTGGCAAGTCCCTGGGACTCTCCCCCTCCTGCGCCCCGGATGCGGTTCTGCGGGACGTTCCGCTCTTCTATCCGTTCGTCGTCAACGACCCCGGTGAGGGCACGCAGGCCAAGAGGAGGGCGCACGCGACGGTAGTGGATCACCTCATCCCGCCGATGACCCGCGCCGAGACCTACGACGACCTCGCCCGCCTGGAGCAACTCCTCGACGAGTACTACCAGGTCGAGACCCTGGACCCGTCGAAGCTACCCGCGATCCGGGTGCGAATATGGGAGACCCTGCGCGACGCCGAGCTACACCGGGACCTCGGGGTAGAGGAGCAGCCCGAGGAGTTCGGCGACTTCCTCAACCACGTCGACGGCTACCTGTGCGAGATAAAGGACCTGCCCATAAGGGGCGGTCTGCACGTCCTGGGCCGGCCTCCGGAGGGCGAGCCCCTTCGCCACCTTGTCGCCGCCATCCTGCGCCTCGGGGCTGGGGAGGTCCCCGGCCTGCGCCGCGCCGTCGGGACCGCCTACGGCCTCGACGAGAAGTTCCTCGCCGAAAACGGTGGCGTGCGTGCGGAGGCTCCCGAGAAGCTCGCCGAACGTTTCCCCGACGTCGTCGCAACCGCCTCGGACCTGTTGGATCTGCTGGAGGAGGCGACGCAGGCCCTGCTTCTCGCGATGGAGGAGCATGGTTGGGACGGATCGGCGGCCGGAGAGGTCTGTGAAGGTACCCTGGGCGTCGCGGACGAAGGGGTGGCGCGGTCGCTCCGCTTCGCGGCCGGGGAGGTCGTGCCGCGCCTGATGCGGACGCCGGACGAGATGGGAAATCTCCTCTCCGGGCTCGAAGGCGGGTACGTGCCGGCGGGACCGTCCGGGTCGCCGACGCGTGGGCTCGTCAACGTGCTGCCCACGGGGCGCAACTTCTACTCCGTGGACCCGAAGGCGCTGCCCTCGCAGCTCTCGTGGGAGGTCGGGAAGAGCCTCGCCGACGACCTCCTCGGGCGCCACCTTGAAGAGGAGGGGCGCTACCCGGAGACCGTAGGGATCGTGGTGTGGGGGACGGCGGCGATGCGCACCCAGGGGGACGACATAGCGGAGATACTCGCGCTGCTGGGCGTCCGGCCCGTCTGGAACGAGGAGTCGCGTAGGGTGACGGGCCTCGAGGTCGTACCATTCGATGAGCTTGACCGTCCCAGAATAGACGTCACGGTGCGCATCAGCGGCTTCTTCCGGGACGCTTTTCCGAACCTGATCTCCTTGATAGACGAAGCCGTCCGAACGGTCGTCGCCCTCGACGAGCCAGACGAGATGAACTTCGTCAGAAAACACGCGAACGAGGAGAAACAGAACGGCGCGAATGATCGCCAATCCACGACCCGCATCTTCGGCTCGAAGCCTGGCGCCTACGGGGCAGGCCTCCTACCGCTCATGGACGCCCGAAACTGGAGAGATGACGAGGACCTCGCCGAGGTCTACGCCGTCTGGGGCGGCTACGCCTACGGCAAGGACCTGGACGGCGTCGAGGCGCGCGAGGAGATGGAAGCGAACCTGCGTCGCACCGAGGTTGCCGTAAAGAACATAGACAACCGCGAGCACGACCTCTTCGACTCCGACGACTACTTCCAGTATCACGGAGGTATGATCGCCGCCGTCCGCGCCCTGACCGGCCGCGACCCCAAAGCCTATATCGGTGACTCCGCCGACCCCTCCCGGGTGAAGACGAGAGACTTGTCGGAAGAGGCTCGCCGCGTCTTCCGTTCGCGCGTCGCCAACCCGAAGTGGATACAGGCCATGCAGCGCCACAGCTACAAGGGCGCCTTCGAGCTCTCCGCCACCGTCGACTACCTCTTCGGCTACGATGCCACCGCGGGCGTAGTAGAAGACTGGATGTATAGGGATGTGACCCGCAAGTACGTTCTCGACAAGGAGGTCCGCGACTTCATGCAAGAGTCGAACCCCTGGGCTCTGCGCGCCATCTCCGAACGCCTTCTCGAAGCCGCCGAGCGTGGCCTGTGGTCCGAGCCCGACCCAGAGGACCTCGACGCGCTCAAGCGAGCGTACCTGGAGAACGAGGGGATGCTGGAGGAGGGGAGAGGGTGAGGAGGTTCAGGCGCTGGTTGCGGGCGGAACCGAGGCGTTTCACGGTCTTTTTCGTCTCATTGATGGCTCTGGTCGTCGTTGTCGGGCTCTTGCTGCCTCAGCCCTTGAACCTGGTGCTCCTGACCGTGGCGGTCGTGGGCTTGCTCGTGCTGACCGTCGCCTCCTACACCCGGAACGTACCCTCGTGAGCGGCGCGTACCCGCACCCGTACCCATTCTCAGCCATTGTCGGCCAGGAGGACCTGAAGCTGGCCCTGCTTATAAACGCAGTCTCCCCCGACGTCGGCGGCGTTCTGGTGCGTGGCGAGAAGGGCACCGCCAAGTCCACCGCCGTCCGCGCGCTGGCGAAGCTCCTCCCCCCGATAAGAGTGGTCGCCGGCTGCCCTTACTCATGCGACCCGGAGGCGCCGAACCCCGAGTGCCCGGCGGGGCTGCATCCGCCGGACGCCCCGGTCGAGACCCGTCCGGTACGGCTCGTGGAGTTGCCGGTGGGGGCGAGCACGGACCGGTTAGCGGGCACCCTGGACATCGAGAAGGCGCTCGCCGAGGGGAAGAAGGCGTTCGAGCCGGGCCTGCTCGCGGCGGCGCACCGGGGCATACTGTACGTGGACGAGGTGAACCTGCTCTCGGACCACCTCGTGGACCTGCTCCTCGACGTGGCCGCGATGGGCGTGAACCACGTCGAGCGCGAGGGGGTGAGCGTCCGGCACCTGTCACGCTTTATCCTCGTCGGCACGATGAATCCCGAGGAGGGTGAGCTGCGACCACAGCTCCTCGACCGCTTCGGCGTCACCGTCGAGGTTACCGGTAGCCCCGACCCTGCCGATCGGGTGGAGGTCGTCCGTCGTCGCCTCCATCACGAGGCCGCCCCCGGAGAGTTCGCCGCCAAGTGGTCCGCTGCCGACGCGGAGCTCGCCAGGTTGGTGGATGAGGCTCGCGCCCATCTTGCGGCGATCTACCTCCCCGATGGCATCCTCTTCAAGATAGCCTCTCTCTGCGCCGAGCTCGGGGTAGACGGTCTGCGTGGCGACATCGTAACCGCGAAGACCGCCCGTACCCTGGCCGCCTGGGAGGGACGGGACGAGGTCGCCGTGGACGACGTACGGCGGGCCGCGTTCCTCGCCCTCTCGCACCGCCGCAGGCGCGGCCCCTTCGAGCAGCCGGGCATAGACCCCGACGAGCTCGAGAACGCCCTCCCGGAAGATCCCGATCCGGACCCACCAGATGGTCCGACCAGTGGTGCTCCGCCCTCCGGGGAAGGCAACCAGTTTCAGGAAGACGGCGGAGATGAACCTGGGGCCGGGCCGGGACGGTCCGCCGGCAAGCCCTCGGAGGCACATGCTGGCACGGGGGAGAGAGACTACGCCGCGGCGGAGCAGTTCAGGCCGGTGAGGCTGGAGGTGCCCGAGAAAGGCAAGGGCGGGACTCTGGGGCGGAGGAGCCGGATCGTCGGCAGCCCGCTCGGCGGGCACGTCGGCGACCGTGAGGTAGAGGGGCCAGTCGGGGACGTGGCGCTCGGGGCTACGGTTCGGGCGGCGGCCCCGCACCAGAGGACGCGGGGGAGGAGCGGGCTGGGCATGCTCGTGCGTCCGGGGGATCTGCGGGAGAAGGTGCGAGAGGGGCGGGAGGGGAACCTGATCCTCTTCCTCGTGGACGCGAGCGGCTCGATGGCTGCCCGTAGCCGCATGAGCGCCATAAAAGGCGCCGTTCTCTCCCTCCTCGCCGACGCCTACCAGCGCCGCGACAAGGTAGGCCTGGTCTCCTTCCGGGGCGATAGCGCGCAACTGCTCCTCCCGCCGACATCTAGCGTAGAGCTGGCCGCCCCGCGCCTCAAGGAACTCCCCACCGGCGGGCGTACACCCCTCGCTGCGGGTCTCGAAAAAGCGGCGGAGGTGCTGGAGCGCGAGAGGCTGCGGGACGCCGGGCGGCGTCCCCTGCTCGTGCTCCTCACCGACGGGCGAGCCACGGCGGGGCCGGACCCGGGCTACGCGGCGGCGGGTCTGCGGAGTATGGGCGTTGCGTCGGTCGTCGTGGATACGGAGGAGGGGTACGTGAGGCTCGGGATGGCCGGAGGAGTAGCCGATTCTTTGGGCGCGCGGCATATGTGGCTCGACGGCCTGCGGGTAGATTCCCTGGTACAACTGGTCGAAAGGAGGCGCGTGGCGTGAGCGAGACGCAGAGTGATGCACAGAGAGAGTCCCGCACGGACCGGCTGCGGCGACGGTCGCACAGGGAGCGCCCGCTCCTGATCGTCAACACCGGCCACGGCAAGGGCAAGTCCACCGCCTCGTTCGGCGTGATGCTCCGCGGCTGGGCGCGTGGCTACAAGATAGGCGTCTACCAGTTCGTCAAGAGTGGCAAGTGGAACGTAGGAGAACAGAAGGCCGCCGAGGCTCTGGGCAACATAGACTGGTTCAAGCAGGGCGACGGCTGGACTTGGACCTCAAGAGACCTCGAAGAGAGCGCCGACCTCGCCCGCGAGGGCTGGGAAGAGGTCAAGCGGCGCATAGCCGACGAGACCTACGACATGCTCCTCCTCGACGAGTTCACCTACCCGATGAAGTTCGGCTGGGTCGATACGGACGAGGTCGTGGAGGTACTGAAGAACAGGCCCGGCTTCCAGCACGTCATCATTAGTGGCCGTGACGCGCCGGAGGCACTCGTGGAGATCGCCGACCTAGTCAGTGAGATCCAAAAGGTCAAGCACCCCTTCGACGAGGGCTACCGGGGGCAGAAGGGGATCGAGTGGTAGACGTCCCTCGTATCGTAGTCGCCGGCACCCACTCCGGCGCCGGAAAGACCACGGTAGCCTCCGGCCTCATGGCCGCGCTCCGCGCGAGGGGCCGCGAGGTGGCCCCTTTCAAGGTCGGCCCGGACTTTATAGACCCCTCCTACCACGCTTTAGCCGCCGGCAGGCCGGGGCGCAACCTCGACGCCTTCCTCTCCGGCCCGGAGTTCATAGGCCCGCTCTTCGCTCACGGGGCCGAAGGGGCGGACGTCGCGGTCGTGGAGGGTGTTATGGGGCTCTTCGACGGCAAAAGCGGGGACGGGGAACTCGCCTCGACCGCCCACGTCGCCAAGCTACTCGACGCGCCGGTCCTGCTCGTCGTGGACGCGGGGGCCATGACGCGCTCGGTGGCGGCGCTCGTCCACGGCTACGCGACCTTTGACCCGGAGCTGCGGGTCGCAGGCATGATCCTGAACCGCGTTGGCTCCCCGATCCACGAGAAGATGCTCCGGGACGCCCTCGAACCTCTTCGTATCCCCGTCCTCGGCGTCCTCCACCGCGATAAGAACCTCCATACCCCGGACCGCCACCTCGGCCTCGTCCCCGCCGTCGAGCGTAGGGGAGAGGCTGGAGAGGCGCTCGACAGGCTGGGCGTGGCAGTCTCCCGCTCCTGTGACCTCGACGGCGTAATGCGACTCGCCGCCTCCGCTGGACCGCTCCGCGTGACGCCCTGGAGCCCGGAGGCGACCGGGACAGGCCCACGCACAGAGGCGCGTGTCGCGGTCGCGCAAGGCCCTGCCTTCAGCTTCGTCTATGAGGAGAACCTGGAGCTCCTGCGAGGCGCGGGAGCGGAAGTCGTCGTCTTCGACCCGACCTCCGACAAGACCCTACCCAAGGACGCCGACGCCCTCTACCTCGGCGGCGGCTTCCCGGAGACCTACACGGAAGCGCTCTCTGCGAATGAGCTTCTGCGAGAGGAGGTCCGCGCCTTCGCCCGGAGCGGCCGTCCCGTCGCCGCCGAGTGCGGCGGCCTCCTGTACTTGTGCCGGAGCCTGGACGGGCACGACATGTGCGGCGTCATCGACGCCGCCGCGAGGATGACGGACCGGCTCTCTTTAGGCTATCGGGAAGCAAGGGCGTCCGCCGACTCGCCGCTGACCGAGAAGGATACCGTCGCACGCGGCCACGAGTTCCACTACTCGGCCGTCGAGCCGCACGCCGGCTCCTCGCCCGCCTGGGAGCTCATCGGGCGTGGAGAGGAAGGATTCGTCACGGGCGGGGTACACGCGAGCTACTTGCACACCCACTGGGCGGCGACCGCCGAGATACCGCGTCGCTTCGTGCGGAGCGCGGTGCGGTGGACCGCGCACATGGCGGAGGCGCAAGCGTGAGCGGTACGCTCATCGGCGTGGGCGTCGGGCCGGGCGACCCGGAGCTGTTGACGCTCAAGGGCCTGCGCGTCCTTACCGGATCGGACGCGGTCTTCGTGCCCGTCGGCGATACGGGCGAGGTCGGCCGGGCCGAGGTGGTCGTGAGGACCCATCTTGGGGAGGACTATGGCCGCCTCCAGCGTCTCCTATTCGCCCTCTCCGATGACGCCGCTGCCCGTGCCGAGAACTGGGACCGAGCCGCTCGCGAGGTCGCCGAACCGCTCCTCGAGGGGAGGACGTGCGCCTTCGCCACCATCGGGGACCCAAACCTCTACTCAACCTTCTCTTACCTGGTTCAGGCTATAAGAGAGAACACACCTGAAGTAAAGGTGCAGACAGTGCCGGGGATAACGGCGATGCAGGACCTGGCATCGAGGAGCGGAACCGTGCTCGCTCTGAAGGACGAACGGCTTGCGCTGCTGCCGTTTACCGCTGGGGAAGACGTACTCAGGGATGCGTTGGAGAGCTTCGAGACCGTGGTGTGCTACAAGGGTGGGGGGCGTCTGGGAGAGGTGCTCGGGGTGGCCGAGGAGACCGGAAGGTTGGAAGATGCGATCTATGGTTCACGGTTAGGGATGGAGGGGGAAGAGGTCGTTCCGGCAGCGGAGATGCTGGGGCGTGAGGGGACCTATCTCTCCGCGGTGATATTTACTAAAGGCGAGGCCGGGAGGCGAGGATGAGCAAGGTATGGTTTATAGGAGCGGGGCCTGGAGCCCCGGATTTGCTAACGATAAGGGCCGCGAGGCTTATCGAGGAGGCGGACGTGATCGTCTGGGCGCGCAGCCTCGTGGATGAGGGGGTGCTGGAGCACGCTCGCCCGGGCGCGGAGATAATCGAATCGACCACGATACCGCTCGAAGGCGTCCTCGCTCTCTACGAGCGGGCCATCGAAGAGGACCTGACGATAGCCCGCGTCCACTCCGGCGACCCGAGCCTCTGGGGCGCGGTGCTGGAGCAGGTCGAGTCGTGCGAGGAGCTCGGGCTCGACTGGGAGATGGTGCCGGGAGTCTCTTCGTTAGGGGCGGCAGCGGCGGCCATTGGACGTGAGCTCACGGTGCCGGAGATCTCCCAGTCCGTGATCATGACGCGCCGCGCGAGCCGCACCCCGATGCCGGAGGGCGAGGACATAAGGAGCTTTGCCGCGCACGGGACGACGATGGCGATTTTCCTCTCCGCCGCCCGCCCGCGCCTCCTGCAAGAGGAGCTTCTGGAGGGCGGATACCCCCCCGAGACCCCGTGCGCCGTCATCTACAAGGCTAGCTGGCCGGACGAGCAGGTCATCGAGTGCGACCTCGACGAGCTCGCAGACCGCATACGCGAGGCGGGCTTCACGCGCCAGGCGCTCGTCTTCGTGGGACCGGGTCTCCGCGCGGGCGGCACCCGCTCGCACCTCTACAGCCCCGGTTTCTCCCACTCGTTTCGCAGGGCCCAAGAGGGGGTTTAGGGAGGGTCTCATGCCGCCCGGCCGCAACATCCGCGAACCCTCTATGCCCCCGAGCATGGAGAAGGTCAAAGGCGAGAAGTTGAGGACCGGCTGGACCACCGGTGCATGCGCCGCCGCCGCCGCGAAAGCCGCCGCGAAAGCGCTTGCGAGTGGAGAGGCGCAAGAGGAGATCGAGATAAGGCTGCCCCGTAAGGGCGAGGAGCGGCGCGTCCGCTTCCCGGTCGAGCGGTGCGAGGTGGGGGAGGGCGGAGCCTGGGCCGAGGCCGTCGTCATCAAGGACGCCGGCGACGACCCGGACGTGACCGACAGGGCATTCCTCACCGCCCGCGTCTCGTGGTGGGAGGAGCCCGGACTGGAGCTCGACCGGGGCGAGGGCGTGGGGAGGGTCACCAGGCCAGGGCTCGGGCTCCCGGTAGGCGGGCCGGCGATAAACGACGTTCCGCGACGCATGATCTCCTACTCTATCGAGGAGGTCCTCGACCCCGGCGAGCGCGGCCTCCGCGTCGTCATCAGCGTCCCCGGAGGAGAGGAGATGGCCGAGAAGACCACGAACGCCCGCCTCGGGATAGTCGGCGGCATCTCAATTCTCGGCACCACTGGCATCGTCCGCCCGTTCTCTACTGCCGCCTGGCGTGCGAGCGTCGGGCAGGCCGTGAACGTCATGGGCGCCCAGGGCTACGAGACCTTTGTTCTCTCGACCGGCGGCCTTACCGAGAAGGCGGCGATGCGTCTCCTCCCGGATCTGGAAGAGCTCTGCTTTATAGAGGTTGGGGACTTCACCGGCCACGCCCTCAAACAGGCCGTCAAGAACGGGCTAAAGAGAGTCTTCTTCGTCGGGATGGTTGGCAAACTCGCGAAGCTCGCGGCCGGAATCATGATGACCCACTGGACCCGTTCGAAGGTAGACAACGACCTGCTCGCCCGAATCACTGCGGAGGCCGGCGGGGGCGAGGCGCTGATCGAGGAGGTAAAGGGTGCCAACACCGCCCGCCACGCCTATGAGCTGTGGCGCGCGGCAGAGCTGGAGAAGGCCCCGCACCTGTTGTGTACGCTCGCGGCTGAGAACCTCTCCGAGTTCGCCGAGGGGGAGCTGGAGGTGTACGCCATCATGGTCGACTTCGATACCCTCGACCCGGTAGGCGCGAGCCCCGGCGCCCTCGAACGGACCGCCTGGAGCGCCGCTTGAGCCGGATAGTGGTTATAGGGGTCGACGAGAGGCCGTTAGTCCCGGAGGCCGAAGATCTGGTCCGGGAGGCCGCGCTCGTCTGCGGTGGCGAGCGTCACCTGGAGGATCTGGGCATCGAGCCCGGGGGCGCCGCAACCCTAAAGGGCGACCTCTCGGAGGCGCTCGCGCGGATCGAGGGAGCGGAAGGTCTGGTGGTCGTGCTCGCCTCCGGGGACCCCGGGTTCTTCGGCATCGTGCGCCTGCTCGGCGAGCGGTTCGGACCGGACCTGCGCGTCCTCCCCGCCGTTTCCTCGGTTGCACTCGCTTTCGCCCGCGCCGGACTCCATTGGGACGACGCGCTGACCGTCAGCGTCCACGGCCGCGACCCCCGGCGAGCCGTCAACGTCTGCCGGTCACATCCCAAAGTCGCTGTGCTCACGTCTCCAACTTTCGGTCCCGCAGAACTCGCGGAGGCGTTGGACGGCTTGGACCGTGATCTGGTGGTCGCCGAGAGGCTGGGCGGGCCGGAGGAGCGGGTGTTTCACGGCGATGTCGCGACCGTCGCCGGGATGGAGTGGGGGGACCCGAACGTGGTGCTCGTATTGGACGAGAGGCGGATGGCGGGGCCTAAGGGTTGGGTCTCGTCCGGCATCGAGAGTCCCACGCGGTGGGCGCTCCCCGAGAGCGCCTTCGAGCATCGGTCCGGCATGATCACGAAGAGCGAGACCCGTGCCCTCGTACTCGCTCGGCTCGGTCCTGGACCCGGCGACCTCGTCTGGGACATCGGGGCGGGTAGCGGCTCGGTAGCCGTCGAATGCGCCCGCCTCGGGGCCGCCGCCGTCGCCGTCGAGCGCGACGCGGAGAGCTGCGCCCGTATTCGCGAGAACGCCTCCCGCTACTGCGTCTGCCTGCAGGTTGTCGAGGGCGAGGCGCCTGCCGCGCTCCACGGTTTGCCCGAGCCCGATGCCGTGTTCGTTGGCGGGACGGGAGCCGGGTTCAAGGAGACGGTCAAGCTTGCCGCCGCCCGGGCGAGACGTTGCGTCGTGCTGACCCTCATTACCCTGGAGCGGGTGGTCCCGGCCGCGAAGATCCTCGAAGACTGCGGCCTGGAGGTGGAGACCACGTTTCTGCAAGCATCCCGGATGAAAGGCGTCGGAGAGCTACACCGTCTCGCGGCCGAGACACCGGTCTTCGTGACATCGGGGAGCAAGCCATGATCGGGCTGATCGCCGCCACCGCCAACGGCCGCCGCAACGCCGCCCACCTCGCCGATACCTGGCCCGACGCCCGCCTCTACGAGGGCAAGCCTAAAGAGGCGCTCCGCACGGCCTGGAAAGAGTGCAATGCTATAGTACTCTTCCTGGCTACCGGCGCCGCCGTCCGCCTCGTCGCCCCGCTCCTCGAAGACAAGCGCCGCGACCCGGGCGTGGTCTGCGTGGATGATGCCGGGCTCTTCGCCGTCGCCCTCACCGGCGGACACGAGGGCGGCGCGAACGCCCTCGCCGGACGAGTGGCGGCCACCCTGGGAGCGACCCCCGTCGTCACCACCGCGAGTGACTCTCTGCGGGTACCCGCCCTGGACTCCTTTGGTAGAGGGCTCGGATTCGAGATCGAGGAGGGTTCAGACCTTGCGAGCGTGGGAGTGGCTCTGGTCTCTGGGGAGGAGGTGAGGCTCTACTCGGAGCGGCGCTGGCCGCTCGGACCGCTGCCAGAGAACCTCGTGCCTGCGGGCGCGCCGGAGGAGGAGATGGAGCCGCCCCTGATCCTCATAACCGACAGGCTCCTCGACGCGCTCCCAGCCTCGCCATCGGTCATTTACCGGCCGCCGTCGCTCGTCGCCGGCGTCGGCTGCAGCCGCGGGGCGAGCGACGCCGAGATACTGGCTCTCCTCAACTCCGCCTTGGACGAGGCCGGCCTCTCCCGGAAGAGCGTCGCCGCCTTGCACAGCATCGACCTGAAGTCCGGCGAGGCCGGGTTGATCGAGGCGGCTCACTCCTTGGAAGTCCCGCTCCGGTTCCACGCCGCCGGAGAGCTTGCGGCATTCGAGGTTCCAAACCCCTCGGAGGTGGTCGCCGCCGCCACGAGCACCCCGAGCGTCGCCGAGGCGGCGGTGCTCGCCGCAGGTGCTGGGCTTCTCCTGGAGAAGCGGAAGTCGCGGAATGCCACGGTCGCGATAGGGTGCCTCCCGGTGCGGGGACGCCTCGCCCTGGTCAGCCTCGGTCCGGGGAACGACGCCCTCATACCACCCCTCGCCCGCGACGCTCTTGCTGACTCGGAGCTGGTCGTGGGGCTCGGACAGTACGTCGAGAGGGTCCGGCATCTCCTGCGGCCCGGGACGAGGGTGCTAGCGCTGCCTCTGGGGGACGAGGTCACGCGGGCCGAAGAGGCCCTCGCCGAGGCGCGCGCCGGGGGCAGCGTCGCGCTGGTTTCGAGCGGCGACGTCGGCGTCTACGCGATGGCCTCGCCCGCGCTGGAGCTGGCCGGGGACGACGTGGACGTGGTCGTCGTCCCCGGCATTACGGCGGCACAGGCGGCCTCTTCGCTGCTCGGCTCGCCCTTGGGGCACGACCACTGCTCGGTGAGCCTCTCGGACCTCCTCACCCCGTGGGAGGTCATAGAGAACCGGGTGCGGGCCGCAGCTCTCGGAGACTTCGTGGTCTCGCTGTACAACCCGCGCTCGAAGGGCCGCGACTGGCAGCTCGGGAAGGTGCGGGAGACGCTGCTGGAGCACCGCCACCCCGACACCCCGGTCGGTATCGTCAGGGACGCCTACCGTCCTACGCAGAGCGTCACCCTGACCGGCCTCGTCTCCCTGCACCCGGAGGAGGTGGACATGCTGACCGTCGTCGTGGTCGGCAACTCCCAGACCAGAATCGTCGCCGGTCGTATGGTCACGCCCCGAGGGTACCGCGGAGGGGGACCCGGGTGAGGAGGGTCTTCGCCGTTACGGACGCCTGCGCGGGCTGCGGCGCCTGCATAAAGACCTGCCCAGAGAAGGCGATACAGCCTGCCCCGAAGGACTACGCGTCGCCCCTCGTCGTGCTCGAAGACCGTTGCTCGGGGTGCGCCGAGTGCGCGGAGGTATGTCCCGTCTCTGCCTGCATCGAGGTACTGTTGGAGGAGGCGTGAGGCGAGTCCATCCCATAGAGATAGAGAGTATGCGCATTCTGCGCGGGCTCGTGGATCTCTCGCGCCTCGGGCTGCTGAGCCGGGCCGTGGCGGAGCGCGTGATCCACGCCTCCGCCGACCTCGAATACGCCGAGACCCTAGTCCTCGACGAAGCGGCCCTGGAAGCGGGCCTCGAAGCCCTACGCCGTGGAGCTCCCGTCGTCACGGATGTCGGCATGGTCGCCGCCGGCATCACTGCCCGCGAGACGCTCTGCTTGGTCTCCGAGCCACGCGCGAGAGAACTCTCCGAACGTCTGGGCATCACCCGCTCCGCGGCCGGGTTCCGGCTCGCGGCGGAAGAGGCCGGACCCGGCGCTCTCTGGGTAGTCGGAAACGCGCCAACCGCGCTCTTCGAGTTGCTGGAGTTGGACGCGGCCCCGGCGCTCGTCGTCGGGCTCCCGGTCGGGTTCGTAGGGGCCGCCGAGTCAAAAGAGGCCCTGGTGGAGAGCGAGCTTCCCGCCGTTGCCAACCGTGGTCCGAAGGGTGGGTCCGCGGTCGCGGCGGCGGCGCTGAACGCGCTCTTGTACTTCGAGGGCGCGGAGGGTAATGGAGAGGGAGCCTGCGGTGTCGGGAGAGGAAAGTAACGTGATGCTGTCTCGTCCTTACGTGCCCGAACGTGGCTTGTCTAGCCTGCTAACCTGTCTTGCGAAGATCGGAATCCCGCCGGCCGGCGGGAGGTTCGATGATGCGTTTTCTTCCCGGAGTACGGTTAGCCTCGGAGGGTCCGTATCGAACTTTCGAAGAGGCACCAGGAGTCCCGCTTGCAGCCTACGAGCGAGCATGGGGAAACGTCCGCGGGAGACTAACGCTAGGGCCGGGAAGCAGGCGCCTCCACATACTACGAAGAAAGGATTTAGCGTGCGAAACCTGTTAGACCTCGACAGTAGGAACAGTAGAAACCGCAACGGCACCGACCCCGCGCTCCTCGTAGTTGGGCACGGGAGCCGGGATGTACGCGGGGCTCGGGAGTTCCACGAGTTGGTCGGGCTGATGAGAGAGCGTAGTCCGAGGTTACCTATCGAGGGCGGCTTTATCGAGCTTTCGCGACCCCCGATCTCCGAGTGCGTCAACAGTCTGGCGGAGGGCGGAGCGCGCCATGTTGCGGCCGTCCCCCTGATGCTCCTCGCCGCCGGCCACGCCAAGGACGACATCCCCGCCGCCCTCGTGCGAGAGAAGATGAGCCACCCGGACGTCAGCTTCGGATACGGACGCGCTTTGGGCATCCGGCCCGAGCTACTCTCCCTGATGGACGAGAGGATCTCCGCCGTCGTACCGGAGGACGAGAAGGAGGAGACCGCCGTCCTCGTCGTTGGCCGCGGCTCCTCGGACCCGGACGCAAACTCGGACCTCGCTAAAGGCTCGCGCCTCTTCTACGAGGGCCGCCCGCACCCGATGGTCGAGACCGCCTACGTCAGCATGACCCCTCCGGACGTCTTTGAGGGTCTCGAACGCCTCAAGAGGCTCGGCGCCAAGAAGATCGCCGTCTTCTCCTACTTCCTCTTTACCGGCGTCTTGGAGGAGCGTATCAGAGAGCAGAGCGAGGAGTTTGCCGCCGGAAATCCCGAAGTTGCCGTCTCCTATGCGGGCTACTTCGGGCCGCACGAGAAGGTCGCCGACCTGGTGCTGGATCGCTACCGCGAGGCTATAGAGGGCGACATCCGGATGAACTGCGACGTCTGCGTCCACCGGGTCGCCCTCCCCGGCTTCGAGGAGAAAGTCGGCGCCCCCGCGACGCCTCACTACCACCCCGACGAGCCGGGTCACTATCACGGCCACCACCACTAAGCGATGGCCCTAGGAGACCGGGTACGCGAGCTTGCCGGAGAGGTCCGACCCACTGATGGGGAAGCGGCGGCCAAGGCGCGGGAGCGACATCTGACGCTCACCAAGCCGCCGGGGAGCCTCGGGAGGCTGGAGGAGTTGGGGGCGCGGCTCTCGGCGATGGCGGGGGAGGTACCGCCGCCGGTGCCAAAGGACCCGGCTGTAGTGGTCTGTGCTGGCGATCACGGCGTCCTCGCCCGCGGCGTCTCGCCCTGGCCTAAAGAGGTTACCGCTGCGATGGTCGAGAACTTCTGCGCCGGGGGCGCCGCAGTAAACGCTATCGCGAAGACCGTCGGAGCGCGGGTCAGCGTGCTCGACGTCGGGGTTGCCTCGGAGCTGGGGCGGCACCCGCTCCTTCGTGGGGCGAAGGTCCGGGCCGGCACGGAAGATCTGAGCACCGGTCAGTCGATGAGCCGGGAGGAAGCGGCGCGAGCCGTCATGGCTGGGGCTGGCGTGGCGGAGGAGCTGATCGAGAGCGGAGGCGTGGACCTCCTCGTCACCGGCGACATGGGCATAGGCAACACCACGCCCGCCGCCGCCCTCATCTCCGCCTTCGCCGGCCGTCCCCCGGCCGGGACGACCGGACGCGGCACCGGCGTAGACGACGAGACGCTCCGATTGAAGGTCCGCATCGTCGAGGAGGCGCTGGAGCTCCACCGGCCGGACCCCGCCGACCCCATAGGCGTGCTCGCCGCGCTCGGGGGCCTGGAGCACGCGGCCATCGCCGGCATCGTGCTCATGGGCGCGGTCTACGGGGTGCCGGTGATCCTCGACGGCGTGGTCTCCAACTCGGCGGCGCTCGTGGCCCACGCCCTCGCCCCGGACTGCGCGGGCTACCTCGTAGCGGGCCACCTCTCGGTCGAGCCGGGGGCGGCGGTGGCGCTCGGGCATCTCGGCCTCGAACCGCTCCTAAACCTCTCGATGCGCCTCGGGGAGGGCACGGGCGGCCTCCTCGCGGTGCCGGTCGTCCAGGCCGCGGCGCGCGTGCTCGGCGAGATGGCGACCTTCGAGGAGGCGGGGGTCGGGTGAACATGTTGAGCCCGGAGACGGTAGAGCGGCTTGGAAGCCCCCTCGTGGCCCGGGTGGACTTCCACGAGGAGATCGGCTCTACCCAGGAGCGTGCCCGGGCTTTAGCCCACGAGGGTGTCCCGCACGGGACCCTGGTGATCTCACGGGTACAGAGAGGTGGTCGAGGCCGTCTCGGGCGTAGCTGGGGCTCGCCCGCCGGCGGGCTCTGGTTCTCTCTCGTCCTCCGGCCGGAGCTCCCGGCCCGTCTCGCGCCCCGCATCACCCAGACCGCCGCCGTCGGGGTTGCGAGGGCGCTCTGGGGGTTCGGGGTCGAGGCCCGGATAAAGTGGCCCAACGACCTGCTCGTCTCGGGGCGCAAGATCTGCGGTATCCTCGCCGAGTCGAACACCCAGAACGTACCCGTCGCCGCGAAGCGCGTCGGCCCCGACGAGGGGAGCCGACGTCTCGACTTTATCGTCCTCGGCGTCGGTCTCAACGCTAACCTCGACCCCGAAGACCTGGCCGTCCCCGAGCGCGAGGTCGCCACCCTCCGCTCGGAGCTAGGACGTGACGTAGACCTCACGCAGCTACTCGGCGCCCTCCTCTCGGAGCTGGATGCCGCGCTGGCGAGGATCGAAGACTTCGGCGCCGTCCTCGACGACTGGCGAGTGTTGAACTGCACTCTTGGAAACCCGGTGCGGGTGCGCAGGTTCGGGGAAGTCCTCGTGGGGTGGGCTGTGGATCTCACTCCCGAGGGCGCTCTGCTCCTGGAGACGCCAGAGGGCACGGTCGAGCTCTTCGAGGGCGAGGTCGAGCACCTCCGCCAGGAGAACATGTAAGGTGCGCATCGCCTGCGCCCAGTACGCTATCCGCGACGGTGCCCCGGATGCCAACAGGGAACGCTCCGTGTCCGCCATCCTCGAAGCCTCCACCGCCGGCGCCGACCTCGTCGTCCTCCCCGAGCTGGCAAACTCCGGCTGCGACCTCTCCCTCGAACAGGCCTCCGACCTCGCCGAAGAAGCGGGGGACGCATGTGGATCCACGGTACGGGCCTGGCGAGAGATGGTTGAGGAGACCGGCATCTTCGTCGTGGGTGGCCTCCTCGAGAGGGAGGGAGACCTCCTGTACAACTCCGCCGCCGTCGTCGGTCCGAACTTCTTCGGGCGCTACCGGAAGACGCATCTCTGGGACGGGGAGAAGCTGCTCTACGGGGTGGGTCGCGAGCTACCAATCTTCGAGACACCTCTGGGTAGGGTTGGAGTCCTCATCTGCTACGACGCCTGGTTCTCCGAGGCGGCCCGCACTCTCGCTGTGCGCGGTACTGACCTCCTCTGCATCCCTTCCAACGCCCCCGATGACTGGGTGCCGGAAGAGCGGCGCCGGGGCGGACTCACCATGCTGAACGTACACGCTATCTCGCACGCCAACGCCAACCGCGTCTTCGTCGCCTGCGCCAACCGCGTGGAGGACGGCTACCAGGGTCGTAGCTGCATCGTGGACCCGACCGGCGGTATACTCGCCTTCGGTGGTCCGGCTGGAGAGGCCCTGATCCACGCTGATATAGATACCGGGCGCTCCCGGCGCGAGAAGAGATTGACGGAGCGCTCCCACTCCTTCGGGGACCGCAACCGGGACGTCTACGATGAAGCTTCGGCGTTTGATAGATGAGGTCCTTACGCTGCTTGTGTTCGAGTAGCGGTACACGCGGCAGGGTATAGCGTCTGGGGGATAGAGCAAGGGACCGAAGGAGCAAGAGACGTGAAGCTCATAGAAGTATCCAGCACTCGCGGGGACTACGTACTGATCAACCTGGAGCAGGTCGTATGGGCGACAGTCGAGGACAGTACAACGAGCGGGACGAGCAGGGTGACGCTCCACATGGGGGACGGCGCGACTTTTCAGCTTAGAGATGCCGAGGCGGAGGCCGTGCTGGCGGGGTTGCAGACAAGCCTGGGAGAGCCAGATGCCGCCAGCTCTCCGTAACGCCATCTACCACAAGTGGGGGTTTCTGGTGTCGTCCTCGAGTAAGAAACGTCCTGGCGAGGGGGCCGATAACCAAAATACTGTATCCGCTCTCGCAGCCTTGCTTCCCCATCTCGCATGATAGTTAGAGGCCGAGGTGTACGTACCCGCTCTCATCGGAGAAGGGGTTCGTCGCCTCCTTGAGTTGAAGCTGAAGCTGCGAGGTATTGGGGGGAACCTCGAAGATGATCTCCCCTTCCTGGCTGGTGCCGGGAGACACCTCAACGCGGAACAGGTTCTTGGCCGGGTCTATGTAAAGGTACGCATCCGTATCGAACTCGAACTTGCGTCCGCTGCCGTCAAAGAGGGCTGGAGATTTCGAGTTCAAGTTCAAGCCCTCGGTGCCGTTGTTCTTGAGCTGGAAGTCCACGACGACGAAGTTCCCTCGCTTCGTACCGCCGTCTACGGAGGAGGTGAGCGTACCGGCCGGGCGGGCGCTCGTTACGGTCCACTCCACGTCTCCCACCGTCAGGGGCTTACCTACCTCCACTGTCGACCCTGCCGGTTGCCCCCCCAATCGACTGGCTTGCTGCCCCGTATTCTCCTGGCCGTCCCTTGGAAGGGATTGGTAGCCATAGTATTGGGCGTCGATCCTCGAAATCCACGCAAAGATATCTCTGCGACGCTTCTCTAGATCTTCTTTGCTGTATTCGTCCGCGAGGTTGTGCTCCTCTAAGGGGTCCTCCGACAGGTCGAAGACCTCCTCGGGCTGGTTATCGTAGTGGTAGATGTACTTCTCGTTACCCTTCAGGCTCGCCACGCACTCGCGACGGCTGATGCAACTGAACATCAGGGTACGGTCTTCGGGCAAAGGATGCAGCAGCGAATATCCCGGATACTCCCCGTTCTTCACCTCGTAACCCAGCATCTCCAGTACGGTAGGCAGAATGTCAGTGTAATTCGAAAGGCCCTTGGCCCTCTCGCCGTCCTCGAACCATCCGGGGGCGTGAATGATCAGGGGGACCCTCAGTCCCTCCTCCCAGATGGTGTCGCCGTGCATGAAGCGGCCGTGCTCCCCGAAGCCTTCCCCGTGGTCACCGAACAGGACGAAGATAGTGTTGTCGTAGAGCCCTAGCTCCTTGTACTGCTGGACGAGGCTCTTCAAAAAGATGTCCTGCAGGCGCATGCAGTTGAGGTAGTGGTTGAGCAGGTCGTCGTTCGAGAAGGTCTCGCTCCCGTAATGAGTGTCGAGGCACCGGTACTCGTCGTGCCCCGTGTTCATCATATACTCGGCCATGAACGGCTCGTCCTTATGCTCTCCGAGCCAATTCTCGCTCGGCTGCAGCATGATGTCTTCCTCGTAGCCGTAGTGGCTCGGGTGCGCGAACCTCTGCGTGTCCATGCTCGTGTCCCGGTACTGAGCTGGCACACCCGAATCGGGAGGAGCGAAAGCCTCCTGGTAGCCCCAGCTTGTCGTTGCGTACTTCACGTACTCGTCGGCATTACTGGAGAAGAAGGCGGTGTTGTAGCCCTGATCTTTGAGGAGGCCGGCGAGGCATGGGACGGGGACGCCGGTTGGATCCGATTCTTCGCCTAACCGGGGGGGCGGTTGTATCCCACAGTTTACCGAGATGCTCGATATGAGGGACCGGGGAATACTCCCCACGTGAGCTTGCTCGACGAGGAGACTCTGCTTAGACAGATCGTTCAGGAAGGGCGTCGTCTCCAAGTCCTCGTTGTAGGGGGTTACGGACCGGGCGCGCGTCGACTCCAGATGGACCAGCGCGACGTTGCGTTTCTTTGTTTGGGGAGTCTGCGCGAGGGTAGCGTGTGCCGCAGGTTGCTCGACACCTGGAGCAGTATCCGAGTTATTCTCCTCAGGTTCTTCGACCCCCTCGACAGTTGAAGCGGCATCCGGGCTATCCTTCTTGGCTTCTTCGGCTCCCGGCATGATAACGTTAACAAAAGAGTCTCTCGCTAAAGCGGTGGCGCCGGCATCGAGCGAGAGCAAGCCTAAACCCAAAGCCAGGAAGCAGAGCCCAACAGAGATCGAGAAAGAGAAGATCCCCAGCCTTCCGGTTCGGAAGCTTTCCGACCATCCTCGCCACCGCGCGACGGTGCGCGTCAGGAGAAAAGGGCCTAGAGCCGCGTAGAAGAGGGCGGCCGCAAGGAGTACCCAAACCGAGAGCGGTATGCTCTGGAGGATCTGCTTCATATCGTCGAACCTGGAGAGCCACCCGGCGATTGTGCCGTACGTTAGTGGCGCGTCGGTCTCCTGGAAGTACTGGTAGGCGGAGGTGGTCACGAACACCACGAGCATCGTCACAGCGTGGAAGAGAAAGACCACAATACGGTGCAGAGGTCCTTTGCTGCTGCGCACAGCGGCGAACAGCCCGACCCAGAGCAGCGCGTATCCCAGGTTGAAGAACATGGCCGATCTTATGAAATACAGAGTGTGAGAAAGCCCGTGTTCACCTGGTAGTGAAGCTATCTCTAAAGCTTTCAGGGTGAGGTTGTATACGGCGAAGGGTACGAGAAGGCTTAGCGAGTAAACCCAGTCCCGACGGTCCAGAAGCGCTCTTATAAAGCCCAGAGCGTTCAACTCGTGCCGATCCCGGGGCGCCGCATCTGGAGCGACGTCATCTTGTATCCCTCGCTTTGTATCTTCTCCATCGTCACGCCTGGCTTCAACTTGCTTCTCTCCTCGTCGATGTTTCTTAGGTTACCGGGGTAGTTAGCATCTCACGCTCTCGGATCGCCTGGTTAGGGCGTTCCTCCTCCTTGAGAGTTCGTCGCAGCCGACTCGTACACGGTGTTGACGCTCGAACGCCATGCGAGGAGGTCCTCACGCCGCTTGTCCAGATCTTCTTTGCTGTACTCGCCCGCGAGGTTGTGCTCCTCCAGGGGATCCGCCGAGAGATCAAAGACCTCCTCGGGCTGGTTGTCGTAGTGGTAGATGTATTTCTCATTGCCCTTGATGCTCGCCAGGCACTTACGCTCGCTAATGCAGTTGAACCTGAGCGTGCGGTCTTCGGGCGGCTCGTGGAGGAGTGAATAGCCTGGATATTCCTCGCCCTGTAGATCGTAGCCAAGCATCTCCAGCAACGTGGGTACGATGTCGGTCTCGTTCGAGAGCCCCTTGACCCGCTGGCCGCTCTCGAACATTCCGGGGGCGTGGATGATCAGCGGTATCCTCAGTCCCTCCTCCCAGATGGTATCGCCATGCGTGAGACGGCCGTGTTCGCCGAAGCCCTCTCCATGGTCGCCGTAGATGACGAAGATGGTATTGTCGTAGAGTCCCAGCTCCTTGTACTGATCTATGAGGCTCTTCAAAAAGATGTCCTGGAGACGGAGGCAATTGAGGTAGCGGTTCAGCAGATCGTCCTTCGAGAATTCCTCGCTCCCGTGACGGGTGTCGAGGCATCGGTAGTCGTCGTGTCCCGTGCCCGTAAGGTATTGGGCTATGAACGGTTTATCCCCGTTCGCTTTGAGCCACTTCTCGCTTGGCTTTAGCATGATGTCGTCCTCGTAGCTGAAGTAGTTCGTCGCCTCGTAGCCCTCCGTGTCCATGGATTCGGATGGGTAGTATTCTCCGTAGCCAAGGTTTTCCGCCATGGTCCCATATTGGTCCATGGTCTCGCTGGAAGACTGGAAGAAGGTGGTGCGGTAGCCCTGATCCTTCAGAAGTCTGGCGAGGCACGGAGAGGGGAGGCTGCCCGGCTCGAACTCCGGGCCCTGGTAGAGGGGCGGATCTACCCCGCAGTTGACCGCGACGCTAGCTTTGGAGGAGCGGGGGACGACTACATAAGCCCGCTCGGCGAGTAGGCTGCTCTTTTTGGCGAGCTCGTCCAGGAAGGGCGTGGTGTCAAGCTCCTCGTTGTAAGGCGTTACGGACCGTTCACGGGTAGACTCAAGATGGATCAGCACGACGTTGCGCTTCTGGGTTGAAGGTGTCTGTACGAGACTGGCGTTAGCGTCCGGAAACTTGACGTCCGGGCTAGCATCCTGGTAATCCTCGTTGGCGATCACCTCCTGAAGACCCGTGAGCACTACGTTGACAAATGGGCCCCTCGCTAAAGAAGTGGTGGCACCGGCCAGGCTGGAGCCGACCAGCAGCGAGAGCGAGCTAAAACCTAAGGCCAGGAGCAACAGCCCAACAAAGCTTGGTAAGGAGATCTTGGGCGTTCCTTGCGTGGACCTGCTTGACCATCTCTGCCACCAGCCGACGGCGCGCGTCACCAGCCAGGGGCCCAGGATCGCGTACAGGAGGGCGAAGAAGAGGAGCATCCAGATCCAGAACGAGACCCCCCCCTTGAAGAGGATCGGTTGGATCTCATTGAGCTTGGGGAGCCACTCGGCAAGGGTGCCGTAGTCCAGGGTGGTGCCGGTTTGCTGGAAGTACTGGTGGGCGGACGTGGTCAAGACAATCACGAGTGTCGTAGTCAAGTGGAAGAGTACGACCACGCTCCAACGCAAGAGCCCCCTGCTACGCACCGCGCCAAAGAGGCCGATCCAAAACAACACATACCCGAAGCTAAAGAAGACGTCCGACTGCATAAGATCGAGGGTTCGAACGAGCCCGTGATTATCGCCGGGTAGCGAAGCGACGTCTAAGGCTTTCAAGACGAGGCTATAGACGACGAAGGGAACGAGAAGGCTTAACGTGTAAACCCAATCTCGCCGATTCAGAAGCACTCTTATGAAACTCAGAACGTTTGTCTCTTTCTTTTACATACCACAACATGAAGATCCCACTAGCTTCACAGATGCTGAATATAGCCTAACTTTTATTGATCTTCAGGTGATGTTAAAGATGTCTACCGCCAGCGGCAGGAAAGGGGCCTCCCCGGCGATGGTGGTAAGGGGTAGCGTGCGCGTGATAGCCGCGATAGCTACATCTCACTGTCGCGGAGGACATGCGCCCCGCCGATATTGTTGAGGGATGGCGGGCTCTTCGGGCTTCGCTTGAAAAGAGACGAGAGAGCCGCCGCGCCCAGTTATTCTGCAGACGGGGCCCCGAAGCCTACCTTGGGAGGCTCGAAGAGCAGTTGCTCAAGCAGATCTTGCTGTCCTAGAGCGTGTTATGGACTTGGACCGGTTGCGAGATGGCCCGATGGAGGAGAAGACGAGCGAACGCAGCCCCCCCCCACCAACCGCCGCAAACGCCATGCTTATGCCGAACAACGCTCAACAATCGGCCGCTAGCGCGCAACAACACGAAGCCTCGCTCGGCCTCAGGATGTTCGGCCACTTCCGGACTAATACCATGCTCGGTGGCGCCGACCAATGCTACATACGGAGTCACGAAGCCCCACCCTCTGTCGGGAATACCGCTCAAGTAAAGCCTTCT
>JAABVA010001300.1_pt1 | contig 27180 bp, 27 predicted proteins | sample 5560331 | NCBI WGS metagenome assembly JAABVA01 (sample SAMN12812661, study PRJNA571458) | rock metagenome | isolation source: Antarctica rocks | place: Antarctica: Victoria Land, Mt New Zealand sud | collected 2016-01-07 | reverse complement strand
CCCCAAAGTTCGCCTGTAGCATGTAAATCACTAAGTACCGGCTTCGACAGCATGTCGTCACTCACCTTAGGGTTTTATTACCTGCAAGCTGTTTACCAGCGCAACCGATCTTTTATGCGCGCGATTTTCCCATGGCGCTGTGTTGCGACTGTAGTGTTTTGGGCGCATGGGGGCGCATGGAGGAAGGTGGCGATTTATGAGGCTGTGATGGGAGTGGTGATGGCTGGGGCGTTGTGGTGGGGGGGTTTGAGAAATTGAGGAGGGCGGAAGTAGGATAGGATTGTGTTGGTGGTGGTATTGACGAGGAAGCTGCGGAAAGGTGGAATAAAGCTGAATCTAGAGTACATTGAAGGAAAGGGCGAGGGTTGGTGCTTCCGAATGTTGCACATTCCTTATTGTTTCACGCTTAGGATATCCAGGACATACAAGGCCGAGCTGATCTAGAGCCCAAAAAGCCGTTTCGCCAGAATGAGGGAAATAGGGAAGAGAAATGAAAGGTTTGCTGGCAAATCAGGTACCGAAGTAAGGTAACTTAGCGATAGAGGCGTAAGATTGAAGTCACAAAAGTAAAATGCCCTTGTACCTTCTGGCCTTGCGCAGTGCCGACAGCCATGTTGAAGATTTTTCGGCATCAAGATCGACTAAACAAGAGGTTGTAAATGACACCATCTGATTGCGAGATATTTCGCACAAATTCATGGAATTATTCAGGTAGGGTGGCCTACAAAAAACTGCTTGCCCTCTCAGTCGAGTTAGTACATAGTAAGCTCCCTGCTCTGCTCAGGCGCTATTCACCCACTACTCACCCAACTCACTCACTGCTCAGGCCCTGCTCACTCTACTCAACCATTATTCGCTGTTGCATATCTATTCTCGTGCCTATTAGTCGCTCATGCCATGTTGATTTCATCAAGTTGAGACGACGACCCCGGGGGGGAGCGAGAAATCGGCTCCCTTGGCTCCAAAACTGAAGCCTCATCAGCAGAATCAAGGTCATGCCCTCATCAATGTTCTGACCATATAACATCTTATGTACTGCCCTCAATCTTCCTTGTTCTACCTTCCTAGTACCTGCTTATCGCGGTCTCATCGTTCTACTAATCGTCTCGCAACACGCTCTGCTTGCTTCTTCAAAGTTTTAACTTTACTCTCTCTTCTCTTTCTATTCCCCTCTCTCTTGCTTCGCTTTGCTCATTCATTGCTGCTTTCGTTGATTCATTTACCGTTCGCAATGTCGAAGAAGAAGTCACTCAAGAAGTATCTTCAACGAGCTCGTGAAATGGAAACAGGGGGTTACAGCTGGGCCGAGGGGTTGGCCGAAACTTTTTTTTTGGTTCCGGCCCCAGCTCAACTTTCTGCATATGCTAATCATGGGCTGAAGAATTGATATTATTTAGCTAAATTAGCTACGAGACAAACAGCAAGAGCGAAGAATTGATGTCGTGCCAATATGCACGGCTTGAGAGTGAAACATCGAAAACAGCACAATCACAGTCTACTTTGCGATCAGACGAGCGGAATTACGCATGCCAACAGTGTTGACAGCGACTTTGTTGTCTATACGATGTGTTAGCAGAGCATACCTTATGCTCAGTTAATGCTGCGCATATGCACAGTCGAGGTCTTAGTTGACCAGACGTGGATTTTTGTGTGGCCTTGCTTAATGGTCTTGGCATATGCTTCGCATAGGCTGAGCTTTTCCAACCCGACGCCAAGTCTTGAATGTGCGGGGCATCTGCTACCTATTTTTAAAGTCCACCTGCTGTTTCCAACAGGTGCTACGAGCGCGCATCCGGTACTGTTACGTACAGCACATATAACCCCTGAGACTTCATGCGGGGCGTTGAAGATAGCTAGCAGCTGCTACATACAATGATACAACCTCAATTGACAGCAGTGTTATGCATGCTCGTTTTCTCCCTTCAACTTTTCGGATCTTAGCATTGAGACCGACGTTCTAGGTCGAATTACAGAGGGCATTCGAAGAGACTTCGTGCCATTCCTGAAGGCATTGGGCTTGGTGTGTCAGTCGATTGTGGAGGTAGTACATACCTTGGAGTGCGTGGCGGTCCTTGGCACACCTTTTTCTTCTATTTTGCTTATTGGATGAACCATCGACTTCGCTGCACCACCCCCGCATTCGTTTCTGTTGCTTCTTCGCCAATAACTTGATAAGACGAGGCTGTGCCTTCACCGGGTCACTCTCCAGAATTAGATTTTGAAACACACGCAGCCTTCATGCCACCAAAAAGTCGAGCGCGAACTGGTGGAGGAGAGCCGGTGGAGCCGCCTCGTAAATCATCTCGTATCTCGCGCAAAACCGAAGAAAGACTTTCTCAAGTGACATCAACCGCGCAGAAAGGACCTTCAAGCGAAAGAGTTCAAAAAGAAACCAGAGTGCCATCAGTCGCAAAACCCCATCAACGAACCACTCGGCAAAGGAAGAACGATTCTAGTGCTGTTCTAGGACGGCCAACTGCTCAGGCTCCAAATACCAAGTCTACAAAGAAGGCCAAGAAAGCAGCTCCTATAGCGGCATCAGTCCCTGGAGCACTAATCAGACCTCTCAAGGTAAACGATTCGACATCTTAGTCCTGTATCGGAAACTGAATTTAAGCAGTCCGTTGGTACTCAAACTAGGACCAACGATTTTTCACAGTATCATCTTTCGGATCGCTTATCTGCTGAGCCTAGCGAGAGACTTGACGTCGATTCAGAAACTGTGGAATTTTACCATAGCCTTGGATACGAGGTACCGAGAGAAGTATTGATGGCCTCTACAGTCAAATCTTCAAAAGCGTCCAGCCGAAAACCCAAAAAACCTAAAGACTATGCGATCAATTATGATAGTGCAGCATTTACAACCACTTTGCAGGAGCACAAAATTTCTTATTTTGCTAGCAAGGACCCGAACATAGCACACTACAAAAGCATAATCTTCACTGGCAACTTGGATCCAGCTAATTCCAGGAACTCCCTAGAAAGGGAAATTCAGCGCAGGGAAGATGCGCTTTGGGATCTAGACATGGCCAAATGTTTACGTTCGAATGAGGCAAGATTCCAGAGGACTATAATGATGGCAATCGTCAATCGCCAAGAACTTGACGAGAAATTGGAATTTATCTGCGAGGCACTATGGATCTCGGAGCGTTTTCCATGCAAGGACTGCACTCCAAAATTATGCAAGCTTCCTCAAGCAAAGCCAGATACAGCCGTTTCTTTTAAAGCGGAAACGTTACTGCCAAGTGACGGCTTTCATGCGGATTGGGAACGCTTGAAAGAATTCAAATCCCATATCTTCCCAGAAGGGTGTCAAGAATATCAAGACGAGCGCGCTTTTCATTTCTTCTTGATGGAGGCCAAAGGAAAACGCGGAAGCCTTGACAATCAAAAGGCCCAATTTCAAAACCTGAACACAGCTTCTCAAGCTCTATACAACATATACTATTGCATGAAGAGGACGGAAGATCTGGAAACCTTTTTTAAGGAGGTCCGGGTTTTCTCAGCAGTAGCAACCACCGAGGGTCTCTCAATTCGAGTTCACTGGCCAGTCAAGCTCCACCACGAACAATGCTTTAACAAGGAATATCCTATTGGGTTTCAGTTTGACGAACTCGGTCGTCTTAGAGGGGATTACTCAAGAGCTCAGGCAAATAGTATTGTATACAATATACTGCATACTTACGGTGTCTTAAAGCTTCATCCAATTCTGAAGAAGACGATAGCCCAATTGCTAAAACTTTATCCGTGCAAAGCGCCCGCACCTTTGCTGGCAGAACTGGAGCAAGCCGCTAGAACCGAGGCAGAATCAGGTGAAGCCGGTCCCCTACCAGCATCTCAAAGTTCATCTGGCCAGAAAAGACGCGCGTCAGCTTTGGGGCACTCGTTCACTAGTAATTCCAGGAGACGACTTGACAACGTAAACATCAACGACTCCCAAGGATCTGAAGCCAGTGTTGAAGAGTAGTATACTATTCTAAGGAGAAACTTATGAGGGAATTCAACGCAACTCCCTGTATGAATATTCTTAACGGCAAAATCGAAGATTTTTACCGTGTTCACGGGCCATATTATTCTCTTAATCTGGATCCAGGTAAAATGATAGCCTCTTTCGGCATACCTCGACGCCGTTTTACGCAGCCTTTGCACCGGACCCCTGCCAACGTCCACGTCGCCCTGACAGCCGCTAGCTCCACTGCCATGGGATAGCGTTTGCTAGCTATTTGCCAACGTCAACCCTCTGCACTTCACAAGCATCATTCACACCTTGGGGATGCTCTTCCGTGGTGGGTGGAGGTCCATGGTCGGCTGAGCGCACACGCACCAAGATGCAAGATTGCGACACCAGAAGGATTCCTGAGTGCCCGGGGTTCCCCCAGGGCGCTTACCCATAAGCCAATTCTGGTCCTCTGCCCGCGGCCATAAAGAGGTCAGCACTCTTCCCTCATCTCTCTTCTTCCTTCTTCCTTCTAGCCATCCCCTCCGCACACTCTGATCCCTTGACATACTCCCCCTTCTCTTTTCACACCTCGCAGCCATTCGTGGTCTCTGTCTGACTGACCATGGTTCGTCGCAAAGTTCCACGCCACGTCCCCCAGGCGCCCTCCCCGTCGGCCCACTCCCCAACTGCGAAGGAACATGTCTCTGCTCGCGATTATTACAATCGGCGATACGAAGAGGTGGACAAGAAGCGTCGTTGCACAGGTCTGTACGAGGACTTCACAAAATCACATATGAACAGGATGAAAGGTCTGTGGAGAGAGTATGTCAACTGCCCCTCCTGTTGTCGTGGGGTTGCATGCGCATTCCCGAATGCATGTTAGTTGATCAGGGCAGAGGGGGGGGTCAGGTGACGATGGAGAACCGGGGGCCTCGACTACATATGTTCTCTTCTGCAGCTAGATAGAGACATACATACAGACCTGACTGTCATATGACGAACCGTGATCCCTATCAGGGATGCTCACCCCCGGCTCAGGGTAAAGCAGCATCGGCTCACCTTCAGAGCTACAAGCGGAAATGGACGAAACTTTTCGTGTTCATGTCTACAAAGGTAAGAACACGAAGAGGGAAAGTCCAAGCATTCCGCTGGGAGTAGGCTGTTTATCTCGAGGAGCCTCCTATACTCTAAAGGCTAGATATTGTTGTAAGATGCAGATATGGCATCTTGCGTAGCTTATAGCAACACCTTTCTTTCGCATTGGCACATTGGCTAACTGCAATACCGTCATTTTATGTAATGCTCCGGCGTTGGAAGAGAATGTGACGTTCATGTAGAATTTATTACCGGGCTAGTGGCATGTTTCGTATCATTGCGGTCTCGATGACATAGCACCAGCAACGAAGCACCAGCACGGGATTTGCATTTCCGGCCAAAGGAAGCAGACCCGATATGTTCACCCTCAAACCTCCTGCCCTCTGCGCCCGCTGCCTCTACCGCTCTTTCCGCCCTCTCTCGACCTCCGCACCCACACCTCTCCCCCCCTCCCCACCCCCCCACGGTTTCGCCCACCTAACTTCCCGCCGCCTTGTCGCCCTGCAAGGCCGCGACGCCTCTCATTTCCTCCAAGGCCTCACCACCCGGAACATCCCCTCGAATCCCCTCGAGTTGGCGCTCTACTCCTGTTTCCTCAACGCTGCCGGCCGGGTCCTGTATGACGTCTTTATCTATCCATCGCAGCAAGGCGGTGCTGATTCGGGGTTCTTGATTGATGTGGATTCTGGACAGGCGGAGAAGCTGGCAAGGTATTTGAAGAGGTTTAAATTGCGGGCGGATGTGAAGATTAGGGTCGTGGATGGGGAGGAGATGGGCGTTTGGGCGGTTTGGGATGAGGGAGGGGAGGGCGAGGGCGAGGGGATGGACGAAGGGTATGATGATTTTAGAGCGCCTGATATGGGGCGAAGGGTGGTTTCATCCGGGAATAGCAAGACACAGTTCTCGGGGCAAGAAACTACAGTGGGAAGTTATACCATTCGGCGAATGATGAAAGGGGTGGCAGAGGGGCAAGATGAGATTTTGCCGGAGTCGGCGCTGCCGCAGGAGAGCAATATTGATTACATGGGTGGGATTGATTTTAGGAAAGGGTGCTACGTGGGTCAGGAATTGACGATCCGAACACATCATACTGGGGTGGTGAGGAAGAGGATATTGCCGGTACAAATTTACGATGGTAGAGGTATAAAGCCGCCGGAGAGCATGGTGTACGATCCGAACTCGGAGCTGATTCAGCCGCCACCGGGAACGAATATTGCCAGGGTTGGAACTAAGGGAAGGAGTGCTGGGAAGTGGGTCCACGGAGTCGGCAATATAGGATTAGCGCTGTGCAGGTTAGAAACTATGACGGGTTTGTCGGTGACTGGCGAGATGGGCTCGTGGAGCCCTGAACAAGAGTTCAAGGTGTCATGGAGTCCAGACGAAGGCGGAGAAGAGGACGAGGTCAAGGTGAAGGCCTTTGTTCCGAGCTGGCATCTGAATAGGGCGAGCCTCCGTGATGTACATCGAGAGAAACAAACTGTTCAACCGTGAAGATTATCAGTCCTATATTAATTTCGCTAACAAGAGTACCTGTGCAAAGTAAACATCACCATTGCTGATCACAGCTGGGTATATCCTAACGAGCCAAAACTCCAGCGCTAATGCTCAAAACATCATCACCGCTGGGGAAGAAAAATGTGCCAGATTTATTTTGCTGCCGCCGTCGCTTCCTCGTCTTGCCTTTGTATCTCGTCGGCCAGTCGTTTCTTCTCTGCATTCTTTAGTCGGATCATCGTCATCTCCTCCAGGCTTGGGCTATTGACTCCGGGGCCCTTACCGAACGGAGAAGCCTTGGGGCTATTGAAAGCTGCTGGAGAGAAGGACGAAAAGGACGGCATCTTTCTAAGACCGTCTCCAGCGGCATTGGACGGAGCTGATGGCGTTGAAGGACGATGGTCCTTATTCAAGAAGTCCGAGGGACTCATAGCACGTCCATTACAGCTTGGAGTAAAAGGGCTATACACTGGACTCTCTGCGCCTGATTGATACACAGTCAAGAAAGCCGGCTCCTTGTTTGCTGCCCAGAATACCGAGTCGAAGAGCTCCCATTCCGGACCCTGCTGCTTTTGAAAATCTTCAACGGCAGCGTGAGAACCCACTACTGACGCGAATTGAATCATGCATATAGCAACCAGTTGCTTCTTCTGTTTACCGCCCAATCGCAGCATCTTAGGATTCAGCAGATGTACACTTTCAATTTTTCCAAACCTCGAGAAGAGCGTGATGATGCGGTCTTCGCCCAATTTTTCACCTTGCCCCTCTTGAGGCCATCGTAATCTCACAGTTCGATCAAGCTCCGAGACGCCTTGGTTGCCATTTGTAGCTCCGTTGCTAGTATGGAAGCTGCCAGATTCGGGCCCGACTCCATCGGTAGCGCGTCGCTCGGTCTCTTGCTGCATTTCTTTCCTCAAGAGATCCTCCTTTTCCTTCCGTCGCCTCTTTCCATCTTCTGCCAGTCTTCGGATTTCTCGCTCCAGCTTCTCCTCATCGCCTTCTTCCTCTTCTCTATCCCGCTTGACCCCTCTTTCCCTTGCCTCCAAATCATCCTTCATCTGCCGTCTCCTGCCCTCGAATAAATCATTCTGTCTCTTCTTCTGAAGTCTCGCATTTCTTGTGTTGTCGTAAAGTACTTTAGTTGCCGGATCGGACAGTAGATCGTACCCGATTTGCGCCAGGTGAAATTTCTCTTTCGCTACAGGGTCGTTGCCAACCTTGTCTGGATGGTACTTTAGTGCAGTTTTGCGCCATGCCCGGTCAATATCTCTTTGCGAGGTCTCGAAAGTAATGCCGAGCAGGCTATAGAAGTCTGTGTCAGAGGTGGCGTGATTTTTCAGATCATCCAAAGGCATGCTGAGTTTGTATTATACTGTAGAAGCAACCGTATCAAAGCAGCTGCCAGTACCTCACAAAGCTATATGTTGTTCCTGAGAAAGGAAGGTTTTGTCAGAAATCTCTTTGATCATCCTGGTGCTCGTTGACGGAGTCCATCGGCAATCGCGCTAAGTAAAACCGCTTCTGCCGGCGCTTACGGAATGGCTGATATTAAGTATCCAGAGAACGCTATTAACTCGTAGATGCACTGATGAATACATTTCTTTTTTGATCGAATTGGCGGAAAGAATGGGTTCATTCAAGGGCGAGTTAGACTGTAATCTCTATCAAATGGCCTCTGACAGAACAGGAATCCTCTCGGAATGTTTCACTTAATCCTCCTTTCTAGCATTCATTCATGTGACCCTCGAATTGTAATCATGTATTCATTTCGACATCTCAAGATTATGGATGGAGAATCAGACTTCCTAGGGTACGAAAGACATGATTGAACCTCAGCTGCAGTCTTCAGTTTGTTGAGAGGCTACTACCAAGGATGGCTTTGACGTAGCAAAATGGGGATTGGCCAGCTCGGTCTGCGAAACCCGAAGCTGCGCCTCTCCTTTTTCTCAAAGATGCAATATGCTAATTATCGTTCTCGCAAAAAAACTGATGTGAATTACAATCGATAAAAGTAGCGTTAGTGACTCGGGCTTAAGCTACATTGTTGGTGAAGATGACGCTTGCGAAAGGGCTTCTACTTAGCAAGCAGAGGCAGGAATGAATCATGAGCCGCTTACGGTGATTGCAAAACCATACAGTGAAACTGTTGGAGGATCAGGTAACGGTATGGCCGATTCCTACAAAATATAACGTCTTTAGGCCTGAGTGAAAAGGTTGCATGTGTGTTGGGAGAATCACTGACTCTTGCAATTTTTCCTGGAGACAATGACTGGCAGTTGGCGGGGCGAATGCACAAATCAAACAGAAGGCACGATAATGGCGAGATTTTTGATTGGATAAGTCAGCTGTAAGAGGTATCTAACTAATATCTGGAATCACTATCTCACAGCACATCAATGTATGGCTCCATGAATGTAAGCTGCCATGAATATTCATTACCTCTTGAACACCCGATTCGGAGATTCCCCAGATCAATCAATCTTCACAGTTCAAATTTCTGCATTCTCAATGCTTCAGCTGCCTTCAAGCATCGATGCTCCGTCTATATATTCTACGCTGCCCTCTACTATTTTCCATCAGCAAAAAACAGCATCACAACCTTCTCAGCACATTATCAAGCTATTGGCACTGAGAATAATCCTTTACAGAGCCATCGAATTCCCTATCTCAACCCTCAGGAACTGCTCAACCTTATCGCCAATTATGTCTCAAGCTCCTCGGCGTGATTCTCGGCTTACTATCCAACATATTGCCCCTCAGAGTCAACGCCAGTTCACGCACCAAGATTCGGCGCAACCTGCTCACGCGTCTTCAAGTCACCAACCTCCACCATGGAAGGGAAAGGCCCCAAAGGAGAAAACGTTCGGAGGGGCAAATCTCACAAAAGAAGAGGCCGATCGTGAGAAAATTTTTGTTCAAGGCGAGCAAGCACGGTTGAAGGAGGTGAATAATAGATTTCACGAAGAACAGGCAATTCTTAGATCCCAGCAATCTGAGATAGACTACAACAATAGTCAACGCAAGAAATCCCAGGGCAAACCGAAAGGATCCTCCTGAGAAGGACCATTTGACGAGAAAACCGGATAGAGTAGCGGAGGAGGATCCGAAAAGACTTTCCGTACAACAGGCCAGTTGGAACCGCTCTAGACATGCCTGGTACTATTCAATCTACAGGATTTGGGAAAGGGATTTCATGGGTACATGAAAGCGATTACCTTTAAACATTCTTTTGGAAAAGTTGGGGGCCTGGTGGAGTGTCGGAGTTGCGAGCATGCGAGCAAGTTCTTGATGTATTTGGCGATTGTCAATGGTTTCTAGGGGTTGAAAGGAGATGCAAAAGTTCCTTGAATTCTGTGCAGGTACTGATCTTTGGGTGGTAATGGCAGGGAGGTGGGTTCGGGGATGTTAGAGGTTAGAGGTTAGATTTTCGGTTTTTTCGGTCTTGTACTCATTTCTACAAACCTTTAAATGATATTGAAATCGTGAAAATCTCATTGACATTTTGACGAAGACCGATATTTTGAAGTCTTGACATCCCCATTTCGAGATCCACTCATAAAACACCAGCGGTTGCAGAGCGTCATTTGAATAATAAGCGGTAGCCAGGTCAACTACCAGACTCGCTGCCGTTCCAGGTTTAGAATGGCAAGATTGAACGGGTTTCCATTTATCCGTTTGCTTAAACCCACTTATCGCCCATGTGTGTGACTGAGGCCGAATCCATCAATACACTCTCTTAGTAAAAGGAGAACTCGACGTGTCTACTTGGATACTTCTATAGAAACCATTGATATCTACAAACTTTCTACAACCCATGGTGAAGCATCCCAGAAACTTCCAACCGTGCATACAGGAGCGAGCATCAAGCCAACTATGGTACATTAAGACTTATCATCAGAGCGATTACGAAATAGCACTGACCTACGTACCAAAAAAGTCTCCGAAGAGAATCTATCAAGAATTTGACTTCTCGCATCACATCGCAGCATTCATATCAGGATTCATCAAGCATCATACTACTTTCACTAAGTAACCACGTTGCTTTCGCCAAGTCAAGAAGTGTACTATCACATCGCTCAGCTCCGCTTTGTCTTTTTATTGAATGTACTTCACATAGCTCAATCGATGCAAGCTGGTGTCTCTTGAAAGAAAATTTTCAAGCTACATCTCCGTTTATCTTCCAAATTCATCTTTCTTCAGCGCTGTCACTTAGCTTCGTTTATGCACACTGCCTCTCTTTTAGGGAAGTAGTTCAAGCTTCATCTTTGTACATCTCCCGACTCATCGCGCTTCCAGCAAATCACATAACCGGATCCCTGTTTTCTGCGCTCTTCTCCTAGAAAATAACAATCGAACTTCACCGTTGCTAGCTCGTTCAATTCATCGTGCTTTAGCTGCCTTGTAGCCCTGTCCATACATACTACCTTCTCTTAATGAAGATATTCAGCTTCGATTTGCGAATCTTTGAATTCATCATGCTTCAACATATGTCGAAGCTTTCATGCTCTTTCTATATAAGATTGCTGAGGCTTCTTCCCTTTTTACCATCAAAACACAGCATCATTATTTTCTACTTCTGATCTCGAATCATCAGCTCTTTCAACATCTCCACGTCCTTTCAACACTTCATACATCTTTATCCATAGACGCAAGTCTGTCTCGATAAATATTTCGATATCGTATCGAACCTGTCAGTAACATGCCGAGAGATAATCTGGCGAAAATCTGGTCACCCTCTCCACCATCAGAAAGCCGTCGAGAATCTGCCAGTGAGAGGCCAAGAAGTGAGAGAAGTCATTCGAGTAAGGCCCGGTCAGCCTCTCCACCACCAGAACGCAGTCAACAATCTACCAGGAGCACGCAGGGGAGACAAAGAGATACTTTGGCTCGAATTTGGTCACCCTCTCCACCATCAGAACGCAGTCGACAATCTACCCCCACTGGTCATGGAAGAACACATAGAGCTCGAGATTCTATTGGATTTAGTGGTCCTGAAGTCAACACCGTATCCGAAGCATTGTCAACTTTCCATCTCGCGCCAAGTGCCGCCGCCTACGATTCACAGATTGCTCGAAGATCTCCACCTACTGTTACTTTTACTCCCACTCCACTGCGCTCTATTGCCCCCTATGCGCTACCGCAGGGAAGTTCGGACCCGATGCAACAACCCCGAGACGATCACCCCTCTGAAAGAAGATCCGATGGGTCGCCGCCTCTGTTGCGGGAATCAGCGAGTCTTCAGAGTCACGTAAGGAAGGAAGATGATACGCACATATTCAAGTGTGATATTTGCTCAACGAGAAAAGAAGACAAGATCCTTGCAGACTATAGTAGCTTTGAACAGCACTACACAACACTCCATCCATTTTCGAAAGTTCCAGTCGGGCAAAGTAAGCCACCCGGGCGACCACCACCAGCTCTACCCCCGTTTCCTAAACAACGGCCACTCGAACCTGCAAACTACGATGAGCTTGAGGAATATCGATCCCGAGGAAGGGACTCGAACCCACCAGAAGCTCAACCGCCTTTGGCACCCCTGGCAGGGCAAGCTGATTCAGCTATCGATATTCCACCGCAGATAATACAGGAGCCAGGGAGAATATGGAGATGCGTATTCGATGATCCTAAAAGAGGATATTGCGGTCGTACTTTCACAAACGACGCAACAGCCTTTCGTCACCACGGTGAGGTGCATCGTGGGCTAAGACTTGTCTGTCCTGAATGCAAGAAGCCGGCATATGGGTACAAGAACGCTTCCGTACTGAAAGATCACTTGTGTAGAGTGCATAAGAATCTCGATTCGAAGGCGAGACAGAGAATTATGCAGACACTGTTCAATGATCAGGATTGTGATTCGCCTGGATGTACAAAAAAGAAAGACGGACACACGTACCATACAAGCCGGAAATAACGGGCCAGGGATTTTACTACTCAAAAGGTGGAAAGTGAGCGCAAGTGAACATTGCAGAAGAGTGTTCAAGACTGTTACAGTGTGCATGCCAAAAATTGACTATTTCTTTCTTCTTCCTGGTTTTTGTTTTTTACTTTTGAGGTTGATGGCGTTGGAGAAGCGAATCTGCATTACTTTCGCGATTCTTGGTGGATAATGGCAGCAGGGTCGTTGGGAGGGTGCTAAAAGTGCTTGAAGTTTGGGAATTTGAATTTTCCGGTGGATAATGGCAGGAGAGTGGTTAAAAGGGTGGCAGTAATCTTGCATCTCGATTAGAATTTCGAGCTGCCTAACTAGATTTCGGTAATCTCATTATTATATCTGAAAGATGCGATGTCTTTACCCATTTGATCGTTTGTGCTTTTTGTTCCTACATGAATTTATCATTCGCGCCTGGAGCTCGGCAGCACAAGCGCCGGTCCCTATCGAAGGCGCTCGACATTTTTAGTCACGGGAGGTACAGTACTCGTACCTTAACCTCAGCCATGGCGGCGGTTTGTGTAGGAGTAATCCCTAACAAGCTGTTAATCACAGCACTATACGACGCGATATCTTTCATGTCGCCGCGTGACTGGGGAGGAGTCTCGGTTAAATAGGGTGGCCTGGCCATTTTACATGAAAGCTAACCAGCGCCCCAGTCTTTTTAACTGCGATCCATTTGACTAACTCGGTTGATAATCGAGAAGTCCTGCAAGCTCATTCAACATCGAATAACAATCTTCAGCCATACCTCGCTATCATTGCTACCATGGCTAGTATGACGTCCCAGCTCACTGCTCGTATTCAAGAAGCCGTCTCCAGCGTTCCTCTGGCTCATCGACTATGATTAACCAAAGATAACAGTGTAGAAAGCAAGGAGGCCAGCCGGGTTCATATATTCCAGACAATGAGCTCTATCCTCAACCTCCACCCCCTTGAGAGAAGTTGGTTATCTCCGTCGACAGTACCGATTGACAAGTTCAAATCCGTCAAGGTTTGGAGTTGACGTGACTTTAGATCCTTGTCGGTACTGTTGCCGAAAATTGGACGTGTCCGTTAGGATAAACCTGAAGCTATTTTGAAGACGGTTGTACAGGAAGGACTCCCGGGTCGTCAGCCTCGGCTGCATTGACAGCGAGGCTCAGAACAAAGATCAAGCAAAATGGAGAAGAATGCGTTACAGACCATTGAAGCTGTTGAACCATCTATGTTACCCGAAAGCGTGGCGCCGGTTCGGCCGATCCTCACCCAATTAATATGGCTTAAATATCAAACGTGCTGTGTCGTCGGTTAGAAACGGCTGGTTTGGGCTGTGAGAAAGTAACTGCCCTCGAATGAACCTCACGAAGATGAACAATGTTGAAATATGCTATACATACCTGAATAGGATTGTTCCAAAGAGTGTTCACATTTTGGCCGATTCGTAAACTCAACAAACAACAGGTAAAATTGACATCAGAAGGGTTCCAAAAGTGAAAAAGAGTTAACAGCAGCTTCAAAGTGTAGGAAGCAGCACAAGGCATGTACTAATCAGCCTACGTCGATCGAAAATTCGGAAACTTCTTTAACTATTTTAATATCGATATCTTCACATCTCATATCAATTTCCTAGCATTCATATCTGCCTTATCTTGCAATATCGTTGCACTCACTAGAGAGTGAAGCATAAAATCAGATCGCTCCACCTCTCTTTTCCATCGTGCTATTCACATAGCTCTGTTCATGCACGCTGTCTTTCTTTAATGAAAACCTTTGAGCTTCATCTCCATGGAACTTCAAATTCATTATGCTTCAGCTTCTGTTAAAGCCTCCTTGCTGTGTCTGTACCTTTCTTGCTATGTCTATAAAAGTCTCCCGACGCTCTTTCTCTGTTATTACTATTAGAAAACAGCATCATCAGCCCCCTTGAACAATTCTTCGATTTTTCAATACTCCACATATCCCATCTCTCAATCCTCACATATCTCCACCTCCTCATCTACGGCCGAAAGTCAGTATCAGTAGATACTTGAACAGGGAATTGAACCAGCCAGCAACATGGATCCTGAAAGATCCGGTTCAAAGGACGTCATTCATACCCGACCACTATTACCCAAACCACGAAGAGGATCGATCCCCGTAGATAGCAATGACGTCCTCGCTGATCAGGCGCCTAGTACAACTCGCAAGAGAAAAGATTTGAGCGCTCCGACTCCTGGCACAGCTGAGGCAGCGGCTTATGCAGCTCGTGCTCCTAGTGGGTCCAGTGGACCTTCTGCAACTGCTGGGGGAGCCGCAAATTCAGCTGCTGCTTCGATGCTACCAACTACCAGCTACTATGATCGGGGGAACTCTGTAGTCTCGAATTCCCAACAGAGCTTTTTCTCCTGCGCCATCATGATGAAATACACCTGAAGAAGGCAGCGATATGTCCTTTGTGTGAAAAGCCAGAGTATGGATACAAGAAGCCCTTTACTTTGAAGACACACATTGGGCAGGCTCATCAGAAGCAATACGGCATCAAGCACAAAAGAAATGCGGTAGAAAGAGCATTTGGTTATCAGCCATGTGAGCACGAAGGGTGTGATAGAAACATGGATGGGCACAAACATTGAAGACAACTACAAGTGCTACTGTGGCAAGCTGTGAGGCTAGGACCTCACTATTTAGGAGGTCAAAATTCAAGGATAAGCAAATGAGTGCCTAGGTAAGTATGTTCAGAATGGGGATGAGCGTGCATGTCCAAGGTTTTTTCCCTTTCTTCTTTGAATATCTTGAGCCAATGATGATGTAATACAATTATGATCTCAAGCAAATGAGTTTACAAATTTTTTAGAACGATCGTCGAGGAACAACAACAGAAGAGTTGTTACAAAGGTGATAAAAGTCATTGAATCTCGAACAACATTAAGACTAGACACTGATCAAAAAAACGTTTACACAAACTTCGATATCATCCACGATCACATTCCCCAGTACAACCCTTCTAACCATCTCAAAAAACCCGTTGCCCTTCCCTTCTATTCCTCGAATCCATCGCCCAACGTCACACTTCCCTAAATTACAGCAACTAAATAACACATCCTAACCCCCCTGCCCCAACCTACAGTATCCAATCTATCCCAGTACAACAAACCATGATCACAACCAATCTGTTCCTCCCTATTTGCAAATCGCAGACTCGCCTTATCTATCAACTCGAATCATGCATGAGTTTTCCACTCTCAAGCGATATACGATACTGAACCAGTTGCGGACGCTGGCAGGTTCTGCGAGCGCAACTTTTGGTTGCTAGATTTAAAGGGACGTGTATTGGATGTTGATAGAGGGCTTGGTGGAGAGTACATGGTATGTAATACGTCGCGTAGTTGCCAAGTAAGGTCGAGGATTGTTGGTTGCTGTGACGTTGGGCGTCAACTTTTTGATGCCCGTTTTTATAGAATCTGGCTTGGATTTTAATGGGAGTTGCCATGTCGGTGTATAACTTTGCTCTTTAGATAATCGTGTGGGTTGGCTTCTTGGTTTAAATTGCCGAAGTTATATCAGATTTAACTGCCTGACGCTATGTATGTACATCATGGGTCACCATCGGGCTGGGAAAATGGGAGAAGAGAGAAGAGAGAAGAGAAGAACGGAGCTTTTGACATGCAGCTTTCGACATGCACCTCGTGATCACTCTGATCATACTTCTACAATTACTAGCTTACCATCAGCTGAGGCTCTCGAGTTTGACGGTACCTGTCCTGGTGCCTGCTATGAGTAGTAACGCATGCGAATGTCCATTCCATGCAGCTTCTTTGCACCATGGGTAATCACACCGATGTTCTCTAACTGCATCTTCCACAATCTCATCTCTTCTCGTTAGAACGGAATCGGAATGCTTCTGGCTCTGATGCCTAACCAACCCTACAGCACCCACATACGTAAATATCTGTTCATGGCAAAGATGGCACTTCAGGTTTCGCCCACCATGAATGTCAAGATAGTGGTCCTCGATCATGGCCGGTGTCTTAAACAGGAGTCCGCAGTATAGGCCTGTGGAAGCGACAACCTCAAGACATCTGTATTGCCTACATGGTTCATTCCTTGTTTTGGGGATTGGCTCGAAGGGTACTTTGTAGGCTCGATTGGGCCCGTTTGGGAAATTGGGGTTTTTGAGCCTAGTTGACATTAGATACCCTGCTACCTGATAAAAGTCCAAGGGTAAGGGACAACTCACGTTCTAGGACCCCGCGGAAAAGGGGTTTCTTGTCCCGGCCCAGGTGGCAATCGAAGGGGTGTTGGTGGACGTAAAGTAGCGAAACTAACGGAGGGAAAAGATCGTTGAACAGGTGGTCGATCGGAGATGGGGGCAGTCGCCAGAACAGAGGTCTGCCCGGAGGCTCTGGTTACCTCTCGCATAGTGCTAGGTCGTTCCCCGCCAGTATTTTGTCTTTTCGGGGCTGCGTCATCTTGCTCAATTCGACGACGTTTATGCCCTAGCGAAGGTGAGAGTCGCTCCTCCAGTGGTAGGTCAACCCATCCCGGACTTGGCAGCCTAGGGCGCGGTGCATTGAAAGAAGTAGGATTGGGGTATTCTTGAGGGTTTTGAGTATAAAGGTAGTCTAGCGAAGCTGATTCTTCCGAGTACAGTCGATTATCAATGGAATATGGCTGGAGAGAGGCACCGGCCCAGGGATCGGTGGTCCCAAAAGCTGGATCAAGACCACTGAATCCACCAGGAGCTCGAGTTGTATAAGTTGTTGCGTGAGCCGTGCTTGAAGTTAGAGCGCTCGGATATTCTCTCTTGCGAGTCGTACTCGGCGCCAGGGCTGCTAGAACGTCGTTGCTACCTTCCGGCGTAACTCCTCGACGGGTTATTGGCAATTGTGGTGGTTGACCATCAAAGATGTGCCTTGAACTGGAATTGTCAGAAGGCATGTTGCAGGCAGGTCCAACCTCGCTATCAATGTGTCTACTGAATGAGATTGTGATGGGTAGGTAGAAATGCTTGGAGTATTAAAAGGTCAGAGAATCGTTCAAGAAAGCTAATCCTACTATGAAAACGCAAGAACGGAGAAGCTCGTAGAGAAGGCGTTTATACATATACCAAGAAAGAAATATACGCAGGCAAAATCCAAACGAATAGAGCATAATGAATTCACGGATTCACGACAGAAAAACTGGAATCATTTCCACTTAAGAGAAAGACAGCGTGCATGAATAGAACTAGGTACGTGAATTCCGCAAATGAAAGTTGAGGCTATATGACAAAACACTTGATCATTCGATGATTTTCTCAAAGAAATCCCCACCAATCTGCGTTCAAAGGCATGCTTGTTGGTGCGTGTTCCGTGCCTTTCCCATGAACGTGCGTAGTTGGTTTGAGTATAACGAGTCGTGGAGAGACGAAGCGCGAGGGTACTGTGAAACAGAGTTTTAACGGATTTTATTTAGGATCTTCATCTTGGTTGAGTGAGGCCTGGCAGGGGTAGAGCGAGGAAGCTTTTGGTTGGCGGTGTGTTTGAAAAGCAAGGTCGTGAAGGGGGGGAAACATCTTACTCCATACCCTTCCTCCTCGCCCCAGCCCTGCCTCCGGATAACAAGCCTCGATTGAGTGGGAGGGAAAGGGGGTATGAAGGGTTTGTTGCACTTTGAATCAAAATTCCACCAAAAAATATATCAGAAGAAGTCAACAAGCCCTTTTTCAAGTTCGATACTCAAAATACCTACCTATACAAATACATACAAATCCCACCCCTTCTCCTTACAACCGACTAACAAATCCACTACGATCAACCTTAACCAAATACTCCTTCGAAATCTCCCCCACCTTCACCGTCCCCGCCAACCCCATACACAACCGAATCTCATCCGCCAATAGCCTCAAACACAGTTCCACGCCCTCCTGGCCCTTATACGCCAACCCCCACAGCACTGGTCGCCCCACCCACACGAAATTAGCTCCCAGCGCCAGCGCCTTGAATACATCCGTGCCATGCCGTATCCCGCCGTCGACGTGTATGGGGATCTTACCGCCTGCGGCGTCGACGATCTCAGGGAGCGCATCTAGGGTTGCGAGTGCGCCGTTGAGCTGGCGGCCGCCGTGGTTGGAGACGACGATGCCGTCGACGGCGTGGTGGAGAGCGAGGAGGGCGTCTTCGGCGGTGGCGATGCCCTTGACCCAGACTTGCATTTCCGGCGCACACTCCTTTTTTAGCCAGTCGATGTCACGATCCCAGCTTAGAGTCGGGTTTGCGGCATGGGTGTGGAAAGTGATGGGGCCCGTGGGTAGTTTTCGCTTTTCGCCGTCGTGATATCCTGGGGCGCTGGTGCTGGTTTGTTTTTGTGAGCTTTTGGTTGGGGTGGAGCCATCCATTACTGTCTGGCTGGCATCGGAGTTCGGGTCTTCGGGGAAGTTGGCGATTTTGTATGGTTTGGGCAGCTTGAACTCATTGCGGATCTCGAGGTTGCGGCGGCCGAGCATGGGAGTGTCGACGGTCAGGAAGACGGCTTTGTACCCTGCTGCTTTGGCACGCGCGATCAGTTTTCGGGAGTGTTCGCGCTCTTCGAAGAGGTAGAGCTGGAGGACGCGTGTGTTGTTCCCTTGTGCCGAGGCGACCTCTTCGAGGGTCGAGGTGGAGAAGGAGGATAAGCCCATGGGCACACGCGCTATTTTGCATGCTCGAGCGGTAGCGATCTCGCCATCTGGATGAGCTAGGCATTGCATAGCAGTTGGGGCGACTCCGAGAGGGATCGATTGACGTGCTCCGAAGAGGTCGACGGAGGTATCGATCCGGGAGATATCGCGGAGGACCCGAGGTCTGATACGGTATTTGGCGTATGCTTGGATGTTCTCGAGCAGTGTCGAGCCCGAGTCAGCGCCCTCATTGTAGTAGTCTCGAGTCTGCTTGTTCATGCGCACTTCTGCATGTTTTTCAAGCTCGGCGATTGTGAGGCAGTTGAGGTCCAGAGACTTCTCGCCCTTTGCCGAAGCCGCCATTGCGTTGCTCTGGTGCGTCCAGCCCTTGTGAGTGCCAGACTTGAGCGTTGTATGAACAGGGCATTATGGATTGATAGCTAATGCCGCCACCAGATGCGACTAAGCCTCTAGAATCAAATGTGAAAGGTGATGGCATCATCATGACCCCCGGACGAGGGCCGTGGAAGAAGCAATTGTCAGTACTTAGCACGTAGTTGTGATAGTCTAGTAGGTAGATCAAAAAGGCTATGGTTGGATGCGGGGATGTGGTAGGGAGTGGGGACTCAGGAGTTTTGAATGTCATAGGGCTGAGGCGTGTTTTGATTCTGACATTCCAGCCTGTCCACTCGAGTACTCTATCACTAAAATCTAATTTTTGCTTCATGTTCCTCCAACTCGAACTTCCATTGTCAACATGTCATCCAAAAGGGAATCTCATACCCTACCCGTGAGGCTACATAATTGTGCAGTCCAGCAACTTCGTAGTACTCTGGTACGAGTATGTTACAGTAGCATCAAATTTGCCAGGCTGGGGAATCTAGTGATTATCAACATTCAACCTGACTTGTCTTATGGTCGTAACGGCTCTATGTTTTCATATAAGCGCAGGCTGTTTTCTGGATTCTGATTACTTGTAGTGTTTCATTATACTGTCTCTTCTCCTACTGCTTCTCTATACCCTCGGCATTCTACTACGACTTGGTGACAGGCGTACCGCGCGCGGACAGCCATTGGTTTGAAAACTCTTCGGTCCCCTCTAGGTGCGTGTAAGAGCAATGGGAGATCTATGCCGTACGGTCGGTTATGAAGGCGTCAAATCTTGAGTGCTTCAGAGACCTACAGTACTAGAGCCGTGCACCTCTCCCCAGCTTCTCCGTCTCCGACTCTTGGTCTAAGTTCCTGTCTCCATCTCACCGCTAATCAACATAGCTATGGACAAACATATCATGCGCTACGTCAAAACCCTATGGTAGACACCTCGACAGGAACAAACGGCTACCACTTTAGGCTTGTTACCTTTTCCCTCGGTCTTGACCTAGGTAGAGGGAAGTGAGCAAAGACTGTCACTGTTACGACTAATGCACTCTTGATGGGCCACGATTGTCATTGTGTAGTAGAAGAAATACTAATGTCGCCATGTCTTGGCAGTGTTGCAGCTATTGTACTCCGTACTGGATCTGAGATCACGGGGAGCTTAAGTAAGCGGTGGTGGGAAGTACTTTACTTTACCGTACGTACCGTATCTCTGGTATCGCGCCCTTTGTGACATATGACTCAACTACCTGTCTCTTAAGGTGTACTCACTCAATCGGCGCATTACTACTAAATTTCGAATTCCACGCCCTACCAATATGGAGTTCTTGGACTTTGAGCAAGCGGACACTACGTACCAATTACCTGATGCCGACCACGATAGCGAGCTTGCTAATTTGTTCGCTTCAATGTCTCCATCAGCACATGAGATGGATTTCTTCAGTGACGAAATCCGTGCCCAAGGTTCTCTAGACGGCCCCAGTCCAGATTCACCTTCACCTGCTGGTACCGGAACTAATATTTTAGGTATCTCACGAAAATCCAGAATGTAAAATGGGATCTCGCTAATTACCTGGATAGGAACCCGAATTGTGCCGGCCTCTGAAACTGTGATCCAAGGTGACGGCCTGATTGTTTCAGGTATTTTGAATGCAAAGATCAATAAAACTTGCAGACGAAGCTTCTCCCGAGAGGCTGTGAAGATCTTGAGATGCTGGCTAGAGGACCATGTGGAACACCCGTACCCTGACCCAAAGGAGAAAGAAGTTCTCCAGATGAAGACGGGCTTGAGAAAAGACCAGGTTTCCAATTGGCTTGCCAATGCACGCCGCAGAGGCAAGGCGCAGCGGGGGGTCTTCCTATCACCTCCGCTTACATCTCCAAACTCCTATAACAGTCATACGGACTTATCCGTTACCGTACCCATGCAGATCCCAGGTCGTGAATTTGGTTCTTATCAAGACTCGGATCCATTGAATCGGTATGTCACCACTGCTCTCCACAATATGCGTGAAGTTAGCCGGGCCGATTTGACTTTTCCCGCGAAGTTGGCGATTATCCCCTCCAGAGCAAGAATCTGCCTCCGCATCAGCCATATCAAATGCTATCGCTTCTTCGTCGGCTAGCCCTCACGAGCAACCACACTACAGTAACAGCTGTGGCTCAGCATCCAGAGCCCCTTCGGTGTCCTCTTTAGAGACGGCGAGATCCAGCGGCTCCGAGTTCTCATTCAGTTCTATGCTATCACGGCAATCTTCAACCGATCACTCTGTTGTTTCAGGTCAATCAGGCGCCTCCCATGCTAAAGAAACTCGCCGAAGACGGCGAAAGCCTGCCTTGGCAAGGAAGAATTTACGGCGGGAGAACGATAAACGACCGTATGAGTGTACATTTTGTACCGATTCTTTCAAGACGAAATACGACTGGCAACGCCATGAGAAGTCCCTCCACCTAAGTCTAGAAAGCTGGCAGTATGTTTCTCGTGTTCGGTACATCAGATCAAGCGTTGCTCCTACTAAGATCTAACAGATGCACTCCACATGGGCCGACCCAGAACGGAGGCGCTTCCTGTGCGTTTTGTGGCCATCAACAGCCTGATTCTCAGCATCTAGAAAGCCACAACTACATGTTTTGCGCCGAACAACCTGCTCAAGAGCGTACATTCTACCGTAAAGACCACCTGAGTCAGCACCTCCGTCTTGCCCACAATGAATGCAAGTTTCATGCTCCAACCATGGAAAGCTGGATCAGCTTCGACCATGAAATCCAATCTCGGTGCGGTTTTTGTGATGCGAGATTGATGAGTTGGACAGAGCGTGTGGAGCATCTAGCAGCCCACTTCAAGCAAGCAAAGACTATGGATGATTGGGTAGGAGAGCATGAATTTGAACCATATGTGGAGCAGTTTGTGCAGAATTCCATTCCTCCATGGTTAATTGTGATGGAGAAAAATACCCTTGACCCCTTCTCGGCCAGCAATGCTAGCCATGTCGCCCAAGCGCCAAATCAATCTGGACTTACTTCGACGACATACTGCATTCAATACATGGGGGAGAAACTGGGCTCTTTTGTGAAGACGCAAGTGTCTCAGGGTCATGTGCCAACAGACAAAGAGATTCAAAGTCATGCTCGTGTCCTCGTGTTTGAGTACGATGATCCTTGGAACCAGACTGAGGCTGACCTCCCAAGGTGGCTTGATCAATTCAAGAAAAAGGTCGGTCTGATTACCGTCTCTGCAACCCATGGTTTGAACGCGTATATTGGTGACGATGGCCGTTTAGAAAGATACAAATCTTCCCGGATAAGTGATGGTCTAGGATGAATGGAGATCAGTCGTGCTAACCGGGTAGAGTTGACCGCAAATGGAAATAGGTCTTTCAACAGACAGGATCCTCACATTGGTTTCCTCGGTTAGGCTGGATTGGATACCAAAATGGTACTGCGCCAAGTACCTGTTGTGCTACTGGCTTGGGTGGAGGATCGTTCGCCAACTGTGGCCAGTACGGCAACCCTTCGGTGCCGGCATCCAGCGTAGCTGATGCACTCAGCTTTCGTCTCGATAGGCACCCGAGGAACGTTGACTTCATAACAGTTAAAACTTTTGGCTAATTCCTCATGCAAAGCATTCCACTATCGATGCCTATTTATAAGGATGTCGCAGGTGCAAGACTGAATACGTATGCTCTCGGCCCAAAGAGCCGTTGCTACGAGGGCCCGTCATCACCGCATTAGCACTGACACCATTTTCGACTGCCACAAGCAGCACATTAGATTGTTCTTGGAAGCCGTGCTCCTGCGCTATCTGCGCTAAAGGCACGAAGTTGGGATGACCGACGCACCAGGCATGATTTTGAATCACATTATCCATGCATATCTCTTCTGGACTGCAACTGCCGCTGCGATTAAATGGAGGTGAACATTCATGACACCTAGTAGGTGCATCACGGTAGTACTATATGTTGTATGCTTGAGGACCTCTTGAGCGATCGCAGCTCTATTTCAAAAATTCTGCGGTAGAGTCAGGGCAGGCATTGACAGGTCTAGACATATAGCGTTTCTGAGTAGAGGGGCTACTGCGTCTTTGGTCTTGGGTGCTCTTTGATAAGTGATAATGGAGCACAGTGAGACGATTAGGGGCGTCGTGGCCGGCCATGTCGGTAACCGAAAGTTTGAAGCCTAGGGCTCTATCCGCATTGACTTCTTGTTTGAGTACGTGTTGATAAACATATCTTACGCAGTCTCGTCTTCTCATTTGAGCTTCTTTTCGATATATTGTCTTGCATAATTGTTGATAAAGCAGCAAGTGCAAAAGTCAATACAGCCAGAAAAGCTAGGGCTTTGGCGCGGGAAAGGAACATCTCGTAGCCAATAAGAATGGTGCAAGAACAGATCACCGCGAAAGATCAAAATTCCCCGGAACATATCATTATTGTTAAAAAAAGACCAGGCTTGCGAACAAGACATTTTACTACCCGAGCAGAAAGGCGCTTGTTCAACCTGATCACAATGTTTCAGGGCAAACCTCGATCTTCACAACAACCATGCCATCCCGAACCAGGCGTCTCCTGCATAATCGGGCGGACCTTCGAAGAAGCCACCATGGGAACTTCGAACTCGGTGAAATGGGAAACATGGCATGCGTGAAACTTCCGAGAGCGCATCTTGACAAGTATAATGTATGACTTCCAATCTGAAAAACCGGTAGATTTGAGATCATGAAGTCAAAGTATTATATAACGCTTGAAGCGCACTTATAAAGAACACCTAAGCGGCAGTGGCCTTCAAAGTCGAACACTCGAGTGACACAAATTTTTGCAATATCTGAAAATTACCGTCAATTCTGAGAATGTCCCACGGATTGGGTGACCTTCCATGAACGAACATCGCATTTCATAGGTACGGCATTATGATCAGGCCGAATGACCTCTCAATTCTGGGCACTTCCAGTTATCCAGCCAATCAACCAATGCGTTCTCTGATGAGCTCCTCAAACGAACAACCAATTCACCGGTGCAAGAAAATCAGGCCCGAGTCCAAACACCGCCCGATCCACCTATCTCCCGATCATCACAGCGACCGCCACGCCGATTGATCAAGCACATTCTCTGTGGAAGAAGCAGTCTATCCACATTCTCAGTCTCGAGATTCGCATGTCACCAACCTTCTCCAGTTTGCAAAGCCTACAAGTCATCCTGTAAAAAAGCATATCAACATAGTCTGGTAGTACGGATGCCAGATGCTGATATCATTCACCGTACATAAGACAGCCTAGCACGAGGCCCGGATAGCCTTGCGAAGCTACGACAAGCTACAAGTCTCATATATGATCTACAGCGAGCGAGATTCCGCTTTTACGAAAATTGCAAAATAGTCTTGTTCGTCTTGTATTTCTTCTTGTGTTCTGTAGAGTCAAGGCTCCGTTTCTGAACGGAGCTTTGAGTTGTAATATACGCATATTCTTCCCTTCTGTGGAGAGTCGTTTTTCAATAGACGGTACAGATGCTAGACATCGATATCGTTCATCAGCTCTTTACCAACAAAATCCACGGTCTGGGATACATAAGAACAACCTTGCTAAGCTTCATTTTTCTACGTCGACGGGAACTATGGCTCATTCTTTCCCCAAGAGGCAAGCGGGCGATCCTGCACTTTCAGGAATGCGAAAAAAGTTCTTCTAATTCGGATACCCCTCTCAGCGCGATACAGAACCAAAACTTTCTCATCTCAGAAAAATTTCGGTTTTACTTTTACAAGAGCGATATTTGACTACATCAAAGGATAAGTAAGCCATACCATCCAAAGTCCCCTCTTGCTCGGAAGACTCTCGCTAAGTACGTACATATTTCGTCTATCAGATTTCGCTTGATATTATGTTGATTTGCATAGGCTTTTACGGGTAAGAGGTAATCTCTATATTTTCTATGGTATTATCACGTCGGATTACGCCGCATCATTAGGTCCCCACAAGGCAGCTGTGAATGCTCGAGAGTGATATTCATCGCACTGTTCGTTTTCTAGTCGGTCTTCCTCGGAAGAGACTCCTTTCTAGCTTGATCCCGGAATCAACGACGTCTTTCCGCTTCGTTCAACTTCTGCGATGGGACTGATTTGTATTCTAGAACTTGCGTGGGCTTGGATATATTGCAAACGTCCCTTAAGGAGTTGAGTTCCTGCTCAAGCTCCATCTCTAGGTCCAAATGTGATCCTTGGATGTCGGCTTCGGTCCAGCCGACGTTGCGTGCGTCTTCCACGAGCTTGGCGCCCTTAAGAAGATAGTCGATTTCGATTTCGAGCTTCATTTTCTTGAAGCAGTAGTCGAAGCAGTATGGATACTCTGCTAGGGTTAAAGAGTCGACGATTTTTGTGTTCTGCCGTCCGCAGAGTATGCCGCCGGGGAAAAACCCAGCGTAGCATTCTTTGACAGGAGGGTAGCTATGGGGATGGCCACATCCGTATAAAATTTCTACTGCTTTGCACATAGTGCAGGCTTCGAATCGATACTGAAGGGTTAGAGATGAACGAAAACTCTGTACGTAGGTTTTTCGCTTTTGAATAGACAAGCGCGATCTACTTTTTTCGATAGAAGACTGGCTGAAAAGAGAATACAAACTTTGATACGAAACAAGTGGATCTCATATAACCATTATATTCCAGGCATTCTTTGTCCTGCTCTGTCTGGATTTCTGAAACAAGTGGCATTGTATGTTTTGGAACACAAAGTCTTTATGTATGACAGGATTTCTTTGCAATTCTTCCATCATCCCTTTGTTCTACCAACCCGCGCAGCTCTGGGTTGGACGAAGACGCTGGAATCATGTTTCTACCTACACCCTTTCAATATGTCTCAGCAAGCGGATCTGGGCCACGTTTTGTACGCAAGGCCAAGCAAATGCCTCAACCCTTTCAGTATACATCGTCAGACCTTGCCATGTCAGACTTGTTTGAGAATAGAGGCAGATCAAAACCATCACTTTATCGATGACTGATAATTGACCAAATGCATGGTTGCTCTTGGTCTCCAGTCTAGAGCAACGGCCATGGTGATGGGATTTTTTTTTATATCTATCAGATACGACGAACCTGTCTGCCCTCAAGCTATGGATTCTCTGTTTCGACTATTTGAGCTATGCTTTTACGCTTGTTCAAAATTCTTCCAATGGAACATGTGAGTGCACGATACCAAACAGTAAAGGCTCTCTATAGCTCTTCTCTCCCATGGGCCCTGAGACACGCTGAGACAAATTTATAGAACTTGTCTTGTTCTTCTGGCAACGTTCTGCTTAGACAGCATTAGCTCAAGCAAGAGACAATCCACAACCAATTTCCGCAGTCTTCAAACCCATGAATAACCGGTGATGGTTTACTATTTCCACAAAGAAATCCAATTTCGCACTGTCAAGCACAACCCCATGGTCATCTCTCTTTATCCCTCACAAACGCCACAACCCACACCCTCTACACCATCCTTGCACAAAGAGCACAATGCCATTCAACCATAACCCCCTCGAAGATATATACCCTCACACCCACCCTCAAACCCCAAAACCACCACACCCCCCAAAAAACACCACCAACACCCCCGTAAGCACCAAATCCACACCCACCATGTCCACAATCACACCCACCACCCTCCTCTACCCCCGCTGCGGCCACACCCGCCCCCTCACCACCACCACCATCAGCCCCCTCCCTTCCTCCACCACCACCACCACCTCCCCGAAACCCCTCTGCCCCCCTTGCTACCTGCGC
>JAABVA010001299.1_pt1 | contig 27212 bp, 23 predicted proteins | sample 5560331 | NCBI WGS metagenome assembly JAABVA01 (sample SAMN12812661, study PRJNA571458) | rock metagenome | isolation source: Antarctica rocks | place: Antarctica: Victoria Land, Mt New Zealand sud | collected 2016-01-07 | reverse complement strand
GCGGACCATGCAACACTCTGCACCGCTGCAGAATGTCCGTTGTAGATGTACGTGTTAGCGAACAAATCAGGTCGAGCTCCAGGGCTTGAATACATACCATTAGAAACTCCTTGTGGATGAAACAAGGGAGCAATATTCGAGATAGCCCCTGCTCCTATCGCTGTTAGCCCGACAACGGCGAGGCTGCCAACGAGAAATTTGCGTCGCGCGAGACGTGTGCGTTGCGCTAGTGGCACATAGAGTTGTTGCTGACCCTTGCCGGACAGGTAGAGTTGTTGCTGACTACCACCACTACTTGTAGCAGGAGAGGGAGCAGGAGTTTGACCCAATGGCGGTTGCCAGAGCCGTGTACCACCTTGCAAGTTTTCGATACGCTGCAATTCGGCTTTGACTTCGCTGACCGTCGCGGGACGCTCGTCGGCTTTCAATCCGACCATACGCATAATAATTTTTTCCAGGCTGGCAAGACCCGCCGCACCATACATACGTAGAGGCGAAAAGTGAAACGGGTTATCCACCGGATCATCGCCTGTGAGCAGCATGTGTAGTAAGGCACCGAGGCTGTAGATATCGGCACGCGCCGTTGTCTGTGCCTTACCGTATTGTTCGGGCGCGGCATACCCTGGCGAACCAAAAGGGATGGTATCCTTGAGCTTGGCAGGATTGAAGCGACGTGCGATACCGAAGTCGATGAGATAGAGTTTGTTGGCAGGTGTACGCATGATATTGGCGGGCTTGAGGTCGCGAAAGATAATCGCGGGTTCGCGTGTATGCAGATAGTCGAGGACGGTACAGAGTTGAATACTCAGAGCGAGTACCTCGCCGAGTGGTGCAGTATAGTTGGGACCCTTCGCCTCGAGGTACGTCTCTAGCGTCTCGCCCTCGATAAAATCCATCACGAGGTACCAGTGTTCGGGATCGGTGAAGTTGTCGTAAATATGCGGTAAGTTGGGATGGTCAAGATTGGTGAGCAGCGAAACCTCACGATTGAAGGCGTCGGTTGCCTCAATTGTCTCCTGCGGTGTCAGGCCGCGCAGATTGATTTGTTTGACCGCCACAATATCATTATGCTTATGCGTATCCTCGGCACGATACACGGCACCAAAGCCACCTTTTCCAACCTGGGTGAGGATACGGTAGCGGCCCTGCAAAAGCGGTGTATTGTCATTGAGAGTTGCGGATAGCGGTTGCCTACAGGCAAAACACACGAGGCTATCGGCAGCATTTGCCGCGCCGCATGTTGGACAATAGAGGGACGAAGGGATCATTGCTTCCACGCTCCTTGACTGACTCGCTATATACACGTAGTATAGTCGAGTGAAGATGAGAGTGCAACAACTTGTATACGAACGATAGTAAGCATGACAGGGGCAAGCCCTGTCACTACTATAGACGTAGAAGCGGTGAAAACGGTGTATAGTAGTGACAGGGCTTGCCCCTGTCATGCCTGAACTAACAATCACTATTTGAAAGAAGCAAAAAAGTATGACGACAAACAACAACATCCCTCCCCAAACATTGGCTCAAAAACTTGCTCTGTGTGCCGATATCTTGCGCGATTGTGTGGCTGAGGGGCTGCACTTCGCCACGAGTCCCTACGAGCTAAACCGCTGGCAGAGAACACAAAACGTTGCACTAGAGCTATTAGCATTAGCTTCAGCGCGACCACTTGCGGAGCTTGAGCCGCTACGAGCAAAACTGTTTGTTCAACCTTCGCCCTTTGCGGTTGGGGATGGCGCGGTCATTGACGATGCAGGAAGAATATTGCTTATTCGCAGAGCCGATAATGGTCTATGGGCGATGCCAGGAGGCGGCTTAGAGGTTGGCGAGACGCCAGCACAGGGCATTGTGCGTGAAGTCATGGAAGAAACAGGGATTGCATGTGAGCCTGTTGCATTGGTAGGTGTCTATGACTCGCGTCTCTGTGGTACGCCCTCGTTCTATCAATTGTACCAATTTTCGTTTCTATGTCGCCCACTCTCCAATAATGGAGTGATTAGCTCTCCTTCGCATGCACATGAGGTCAAAGACGTACAATGGTTCTCTGAACATGAGTTGCCAGATGATATAGACCCTGGTCATATTAAGCGTATACCAGAGGCGTTTCGTGTCTGGCATGGGGATATGGGAGCGTTCTTTGATCGTTTGTAGAAGCATGATGATAGAATACGTCATAACAATATTTATTGCATAGGAGTTTATCAGTGAATATTTCTACCACGCCACCCCAAACCTGGGTTGACGCAGCAACCCTACAGGCCGACATAGACTATCTCGATTCGCGCTGGCAACGCAGGGTAATAGGTAGCGAGGATAAGCCGATTATCGACATTGGCACGGGGGAACCGCTTGTATTTGTGCCCATTCTTGAGCATCTGGATTGGGTGTATAGCCATCAGATACAAGAGTTCAGCAAGACGAGGCGTGTTATTTTTTATCGTCGTCACGAGTCGCGTACCGTTCCCGTTACAGCCCCCGAACGCACCGAAGAGCTACGCCGCGTTTTGGATAGCCTCAACTTAGAGCGCGTCGATCTGGTGGGACATGGTGATGCGGCGATAGTGCTGCTAGAGTTCGCCATTCGCTATCCGCAGCGTTGCCGCTCGCTAACGATATTGGTGCAAGGACCGGATTATGTGATTGCACCTCATCCGTTTATCTGGTTGCTCCATGACCTGTTTATCCGCCTACCCATAGAGTCTATTCTCCCGTCACGCCTGTTGAGCAATATTGTGGCAAACTATGCAACGGCGCGTAGCGCGCGCAACAGCACATTTCCGGCCATGCCACATTCTCTCGTGGCGAACCAGTTTAGAAAGATTGCCTTCTGGCCTGCTGTCTATAAGTTTTCGGTACTACCAGTGATTCACAATGTCAATTTCTATGAGCGTCTCGCCCCCTTGACCATGCCCACGCTTGTCCTCAATCGTACTGATGATCGGCTCACACCGGAACCTAAGACACATTGGCTCGCCAAACATCTGCCGAACTGTGTGGGCTATCATGTCGTGCATGGCGGAGACCGTTTTTTTATGTACGCACAGTCGGAGATAGTCAATCCACTGATAGCACAATTCCTCACGGAAAGAGCGTGAGGAATTCCACTCACATAAATAGTTCCTCAAAGCGTCTACCTTTCAATGATAATACTTCACAAGATACCTGAGATGCCTGTCTTTATATTGACACAAAAAAGAAAGTAAAGGATACTTGAAAGTAGAGTACAGCTGAACTTTTTTAAGTAGGGGACGCAATGGACGACGCAAACGTAGGCTCAATTCGCTTTACTGGCGGACCACTGATGGGAAGTACATTTCCACTCAAAGGTTCGGTAACAACTATCGGGCGCGATGCGACCAATGACATCATCATTAAAGACGATTTACAAGTTTCGCGCAAACACGTTCGTATTTTGCACAGCAATGGCATATGGAGCCTCGAAAAATATCCACAGTCGAATGTTGTCACAGTCAATAATCAAAATACGCAACAGGCTATTATTCAAGATAATACTATCATCAGTTTGGGGCAGGATACAACGTTTGTATTTCTTAAACAGCCAGCGACATTACAGACACCAGCAACAATACCCGGACCACAACACGTAGTTCTCCCACCACAGCAGCAACCACAATACCAGATAGTGCCATCACAACAGGCAATACCATCACCGCACGCAACGCTGCCACAAATGTCTGGTAAACAGGTTATGCCACCACAAATGCAAGGTATGACTGGACCAATATCGCCCAATGATACAGTCATCGGCTCACCATTTGGCTCCGGCACGAACGGCTATCCCTTGCTCATCATCAGCACAAACGTTGATAGCACGAAGCAGACGTTTCAACTCGATAAACCGCTAATGAGCCTCGGCAAGGACAACCTCAAGAATAACATCAAAAACGATATTAATGTACACTACCCTATTGTCTCATCACAACATATTCTACTGGAACGGCGCGGCAACGACATCGTGCTGATTCATCCACATCCATCGCGACCAAAGACGGTCAACGGCTTGCTCTATAAAGGTTTGAGGATTCTCGGACATGAACATTGGGAACACACGCTGATTCCTGGCGATATATTTCGTATCGGCAACGAGCAAGGCACGCTGATAACCTTGACCTATGACGATGGGGCAGGACTACAAGAAGAGGTTGCGCCGCCTGTACAGGATATTCCATTCAGGAATGTCAAAGAACTAACGATTGGTCGTCGCCCGAATAACGCGGTTGTGTTACCACACCCGCAGGTTTCAGGCTATCACGCACTGCTCACACAGGAGGGCGGCACCTATCGTATTACCGACCAGCATAGCAGCAACCACGTCTATGTCAACAATCAACGTACAGCAGACCAGTTGTTGAAGCTCGGCGATCAAATCCGCATCGGTCCTTATCGACTCATCTATGAAGGCACGAAGCTTACACAATACGACGAAAGCAACTTCATTCGCATCGAGGCACACAACCTGAAAAAATACGGCAACAATAATGTCACGTTGATTGACAACATCTCGCTGTGCATTCCGCCGCGTAAATTCGTCGCGATTGTAGGTGGGTCAGGGGCGGGTAAATCGACATTGATGGATGCAATGAATGGTTTGCGACCCGCTCATGAGGGGCAGGTACTCTACAACGGGCAGGACTATTATCGCACCATTCCGGCATTCAGCACACAGCTAGGCTATGTGCCGCAAGACGACATCGTTCACAAGGATTTGACCGTCGAGCGTGCGTTATACTATGCCGCCAAGATGCGTCTGCCCAGTGATTTCACGGATAACCAGATCAAACAACGCATCAATGAAGTCCTTGAAGACGTGGAGATGACACCAAGGCGTACACTACTGGTCAGAAAGCTTTCCGGTGGACAGAGAAAACGTGTCTCGATTGCGCTAGAGTTGCTGGCTAACCCAAGCGTCTTTTTCCTGGACGAGCCGACATCGGGACTTGATCCCGGCCTAGATCGTCGTATGATGCTGTTGTTACGTAAACTTGCCGACGCAGGTCATACAATCGTGCTGGTGACACACGCCACTAACAACATCAAGACCTGTGACTACGTATGTTTTCTGTGTGCAGGTGGTCGTCTGGCTTACTTTGGGCCGCCCGACAAGGCAAACACCTACTTCGGCAAGGACGACTTCGCAGAGATTTATACGGGCCTGGAGCCGACCGAAGAGAACCAACGTATTCCCGAAGAGGCCGAGGTACGCTTCAAAAACTCGGAAGAGTACAGGAAGTTCGTCGTTGAGCCATTGGCTGAGAGCAAGCAGAAGCAGAACGGAGGCACCGGCAAAGCAGCGACGGTGACAAAGAAACGGGTGAAACGCGGCAAGCCCTTTATGCAATTTCTGTTGCTCTTCCAGCGCAACCTGGAACTGCTCAAAAACGATAAAGCGAACCTGATTGTTTTGCTGCTGCAGGCACCGGTAATTGTGTTGTTCCTGATGCTTCTCGTCTATTTCGAGGTAGGATCGGGGCTGTTCAATCCCAACCAGATCATCCAGTGTATGCCACAGCGTATCGACTCTTCGTTTGTGACGCAAACGAATCCGAGTGGCGTCATTGGTATCGTCAAAACAAAAGGGGCGAAAGACGGTGACACGGTTCATTGTGATGCTATCAAGGCATATTTGACATCGAACAGCAATGGTGTCAAAAACGTTAATGGTACCAGCAATACGAACGGTACGACCTATGCCGCAAAACATGGTGGCGTCGATAAAGCGTTACAAGATTTCATCGTCCCTGGCAATATCAGCGCACAGCGCACGCTATTCATTATTGTCTTCGTTGCGGTCGTACTCGGTTGTATCAATGGCACGCGCGAAATTGTCAAAGAGTCGTCCATCTATCGGCGTGAACGCGCGGTAAACCTGGGTATCGTGCCATATATGCTGGCAAAAGTGCTGATGCTGGCCCTGTTCGCCCTCTTCCAGAGCGCGGCCCTGATTCTGATCGTGAACGCCTTTGAACCTTTCGCAAACGGCATCTTCTTGCCTGTTCTACTTGAAACATACATTACTGTTGTGTTATGTAGCCTTTCAGGACTGATGATTGGCCTTGCAGTATCAGCGTTCGCAGCCAATGAAGACACGGCGAATAGCCTCTTGCCATTTGTGCTTATTCCAGAGGTGATCTTCGCTGGTGTGGAAATACCGCTCAAGGATTATGTGCTACAGACGTTAGCGGTGTTCTTCCCAACACGCTGGGCGATGGCGGCAGTCGGTACAACGATTGGGCTACATGCGGACAAAATCGGAGGCGACAAGCTGTTCGGAGACGACCCCACATATCATGGTCAAGTCTTCTCCATCTATACCCAACATGATGCTATTAGTCGTCTTGTGTTGTCGTGGGTAGCACTCGGCGCAATCATTCTCGCGCTTTCATTCTTGATAGCATTCGCACTCAAACGCAAAGATATTCGTAGATAAAGTTCCCTCTTTCCTCCTTGAAAGAGTAAAGCAGAGAGTTCAAGAGGAGAAAAAAATGCAACGCCGTGTTGTAATTACGGGTCTAGGGGTCATTGCGCCCAACGGAATAGGCAAAGATGCCTTCTGGCAAGCAAATGTTCATGGACGCTCAGGCATCCGCACGATCACAAGCTTTGATGCCCATATCCTCTCAACGCGTATAGCGGGTGAGGTACACGATTTCGTGCCAGAGGCATGGGGTTTGACGCCCCTGGAATGTTCCTATATGGATCGTGGCACACAGTTTGCAATTGCTGCGGCGAACCTCGCAATGGACGATGCAGATATGCTACTTAGCGAAGATGAACAAAATCGCACGGGCGTCTATATGGGTACCGCGATGGCCTATCTTGAAGAGGGCGAAAAGTTCTGGCTACAAGCTACGGATAGAGGCACACATCCACCGCGTACTGAGAAGGATTTTGTTCCTGCCTCGTTGTTCATGACCCATGCCTCCATAGCAGCTATCGCAGCACATCATCAACTACACGGACCGAGTACGGTCATTGCGACCGGCTGCTCTGCTGGTGCCGATGCGATAGGCGAGGCGGTTTGGGCGATACGAGAGGGGCGTGCAGACCGCATGCTCGCAGGAGGTTGTGACTCCACTATCTCGCCGCTCGGCCTGAATGTTTTCGCGGTAATGGGTGCGTTGAGTACACGTAACGATGCTCCCGGACAGGCTTCACGCCCTTATAGTAGTGATCGCGATGGCTTTGTGATGGCAGAGGGCGCGGGCGTCATCGTGCTTGAGGAGCGAGAACAGGCACTTGCACGCGGTACACACATCTACGCGGAGGTGATTGCCTTTGCCTCGAACAATAATGCACACCACATGACAGCCCTACCACCTGATGGCGCACCACTCCAACACTTGCTTACATCGGTGTTAAAAGACGCGGACATTTCGTGCGAACAGCTCGACTACATCAATTCGCACGGCAGTTCGACACCCGCGAACGATTCGGCAGAGACAGCGGCCTACAAAGCGGTTTTCGGAGACGTTGCCTATCGCATACCTATAAGTTCAACAAAATCTCTCATCGGGCATACGCAGGGAGCAGCAAGCGCAATAGAAGCGATTGTTACGACGCTCGTGCTAGAGCATCAGGTTATTCCACCAACACTGAATCTGGAAATGCCTGATAGCCGCTGTGACCTCGATTATGTACCACTTACAGCACGCAAGGCACATGTACAGGTGGCATTGACACATTCCAGCGGTTTTGGCGGTGTCAATAGTGCGCTCATTCTCGCACGCCCTGAATGGCTCGATATGCATATGTAGATACAATGCACAATGAAGTGCTGTTGTAGACTCATGTACTGCATCCAGAAAGCAATAAACTACAAAGAGGGGTATAATACATCAGTTCCCAAAAAGTATGTATGTAATAATTCTGTACCAATAGGAAAAAGTGTATGAGAAAAGAGACAAATAGGCGTGTTGTTGTTACAGGGTTGGGGGCGGTCGCAGCGAATGGCATCGGCAAAGAGGCTTTTTGGGACGCAACGAGCAGAGGAATTTCTGGGATACAAGCAATCCAACGTTTCGCAACGGAGAATCTTCGCATCCATGTTGCAGGTGAGATTAGTGATTTCGCGGTTCAAAACTACCTTGATCGTAAGCTCACAAACCGTACAGACCGCATGACTCACCTTGTCTTACCAGCAGTGCAGGAAGCGTTACAGGATGCACACATTGTCATAAAGGAAGAGAACCCACACCGTATCGGGGCAGTCATAGCTAATACGCTCGGCGGAGTGGAATTTGGTGCGAGAGAGCTAGCCGCGCTCCACATGCGCGGTCCACGTTCTATGAGCGCGTATACGGCCATAGCGTGGTTGCAGGTGGCAAATATCGGTCAAACTACCATTTCCTTTGGCGTGCAGGGCTATAGTAAAACGCCTGTCAATGATGCAATTGGGGGGCTTGATGCGCTTTGTATGGCCTACGGTGCCATTCAACGTGGCGATGCAGACATGATTATTACAGGTGGGTGTGAAGCGATGATTCATCCGCTGATTCTGTTTGTGCTAGGGTACAGCGATGATTTTGCGACAGGAGATGACACAACGGCATATCGACCTTTTGATCGACGTGCCAACGGGTTGCTTGTGGCAGAAGGTGCAGGAATCTGTATCCTTGAAGAATATGAGCATGCGCGGCGACGGGGAGCCGCTATATACGGTGAGATTGTCGGGTATGGGCAGACAAATGATGCTCATGGCTTGCTGCCACCATCTTCTAATGGTACACAATACGCACGTGCTATACACATAGCAATGGAGAATGGTAAATTACAAACAAAAGATATTGCCTACTTCAGCCCTGACGGACGTGCTATGCCCTACTCCGATGCAGGCGAGGTAGAGGCACTACACATGGCCTTCGGTTCAGCACTCACAGATATCCCTGTGAGCATCCCACGCACGATGCTTGGGCATAGCTACGCGGCGGCTGGCGCGTTGGATGCTATTACTGCGTTTATGGCATTACGGCACCGTCTCATTCCACCAACTCTCAATTGTGAGAACCTTGACTTACGTTATGGCTTGAACATGGTGCGAGATGAGGCACGTCCACTTGTGCAACACAAACAGGCGGTGTTGCTCGGCGGACGTGCTATTGGTGGTGCGAACGTGGTTGTGGCTCTCAAGCAAGCCTCTGACTACAGAGAATAAGCATGCAACACAACACTACACAAAATCCCGCTTATTCACAAGGCGATAAAACGTCGCCATCAGTAATTATTGTCGGTGCTGGGCCAACAGGACTTGCCGCCGCCAATCTTTTAGGCATGGCGGGTATTCAGACGCTTGTACTCGAACGCAACGCCACCTTGAGTGATTGTCCAAAGGCCATCTCGATAGACGACGAAGGACTACGTGTCTGTCAGGCAATGGGATTACGCGACGCAGTGATCGAGCATGTTGTATTGGATATCGAAGCACATTATGTCTCGGCACAACACCTCTTCGCGAAAGTCTCTCCAACCAGCAGAAGAAATGGTTTTCCGCTCATATCGACCTTTCACCAACCAGCATTCGAGGCGACGCTGTTACAAGGTCTCGACCGCTTCCCCTGTGTCAAAGTTTGTTTTCAGCATACGGTCGAAACATTTGTGCAAGAGCAAGAGAAAGTGACGCTTACGGTTAGCACGCCCGATGATACACATTACACGCTAGACTGCGATTACTTGCTCGCATGTGATGGCGGCAAAAGCCCCATTCGTCACTTGTTGGGCATTCCGATGTACTCACCTACGCTCCTCCCGCGTTGGCGCAAACACAATAAACGTGAGGATGATAGCAGACAACGTTGGTTAGTTGTGGATACCATCAATGATGACGATGTATCTACTGCCGCAACCTTCTTTTGCGAGTATCGGCGGCCAGCGGTGAGTGTGCCTGCACCTCATCATGCGCGACGTTGGGAATTTATGTTGTTACGTGGAGAGCGCGACGAAGACCTGATGGCAGATGACACGATTCATAAGTTCATTCGACAGGCTAGAGCGTCGCACCCACACATCCATCCTGCTATACAACACAGCAAGCCGATTATTATACGTAAGACAATCTATGCGTTTCGCTCTGTGATAGCGCAACGGTTTATGCAGGGTCGCGTATTTTTACTCGGTGATGCCGCTCATCTTATGCCGCCCTTTGGGGGGCAGGGTATGAATAGCGGCCTACGTGATGCACATAATCTGTGCTGGAAATTGCGACTTGTTTTGCAAGAACAGGCGCATCCACGTTTGCTAGAGACGTATCACGTAGAACGCTATCCCCATGTGAAAGAAATGATTCTCTTCTCGTCGTTGCTAGGCAATGTTGTCATGACAACAACACGGATGGGCGCATGGTTCCGAAATCGTTTTTTTGCTTTTGTCAACGCGCTACCACCTTTGCGTGAAGCTATCACCGAAATGCGTGTCAAGCCACAACCGAGGTATAAATTAGCAGCAAGGGGAGTAGATATATACTCACGACGGACGCCCACAAGGGGCTACCCTACTATACTCTCTTCGCGTGCTTTGCACGCACAAGCGTCATATAGTAGGGTAGCCCCTTGTGGGCGTCCGTCCTCCATCCAGCAACTTCTCTTTATTTTAATAGTATTGCCCCTTGCGGGCGCCCTTGCCCAATTCAAACGACTCTCCCAACACAACATACACACAAAACTCATTGGAGCATTTTTGCCACAACCATACGTGTTGACACAAGAAGGCAAAAGAGTTCTTTTTGATGATGTACTGGGGAATGGGTTTGTATTGTTAAGGCTATATGAAAAACCAGAGCAGGCGTTCGAGGATGCACAAGGTGAGCAATGGCAACGGTTAGGAGTGAAAAGAGTATGTGTGATGCCACAGGGGGTTACTGGCGAGGTGATGAAGGTTGAAGGATGTGAGGTTGTAAGCGATGTAGATGGGCGGTTGGGAGATTTCTTGCGACACAGACAAGGTATCTTATTAGTGCTGGTGCGTCCTGATCGTTATGTTGCAGGGGTATTTGAGGTGGGAGATATCTTCGAGACAGCGATACTCCAACCAATAAGAAAGGAACGGGAACGGAGAACACTATAAGTGACACGATGATGCATGTTCTTCCGTGTTCTCTTCTGAAGGGGTATTACGAAGGTGAATGAGTGAGTAGCAGCAGCAGCGTAAGCAGAAAGAGAGCTGTTCATGTTTCTTCAGTGGAAATTGCGGTTTGGTGCGACGCTCATGATCGTTGGGAGTCTCCTTGCGGCATCGGGCGAGATCGTGAATGTGCAAAGTACGGATGTGTTCAGTTCTTCCTGGCATCTCTCACTTGGCCTTCTCGTTATCGGTACTCTCATTCTGCTCATTGGTCTCTCCACGTTTGCATCAGTATCAGACCGGATCAACGGCTTCGGCTTTGTCGGCAGCAACCTGCTCCTACTTGGTGGCTTCCTCTTGATTATTGGAACGGTTGCTCTTGATTGGATACTCATCCCGTTCTTACTTCAGCTAGCGAATACAATTGCTTCGACAATTAATGGTCCATCAATACAGACACAAGATGCACTCAATAAAATTATTTCAACCTTGAATGGCCTGGGAGGTCCGGTTCTCCAAAAGCTGTTTCCAGGCGCCACTCCACATATCCCCGCAACCCATATTCCTCTGGCGAATGGTACTGCATTGGTAGATAAAGCATTGGTTCAACTCCACATTCCCACGATTGAGACGCTCGAATGGTGGGGGCACTTCAGCCTCTCAGGAGGAACACTTATTCTTGGTTGCTTGATCTTGGGTCTTGCCTTGCCGCGCAAGGGTGGTTTCCTCACTCCTACGAGTATTCTGCTGATTCTCTTCGCTTTCTTGAACCTGCTGTGCCAAATTTTCACGTTGCTCCCATTGTTCCTTGGAAATATCACCGCTGTTGTACTCTTTCTTACGTTGGGATGGGTAGGAGTTTCGGCATGGTCATCGAAACGGACAGATGCTGCAATCCTTGAAGGAGGAGAAAGAGAGGCAGATTTTCCACACGATGAAACATTACTGCTATAAGGACTGTGCTGCGCCCTTGCTCGAAGGTCAGCGCACCCAGATTGAAAAAAACCTGCACCCTCTTATGTAATCTACATGACAGTAGGGAAAACGGACGACCTTTGTGGTCGTCCGTTTTCCCTACTGTCATATTCCCCATTTCCTTTAGAACTGCGAGACCTTCGCCGCATCTCCGGTGAAGTCGCCACTCAGGTCTCTGATACTGGTTGGTTGCGTGGGATCAATGGCATAGACGACAGAGTCGCGCGAGGGTACACGTTCATTTGGTGAAGTCCCATAGTTTACTGGTGGAAGTAGGCCACCCAGATCAACGTTCTTCAGCGATTGAAATGCGTTGAAGACACCATCACGTGTGAGGTCATTGTTCTCAATGGCCTTTTTCAAAATGGCATAGGTGATTTTCGACTCCGTATAGCCAAACTCGAAGAAACCATCTGGCTTCTGATCTGGCTGATACTTTGCAACGGCGTCTAGCATCTCCTTCATGCCAGGAACACTTGTATCACCCCAATTTGCACCCTGTGACACAACCCATGCCTTACTCAACAATGGTTTCAAAGCGGGTACAGCGAGCAACAGCGTTGAGAATGCTGGACTCTGCAATATCCACTGTGGATTGTAGCCAAGGGCATAGCCAGTACCGATGATCTTGGCGGTGACACTTGGCAGCGTGGTAAGAAAGACGTACTTTGCGCCCGCAGCTTTTAACTGTGATACCTGGGCAGTGAAGTCGGTGTCGGTCGGCGCATAGGTTGCCTTGCCTACATCGTGTAGCTTGTACGCACTGACCGCTTCATTGTATCCTGTCAAGCCATCCTGCCCATAGTCATCATTTTGATAAATAATACCCGTAGCAGGTGACTTAACACCCAACTTATTCACAATGTAGTCAAAGGCGTTTTCAGTCTGAAGGCGGTAAGGAGTCCCTACAAGCACAACATACTTTTCTCGCGCTAGCCCGGAAGACAGAGTTGCAGCAGATATCAGCATATGATCAGTAGCAGCCTGGTCTTTGATGGCGAAGGTTGGTGCTGTACCCAAACTATCGGCAACCATCAGGATTTTACTACGCATCTGGTTGTACTGTTGCACCTGAATTTGCGGGTTGTACTGTGAGTCTCCCTCGATGATATTCACCTTAAAGCCATTAATGCCGCCCTGGTCGTTAATAGCTTTGAAGAAGGTCTCTACACCGCGAGCCAAAGGGTCGCCAACAGGAGCGGCCACTGGCCCGGAAAATGGTGACAAAATACCAAGGGTGATGGTTTTCTTCGCGACATCAACGCCAGGACCAGCCTTGATTCCGCCTGTACCACTGCTACTATTGTTAGCACTGGCACAACTGGAAAGCACCAGCAGGGCCATAAACAGCGTGAGCGCGTATGCGTACATCTTCTTTCTAATCGCCATGTCTTACACCTCTTTATAACCAACTACTCAAGTCAACATCGTCTAAACCCGTAGGGACCGATGCATTACGTCCTTTGCCTCATCCATATATACCAGCACTTTACGTCCCAACATCGGACGTTGGCAAATTGATGGTCTCGGCGGCTTCACCTCCTTCCTCACTCTGTCTGTGCGATGATCTCCTGCGTACCTGGCTCCGGCGCAGCAAGCCCATCACACCTTCTGGCTCGAAGAGCAAAAACACAATGATCAAGAGTCCATAGATGAGCGCATTCAGATCACCACTCGAAAGACCTGTGCCACTACTGCTCGGCGGCAGCAATGAGAACTGGTCGATGACACGAGGAAGGGCGAACACGAATGCGGCCCCCAAAATAGAACCCCTCACACTCGCAATGCCACCAACGATAATTGCGGCAACGAATTGGATAGAGAGCGAGAGGTCCCAGAAGTTTGGCACAATATAGCGGCTGTACGAAGCAAGCAGAGCACCTGAGATACCCGCGAGGAAAGAAGACAGGATGAACGCGCCCATCTTTGCCTCAAGGAGATTCACCCCCATAATGGCTGCACCCATCTCGTTATCACGCACGGCTTGAAAAGCGCGTCCCGCTCGTGAACGCATCACATTGCCCACAAAGAGCGCGGACAAGGCAAGCACAGGCGCTATAAGCAAGAAATATTCCTGGCCTGAAGTGAGAGCGAACACACCAAAGAAAGTGTTCTGGTCAGCGAACGAGAGATTGCCAAAAGTCGGTACAGGAAATGTGCGCCCCTGTGGGCCACCACTTATAGCACTGGCATTCGAGAAGATATAATGCCCGATGAAGACCAGGGCCAGCGACACGATACCAAGATAAAATCCCTTCAAGCGGAGAGCCGTTGGGCCAACTAGTGCGCCAACCAGCGCGGCAACTATGCCAGCGGCAGGTAGCCAAATGACAACGGGCAAGCCAAGACCGAGTGGGTCGTGCGTACTCGTTGGTGGTGTGCCGCCGAGCCAGGCAGAGGTGTAGGCACCAACCGCCATAAAGAATGCGATACCTAGTGATACCTGACCCGTATAGCCGGACAGGACATTCAGTCCCAGCGCAGCAATAGCAAAAATCAAGGTGTAGTTGACAATTGTCAACCAATCTTCGCTGGCTGTCGCAAAAAACGCAATGCATGCGAGCAAGATAATACCAAAAGTGAGCCAGCGTGATAGACTCCCAAGCAGCCGAGGTGGGTCCGAGCTTATTGCGCTGCTCGTTTGAGAAACACTCATATACGTTCCACCTTTCTTGTGCCAAACAAGCCATAGGGACGCAGAAGCAACACGAGAATCATGATGAGGTAAGGTGTGATTTCATGAATGCCTGCACCCACGAAGCGTGTAGCGTAACTTTCATACCCAGCCGTCAGCACCTCAGCAAGCCCAATAATGACTCCGCCCACCACAGCACCACTCACAGAATCTATTCCACCCAGGATGATAGCAGGAAACGCGAGCAGGGCGACACTTCCAAGCGTGGGGTCAAGGGCAACAGATTTCGCGGCGAGAAAGAACCCCCCAATCGTCGCAACGATGGCAGAGATCGCCCATGCGAGGGCGTTCACGGTGCGAATATTGATCCCCATCGCCAGTGCAGCTTCCTGATCGAGTGCTGCGGCCCGCATAGCCAGACCATACTTCGTTGCCTGAAAAAAGTAGTAGAGTGCCGCACATAAGACGGTGGTGACAATGATGGTCGAGAGATCAATCGTACCAAAATGCACACCCGCAAAGGTAAAACCACTCGTACCCTCGAAGGGGGAGCCAGGCGAGACAGGGTTCGATCCCCAGCGTATCGAAACGCCAGTGCGTAGCACAATGTCCAAGCCAATCGTAACCATGAGAATAGAAAAAGTTGGACGACCAAGCATGCGGCGAAGAATGAAACGTTCAAAGAGGAACGCGATTGCGGCGGTGACAAGAATAGCGAGCAAGAGCGACGGAAAAAAGCCAAGATGCCACTCAAAGACACCTGCTGAGATGATATAGGCCCCTACCAGCAAGAGTTCCCCCTGTGCAAAGTTGATCACTTCGGTAGCTTTGAAAATAATAGAGAAGCCAAGTCCGATGAGCGCGTAGATACATCCCAGCGCAACTCCCGCAAAGATCAGTTGTATAAAATACGTCATGTTCCCTCCTGATTGTATAAGAACACCTTAACGAGTTTTATCGGTTGGGAGTAGCACATCGTTGGAGACCCCAAAATCTTCGCCAAGATATGCTTTGATAACATTGGGATTGGCTTGCACCTCGGCTGGCCTGCCTTGTGCGATCACACGTCCAAAATCCAGTACAAGCACACGGTCAGCGATACCCATCACCAGTGCCATATCATGCTCGACTAGAATCTGGGTAACGCCTAATTGCTCCTTCACATCCAGAATGACAGAGGCAATGTCTTCCGTCTCTTCGATGCCCATGCCAGCAACAGGTTCGTCTAATAACAAAAGCTTGGGTTCCAGTGCCAGGGCGCGTGCGAGGTCGGCTCGCTTCTGTAGGCCATATGGTAAGCTGCAGAGAGGTGCATCACGATAACGTTCTAAGCTAAGAAGACTCAGTAATTTCATACAATACGCTCGGTTCTTCCTCTCTTCATTGTACGTCATGCCGAGATAAAACCCACCAAGCAGTATACCACTACGCATACATGTATGCCGACCGAGCAGCAGATAATCAAGGACAGTGGTATTGGGGAACTGCCCCAGATTCTGGAAACTACGAGCAATACCAGCACGTGCCGTTTGATATGTTTTTAATCGCAACAAATCGCGCCCATCGAAGGTTACACTGCCAGCCGCAGGCTGATAAACACGCGAGAGCACATTGAAGAGCGAGGTTTTTCCGGCACCATTGGGACCAATGACCGCAAATAATTCTCCTGGTTGCACACGGAAAGAGACATCCGTGAGTGCCATCACGCCAGCAAAACGGACTGAGACCCCCTGTACCGATAAAAGAGGGGTAACAGAGCGATCAGGCTGATTGACAAGGGGTTGATTCATACCCACCTCCTTACCTGTCGGCGTTGACGAAGCGTTGCCATATTACTGCGCTCACCACCCTCATGCAGTCCGAGGTAAAATTTACGCACACTTTCATCCTTCAAGAGTTCAGAGGCCGATTGGGACAGCACGACGTTTCCAGTTTCCAGCACATAGCCATGATGGGCGATAGAGAGTGCCATCTGTGCGTTCTGTTCTACAAGCAACACTGCCGTTCCACTGGCGTTGATTTCCACAATGATCTTGCGAATTTGCTGCACCATAAACGGTGCCAAACCGAGAGAAGGTTCATCCAGTAGCAGTAACTTCGGGCTTGCCATGAGACCACGACCAATAGCAACCATTTGCTGTTCACCACCGGAGAGATAGCCCGCAACGCTTTTGCGCCGCTCACGTAACACTGGAAACAAATCCATAACGCGCTCATAGGCACGTCGTACAGCAGCAGAATCACGAGAAGAGATAGCTCCCGTATACAGATTCTCATCAACACTCAAATCCGCGAAGAGCCGACGACCCTCTAGCACCTGAGCAATGCCCCGTTGGACGATTTGCGTGGCATTCAGATGGTCGATGCGCTCACCATTGAAGAAAATAGAGCCATGCGTGATACGGGCATTGTGAATAGTCAGAAGACCGGAGATTGCACGAAAAATAGTAGTTTTGCCAGCACCATTTGCCCCAAGAAGTGCGACGACTGCTTTATCTGGTACCTCTAATGAGACCCCCTGTACAGCTGGTACGACATTTTGGTATGTTACGGTGATGTCCTGGAGAAGCAGCATTGAACCTCCTTCTGGATACCGTACTTGGGTGTAGACAATTTTAAGGATAAGTAGAATTGAGCGCAAAAGAGCAGATATGGTTGTCGAACACAACGTTGTATTGTCAAAAGGCGTTCCCCAATGAGCAACTTGCCAACATTATACACTAAAAATGTGCGAAAGATAAGGGGCGTCGGCTTTTCTTGTCGGCGTCCCTTCTTTGTGTCTTCTGGCGGAATCGACGAGCAACGGGTCCTCTCTCACCAGTGCTGATCCACTTCCTCCCTCCTGACGGAAAGCTGTATGCAAAGCTTTTGACGAGAGAACAGAGCATCACTCCATGAAGCAACAGAATTTAGATGCCTCCTGTTCACGTAGTAACAGTTCAAGGTAGTTATTCTTGGGAGAGTGACTGAGTAATCGAAGAGATACTTTGCTGTATTTCTACCAGCGTCCTCTGTACCTGCTGTGCTTTTTTCAGGAGTTCAAGCAACGAGAGGGAAGACCAATCGGGATCATGATACAAGAGATACCCTCATGAAAGAGAACAAGCATTGTTTTCTGTACTCTCATAGAGTACTACATCTCACGTCGCTTGCGAAGTCAACGAAGAGTGTTTCTTCTGAAGAGAAAGAGAGCTACAAGTTATGAACGAACTAGATAGGCAACATCTCCAATCCTTCCTGTCGCTCGAATGGTATGACGAGGTCGTCAAATTCATTTTCATGTTCGTCACTAAGACAAGTGAATTGCTCCTTGCCGCAGGTATCATTGTCAGTACCGCCAACTTTCTGACTGATGGCGATGTAATGCGTGGGCATAAAGTATTGTCCGATGCTTGGTCCTGGTCACAGGCACTTGCTATCGACTCCAGTTTAGGCATTGTCTTTATGAATGCGTTTCAATCTGTCCGAGAGCGGGACAAGATCAAGGCAATCATCTACTTTACCCTCACAGTTCTTCTTGCCATAGTTGCTGCACTCATTACTCATTTTGATGCACTCGCCCATGCCGCCGGATTATCCGTCACCGACAAAGGCGTTTCTGGCATTCTTCCTCTATGGGTCATGACTGCCCTTCGCTCAGTTGCGGTGATTGGCTTCTTGCTAGCATCCCGCCTTAAAAATGTGTCCTTCAGTCAGTTTTGCCTAGATTGGACTCAGGAGCCAGTGACAAGCCAAGAACAACCAAATGTTGCGCCACAGATGGATTATAACGCTCTTGCTTCTGCACTCGTCCAGACGATGCAACAGATAGGAACCATTCAGCACATCACCATCGAGCAACAGGAAACGACGGCTCTACCTGAACCGAAAGCAAGTGAGACAACTCCTGTAAAGACCGAGCAAGAAGGTCCTATCCAGGAAGCGAAGTCGGTAGAAGGCAAAATGGTAAGTGCCTATGAGCAGATACGTCAGGAAAGAGCGAGTCAGCCAAATAGTAAGCCTATCTCTGCTCGTGAACTTGCCAAACGCGCTAATGTTCGCCGCTCCACTTGTAGCGAATGGCTCCAGAAACAGGGGGTCGTTCAACAAGGAGAAGATAACATTATTCAAGAGGAAGTCGAATAAACAAAAAGAGATTGAGCGTCTCATTGAGTTGCCAGAGCATGAAAACGTCAGGAGTATTCAGTTGGAGACAGCACTTAGTGGTCATCCTCCTCAGTGACAGAACCAAGCATTGCTTCTCTTCTGCGAGGCACAGAGAGTGAATTCTTGTTGCACCAGCTAACTCGCTATCAAGATCAGTCGCCTGCCAAGTTGGTTGGGCAAATGTTGGACTGAACCCCTGTGACCATACCTTCTGGGAAGGAGATTCCCCGAAATTGCAACGACTTGAGTAGCATGGATATATGCTCCACAGATAAAAAAGCAGCACTCCTCCTCCCTTTTATTAGAGAGGAGTGCCGTTCTTGTCGAACAAACAAAGAAACTACTGAGTCGTTTCCTCGTCAAGAGAGACAGGGACGAGCAAGTAGGTCAGGAGCCAGCCGACGAGAGCCGAGGTTGTGACCGCTCCTCCGGCAAGATGGATGGTCCAGACGATGCCAATGGCGAATTGCAGCACGAGCATATACACCAGGTACAAGCCGCCCGCTGCAACTGCTGCAAACGTTCGCAGGTGTAGTACCCGTGTCACTGATGGTTTGAGGACCGCGTAGGCGACATCTATAAGGATGCCTGCAAGCAGGGCAACGGCAATAGTAATATAGTGATCTTCCATGAAGGCGAGCGGGATGGAACTCGCAGTGATGACAAGCGTAAAGAAGCCGAAATACAGGTGCCAGCGGCGAATGAGATAGAGCAAGACACCTGTCAGAATGGCAGACTGAAAGAAGATCGCTACGATTGCCAGCAATTGCCCTTCCATATCCGCTTTTGGAGTCGTGGTGGGCCACAAGAACACAAACGGATGATAGGTTTGCGTATTGATGTTGAAGAGCATCAACAGTAAGATGACCGTCACCGTTAAAAAGACCTTTGAACCAACCGTTTCCGTTCGTCGCTGATACACAGCTCGAAAAGGACCCAGCAGGAACATGCATCCAAAGAGCAGCAGCGTCAGGTGCGAGGGAGAGAACTGGGCATCGACACTTTGCTCGATGCCAAAAAGCGTATGCCAGATCGCGTCACCAACTCCACCAAAAATAAACCCTCCCACCCCAAGTAGCGACAGTGCATAGCCACGAGGAATTGCATCACCCCAGCTTGCTCCACGAAAACGATTGATAGTGACGGCGATCAGAAGCACGAGCGCAGTTACGAGAAATCCTGAGTAGAGGATGCCGTGCCACGGCGTGAGAAAGGTTTCAAGCTGGGGAATGTGATGATGCGCCCACGCATCGGACCATCCTCCCACCTGAAACCAGATCACGGCACTCAAAAACACAGCATCGAAGCCCGGCCCTCCGATGAGAGGCTGAGGGACGCTTCTGCTTTCTTCCTGTGAACCTGTGCGTGTACGAATTTCCATGTCAATAGCTCCTTCCGAAAGAGATGAATGGGATACCACTAGCGATGAGAGGAAATGCTCTTGTCTTCATGCTGCATCGCATTGATTTCTTGCAATACGGGATCAAGAGGAGTTCCAGTCAGGTGAGAAAAATAGAGAGGATGATGATTTTCTCTCTGAACGTGTATGAAGTGGACGGTACGGGTCGCCGCCTCTTGCAGCTTCATGAGCATCTCTGCCTCTCGTTTCCATGCCTGTGCCCGTGACAGCAAATTATTCAGCGGAACCGCAACAGGCCAGAGTATGTTGTGTTCGTGAAGTGGGACACGTGCATCCAACTCTCCGTTCGCGACCCGCGCATGGGTCTGAGCAATCAGGGAGATGCTGTGTTCCAAGACCTGTTTCTCATCTGCTCGCGCTTTTTCAAAATCGGCAACCTGTTTTTGCAAGGCTGCAATTTGCTCAGCACGATCTGCTCTTCTGATAGTTGAGAGTAAATAGCCAATGATGACATACATCACTGCCGCAACAACCAACTGTAAAAAAATGGGGGGAAGAAGGATGGCATACACGTTGCCTCCTTGCAATGAGGTATTCAAGTTTGACGTATGTGGGAGTACAGTAATCGTGACGATGATGACGACACTATTGATTGCCGCCACCATAAATGCTGATGCGGGTGGCAACACGGCTCCTGCAATGAGTATCGCAATGACTAAATAATCAAAGAGCGGAAGATTTTGGGTATCGAATTGTCCTGCTAAGACAACAGGAGCTGCTTCGGTGAGCAGAATACCGACCACAAAAAAGATTCCTGCTGCGCGAATCCACCCTTTTCTATTGCAGAGAAGCGCGAAGACATAGAGACCATCGATCATGAAGCCAAGGATGTTGCCTCTTGTGTCCTGAGCCACGAATCGAAGTGGGAGAGCAAGCACGGCAAGCGTGAGAATAAACAGCAAAAAACTACTGATCAGTCGCGCATAACGCATTCTCTCGCGCCCAGCGGGAGTCGTGGGTTGAATCTTTGGTACGGTAGAGGAAAACCACCAACGAAGGAACGGGTGCATTGTCTCTTTCCTTTCCTTGCATGCAACGCTTGTGCTGTGCGATACACGCCTTGTAAACTATAACATATGCATTTCTATCTGTGGATGTATACAGAACAAGATACTGGTTTTTTCTTCACTTCTTCTCTCTTTCCCGAAATGTTATCGTAGAAGAACTTCTTCAATCACCTGTACGTGTTGAAGAGTTGTGATCGCCTGTTCTACGGTAAAAGAGGAGAAGTGAAGTTTGTAACTTATTTGCTCAACCGTTCTGTGTCCATCAATCATGAGATGGACCATGCGAACGATGACGCGTTCTTTCCGAGAAAGATGCAGTAAGAGATGCTCTTCAAGCGGAACCGTCTGATGAAATACTTTCTTTTGCAACGAGAGCGAAGGATCGGAGGACAACGATGGTGATGGCGTGGATGGCAGAGGAAGCGGTTGATGGAGTTGCTCGACTTCCACCGTCCATTCTTCTCTGTCCTGCAGAGAACGCATGGCGAGCGATCCTTGCAGATGAAATCCATCTTTTCCGTCGATCCAACAGGCGTCAATGTTCCCTTCCCTCAGACGAATACATCCGTAAGATGGGTAGGGATGATTTGGGATACCCTGTGGAAGAGGGGTACATAAGAGGACAGGCATATCTCCAAGGAGTTTTTGTAAGGTCGAGAGATCAAGGTAATAGGTTTGCATCTCGTTACACTTCGGCTCCACGTTTATTATAGTTGACATCCGTGATGAGGTAGCCCACTTCATACACGGAAAGCAGAGTGAGTTGAAACGGATGTAGCTCCTGGTTGAGTTCAGAGAGGCTCCGTCTCAGAAATGTTCGTATCTCCTCTCTCTCCTGCCGCGAAAGCATGCTCAATGGCCGTGTCTCCTGACGAGACGCGAGGAGGATCTGCAACAGACTCTCTGGTGAGCAGGGGTGTGGTGCTGCATCCAGAATGAGCTTGAGCAGGAAGGTCTTCTCATGTGAGAGCACGATTTGGCGCACAATCTCATCCACCTCGTTGAGTTGATTGAACACATGAGCCGTGGTATTCAGTGAGATTGGAAGCACATACGGAATATGGTAGGGCAAGAGTTCATCGTGTGGGAGTTGTTCATTCATGGGTCAGTATCCTTATCATTGGGAAGCATTGTCCACTGGAACGCCTTTTCTTGTGGCGACCATTTCCATCATCGCGTGCATGGAAGCAGCATGGGTGTGTCTCATTGCTGGTCTTTGTAGTGTGTCAAGACGAGAGGCCGCTTGACAAAAACACCACGCTCATGAGAGTCAAGCCATTGCTGGGTGTTTTGTGCAAAGGCATCCATCACGCGGCGATATTCCTGCCACTCCTGCTCGGCTTTCTGCATGATTTCAGAGAGTGATGTCCGCGCGACGCCAATGCGTTCGAGATAGGCCGCAAACCGTTGGTCGTAGGTATCGGGATGCACCTCGATCTCGGTGCCATCCTCCAGGCGTGCAAAATGATGCCCGTTAGGGCTATAGCTAAAACCACCGCGTCCGGCATACCACTTCATCGTTACCATTGCTGTTTCCTTCCTCGTGTGTCTCGTCGTGTGGAACACGTTCCCCTGGTTCTTCTGTGCCCCAATACTCCGCAAACAAGAGTGCGTGCGCCTCGTCGTGCTTGCCCTCCTGAATGAGAGCAAGAATACGCTTCGCCCCTTGCTCCATACGTGCGGTGATACTGGCATGGGTCGCAACGGCAGCCAGCCCTGAGAGTCCTTGTTGTGCAGCTTGCTCATGCAAGGCTTGTTGCTGGCGAAAGTGGGCAACGTTACTTTCATTGTTGTTCATCGTGTCTTTTTCTCCGTTCATGAGTTATTATGAAGGAAGATGGATGTCGGGAGCATCGACGAAGGTTGCTCCCTCCTCTTCCTCCTCGATCATTCCAGCAAGGACCACAGGCCCTGCTTGAAACCCGCGTGGCTCTGCCCGCACTTTGAGTATCCGCAAATCGGGATACTTCTCATCGCGCCATTGTGCGGCGGCTTGCGATGCCTGCTCAAAGGTTTCCGTATACACATGAGCCAATTGGGTTGTCCCCTTGCCATCACTGGCGAAAATCAAGTGGTATGTTTTTTGTCTTCGCACGTGTCTCCATATTCCTTCTTCGACTGAGAGTGTTTGTTTCTCGGAGAGAAGTATGCCGCATTGCAGATTAAAAACTGTCTGAAAATATGACATTTCTCCATCAAAAGGGGAAAAGGATGTTGCACAAAGCTCACTCGATGGCGTCAGTTTTCTTACAACTTCTTTCAGATCGTGAAAAGTTCTCGACAGATGCAAAGTCGAATGTTACACTAAGAAAGCAAAGAGGGAGGAAGGCATGATACACGATGTAAATAGTGAGAATGGACATCCGTTGCGGGTATTGCGAACACAACTCGATTTATCGCAAAAAGACTTTGCTGCCACCGTTGGAGTCAGTGAGGCGACGATTTCGCGAGCAGAGAATGGGCATCGACTCAGTCCTAAAGTGCGTCGTCAACTCTGTGATCGCTTGGGCATGACTTCCGAAGCGTTGGGGTTGCTAGGGAAGAAACAGGAAGTGATTTATCCATCATCTCCACTTCCTCCCGTCCAAGAACAAGAGCATTCTTCATTTCCGCCGACCGCCTCATCTTTAACTGTACCTGTACAACCACAATCCCCACCTATCATTCTGGTGAACCAAGCACAAGCTGTAGCTCTTCCGGCTAAACCGTCGATGAATGCCAGTCTTTCTATAGAGCAACAAGAACAGGCATGGCTTACACTTGGTGCAAGCTCACTAGGACAACTCTTCAACAGTGGCTGGTCGATTGACGAGATACTTGAATCAGTGAAGATCGTTTTGCAGGGGGTTCAAGGAGTACCAATTGCCATTCGACAGCAACTGCTCATATCAAATTTAGAGAGTAGAGCAAACAGTGTTCCTCGTATCGCAATCCGTCATGTTTCAGAGGAAGAACAAGCACAGCTTCACTCTGCGTTGGGTGAGAGTATTGTTTCTAATTGGAAACTGTTTCTTTCTGCTAGCAATGCCCAACTTCTTGCACAGGGGCAAATACAACTCTCCCTCCTTCACCAAGTACACTTATTCTTACATCCTTCTATGAGACCTTACCTCTATACTGGAGCGTATGGATTAATAGGATTGGCGTTACATTTTCAGAACCGTAACGAGGAAGCACTGCGTATTTACCATAATGCCCACCTTTCAGCCACAGCTACCAACGATCCTTGGTACCTTGCCCAAAGCCTTATTTGTCAAGCAGATGTGTACTTGACATTAGGCATGTATGCAGAAGCGTTACACGTCATCGAAGAGGCAATGTACGGACTGGGAGAAATCAATGAAGAGCATAAACGGGCAAAGGCGCATCTTTTAAGCTGTTGGGCTGACGTTAATATGACCGTAGGAGAATATACCCTCGCGCAAAAGAAACTCGATGAAGCGTCCCACTATCTTGATGATAGCACTATTATAGAGGAATTCGATCATATTTGTTGGCTACAACTCGCGGGGAAAAGAGCAGTTATGGCAGGCAATTACCAACAAGCCATTGACTATTTAGAATGTGCATCAGCCGCCAATCCTCCTCATTGGCGAGTGCGTCATGCTGGAATCCTGATTCCATTAGCAATTGCTTATGCTCGCAAGAAAGAACGTGAGAAGAGTTTCTCCATAGCACAACAGGCAATACCTATCATTGGAACATTAAATGCTCCTATGTTAAACAAGCATTTCCTGAACTATATTCAAGATGACATCATGAAGGGTTTTCCGTGTGACAGCAATGTACAGAACTTTCTTACGGAAATACAGCAAAAACTTCCACACCTTCTCACGGCAGAGAGAATATAGACGATGCTACGAATGTCAGCAGGAAGTATAGTCTTGCGTTGCCACGTTGTTACTCTCGCCGTTCAATGAGTAGAAGTCCCGCACAGTGAGGAAGGTCTTCATACCAGACACGAGCAGCACCTTGGAGTTGCTCCACGCACCATGTTCCCACCATTTCAAGCTTCGCACGGCTAAAAAGCTGCTTGTGATCGTAAGCTTGTGATGGCTTTCCCGACTCATAGGGAACGGCTACTATCAAACGATGCGTTGTTACTTTGAGCAAGTTTGTGAGAACAGAGTACATGTCCTCTTCGGTAAAATGTTCTAGCACATGAAGCACTGTCACTGTATCAAATATTCCGATGGTGCTGAAATTGTCTGCAAGCAAATCTGCTTGTAGGTACCGAACGTTCGTGAGATGTCGTTCTTCAGCAATTTCCTGTGCTACTCGAAAAACATCTGCGTCTCTATCCACTCCTACTACATCGCTTATAAAGGGCATACGTTCAGCCAGAAGCAGGGATAAGAAACCTCCATTACAAGCTGCATCAAGAAATCGTTTCCCCACGCCTAGTTCACACACACGTTGATAAAGAAAAGCAGCTTCCCCCAGTATTCCATAATCGGAAACGCTCAGAGTGGTTGCAGAACAGACGAAGGTAAGCAAGCGTTGAAGTGTATTAGCTCCAAAATAATTCCATGCGCGTCGAACATCGCCAGGAAATAATGCTCCTCCAACAATACCAGCAAATAGTTCGCTCAATCGCTGGTTGTTTGTAATGAAACCAAATGGCTTCATTTCCTCAGCGAGATACCCTGTGATATTGGTCGTAATTTCTTGAGGTGCAAACCAATGAACTAGAATGGTTGTTGGTGCTTCTGAACGAGTAAAGAGCAGGAAATGAGGTGTCTCATGTGCTTGATAGCCTCCTTCAGCAAAGCGTTCTTTCAGTAAATCGCGATTCACCCGATATCCATTTACGACAACAAAATCCCCGACACGTACTGAACGTTCCTGAATCGAGACTTTCTTCGTTTTTGCTTGGGAAGGACTGATAGAAGGCTGATTCTCAATCATTGTTCGCTCCTGGAAAACATGATGTGGTTTTGTGATCGTTCTTGGAGTATTATATCAGGTACGTCAGTATATCATACAGTGGGAATAAAGCGATCCTACCGCAATGGTTTTGATATTGGTATGGCGAATGCGGGACTGTATTCATTCGGTTCGACCTGGGAGTTGACAGAGCAACATGGGATGAGACGCTTGCCATTGTCCTCAAAGGGATATGGCTGACATGCAAAGTTGCTATTCCACAGATGATACGACAGCGAAAAGGCAAGATCATTTACACAGCTTCAAGATGCAGGTTTCCTGACGCGATAACAAGGCTTGGTAGAGACGTTGTTGCGGATGCTGTTTCTGCTCTTATCTCAAGTTCGCTACGTTATAAAGGACACCATGCGTGCTTCGATCTGAACCAACCTCCTCTTAACAGAGAGATGTTGACGATCCATCTTTTTTACGATCCCGCCTCCTTTAGCAGATTGCGTTGTTGTTGGTGAAGGATATCTGGGAACTTCTCTGTGTTACTGGCTCACACGAGAAGGGGTATATGTTGTGCTTCTGGAACGTGCCTTTCCCTCTGCTGGTGCAACTGGGCATAATGGGAGCTTCATCTCAGTTGGCCCTACCGATGCGATTGAACAGCTTGGATATCAGACCACCAATAAGGTTGACCTCATTTAATTGGGTCAAGATCGGTTTTCCTCATCGTTTCCAGATGCAGAAAAAGAGCATTTTTCCCTTGACACCCATTGTAGCGTTTTTGTATACTGAGTATGAATAAAGAATATGACCCCGCGATGAAGCTCGCGTAATGCCTGAAAAGGCTAATGGCTTCTACCAATGTTTCTTATGACACTGTTCTGGAACATTGATAGAAGCTTTTTTTGTGGCTGAAATGCGGGTCAATTCATGGAGCCTTCACTTCTCCCCATTAAGAGCTTATCCGAAAACCTGTGATACAATGAAAACAAAAACGAATTGAGGTGAACACGAACGATGGCACGAACACGACCTTGGGAAGTCAGCGATGAACTGTGGGAGCAAGTGCGTCCCCTGA